>PDWI01000810.1_pt1 | contig 50873 bp, 45 predicted proteins | sample 1430891 | NCBI WGS metagenome assembly PDWI01 (sample SAMN01162508, study PRJNA174530) | Oral metagenome, whole genome shotgun sequencing project. | biome: Marine environment; feature: Marine mammal; material: Swab sample of the gingival sulcus; isolation source: swab sample of gingival sulcus... | reverse complement strand
CGGGTCTGATTGTCTGGGAACAGCACTGCGGCAGGGAGCGAAAAAGGTCTATCAGCTGGAGATTCTCCCCGAACCACCAGTACAGCGCCCGGATCATACACCCTGGCCGATGTGGCCGGCGATACTGCGTGAATCCCATGCCCATAAGGAAGGGGGCGAGCGGCAATGGGCAGTGACCACCAAAGCGTTTCGCGGCGATGGAACCTCAGTGCAGAAACTGATCTGCGCCAAAGTCGAATGGCTGAAAAAGGACGATGGCAGCATGACGCCCCGGGAAATTGTCGGCAGTGAATTTGAAATCGATGCCGACCTGGTCGTACTGGCGATGGGGTTTATCGGTCCGGGCAACCAGCCATTAATCGAAAATATCGATATTACTCTCGATAGACGAGGCAATATCGCCGCCGATAACACCATGATGACCTCGGTCCCAGGGGTGTTTGTGGCCGGCGATATGACCTCCGGACAGTCACTTATCGTGCGGGCGATAGCTTCAGGTCGTCAGGCGGCGATGGGGATTGACAGCTATCTGACATCGCTCCGCAGATAGCGACCGCAATTTTCCAGAATAAAACGCGGAACTATGGATATGAATGTCTGCCTTCGAACCGTGTTTCAAATAAAGTGATGAAATCGAAACGCCAACAGAGCCAAGGGCGTTATATTCGAGCTGTCTCTACAGAACACTCTTCGACCATAACCAAAAAAACTGGAACAGCTGAACAGCTGCTCCAGTTTTATACATACAACAGGCCTTTTTCGACAAAAAGTAAAGCCTCTCACAGAGAAAAAACGCCAGCGTCTACATCGATATAATGAACACCAGACGTGCAGGTCGGCAAAAGAGACCTACATCTTGGCAATCTTCAGACGATTGACAGCGCGCTGCAGGGCGGCTTCAGCCCGTTTCCTGTTAAAATTTTCGGTCTTGCGACCGTCATCGGCAAGACGCCTTTCCGCACGTTCTTTTGCCTGCATTGCCCTTTCAACATCTATATCTGAGGCCTTTTCAGCGCTTTCTACAAGAAAGGTTATCTTGTTGTTTGAGACCTCACAAAATCCGCCACTGACCATCAACGCTTCACGCTGATTACCGTCTTCGTAGGTCAGGGTACCGATTTTGATTGTCGACAGAAACGGCGCGTGGTTTGCCAGTACACCAAAATCACCACCAAAGCCTGGGGCATTGACAATATCAACATCCTGATCAACAACTGCTCCAGCCGGCGTTACGATCTCCAGCCTAATCTTTTGTCCCATCGAAATTTCCTCGCTCGCAAAAATATGGGGGGCACCACCAGCTTGTTCCTGCTCAAGGGTGAACCTGGGGCCTGCTTAAGAGGCCTTCGCGGCAGCATCCTTGGCAACCGCCTCATCAATGGAACCAACCATATAGAAGGAGTTCTCGTTCAACTCGTCATGCTTGCCTTCCAGAATCTCCTTAAAGCCTTGCACGGTGTCAGCAACCTTGACAAACTTGCCAGGCATACCGGTGAAGACCTCGGCAACGGTAAAGGGTTGCGAGAGATACCTTTGAATCTTACGTGCCCGTGAAACCAGCTGCTGATCTTCTTCGGAGAGTTCATCCATGCCAAGGATCGCAATAATATCCTGCAGATCCTTGTATTTCTGCAGTGTTACCTGCACGCCCCGAGCCACTTGATAATGCTCTTCCCCGATAACGTTGGGATCGAGAATCCTTGAGGTTGAATCGAGAGGATCCACCGCAGGATAGATGCCCAGCTCGGAGATCTGACGGGAAAGAACAACGGTACCGTCAAGGTGGGCAAAGGTGGTCGCCGGGGCCGGGTCGGTCAAGTCATCGGCGGGCACATACACACACTGTACCGCGGTAATCGAACCCTTTTTCGTCGAGGTGATCCGCTCCTGCAGGGCACCGAGATCGGTGGCCAGTGTCGGCTGATAACCAACCGCAGAAGGGATCCGGCCAAGCAGGGCAGAGACCTCTGAACCGGCCTGGGTGAAACGGAAGATATTGTCAACAAAGAACAGCACATCCTGCCCCTCTTCGTCACGGAAATACTCGGCGGCCGTCAAGCCGGTCAGGGCAACCCGAGCACGCGCCCCGGGAGGCTCGGTCATCTGTCCGTAGACCAGTGCCGCCTTCGGCAAAACGCCTGAATCCTTCATCTCGTGGTAGAGATCGTTACCTTCACGGGTTCTCTCACCAACACCGCAGAAGACAGAGATTCCACCGTGGTGCATCGCAATATTGTTGACCATCTCCATCATAATAACGGTCTTCCCACAACCGGCGCCGCCAAAAAGCCCCATCTTGCCGCCGAGCGGGAAGGGAACCAGAAGGTCAATAACCTTGATACCGGTCTCAAGCACCCGTACCTCGGTGTCCTGCTCGGTAAAGGCCGGGGCCTCTCGATGGATTGGAGCCGTCTTATCCGACGTGATTTCACCAAGACCATCAACCGGGCGTCCAACCACATTCATAATCCGCCCAAGAGCACTTTCACCGACCGGGATGGTGATAGGTTCTCCGGTATCGGTAACCTCCATCCCCCGAACCAGACCATCGGTCGAATCCATCGCGATACAGCGGCAGACATTGTCTCCAAGATGCTGGGCGACCTCGATGACCAGGTTGCCTTCGGTATCGTCAATACTCGGATTTGTAACAAGGCACGCACTCATTATTGCAGGCAGATTTCCCGGTTCAAATTCCACATCGACGACAGGTCCAATAACCTGTGAAACTTTTCCTATTCTTTGCTTACTCATTGGGCCTTACCCCTCCTCAAAAGTCTTGAATTATCCTATGATAGAGTCTTATTTAAGGGCTTCTGCTCCACCAACAATGTCCATAAGTTCGTTTGTTACCGCAGCCTGACGAGCCTTGTTGTAAACAATGGTAAGGTTGGCGACAATATCCTTGCAGGCACTGGTGGCATTATCCATTGCGGTCATACGGGCTGCGTGTTCACAGGCCCCGACTTCGAGCATGGCGTGATAGACAACCACATTGAGATACAAGGGCTGGAGGACATCCATAATCTCCTCAGTCGATGGCTCGTAGATATAGTCTCCGACAATCTTTGGCCCGGCAGCCTCTTCCATCTCAACGGGCCGCACCGGCAGCAGATTGGCAACCGAAGGAACCTGCAGGGCAACCGATTTAAAGGCGCCATAGACAATCTCAACCCGGTCGCTGTCTGTATTAAGAAACTGCTGGCTCAGATCAGTGGCAATCTCCCGGGCATTGAACATCTGAAAATACCCCATCACATCAAGATAGTGCTTTCTGACCTTTCCTGTCTTTTTGAGAAGCTGATAGCCTTTTTTCCCGACGCATACCAGGCTGACGGTCTTGCCCTCAGCCTCATACTCGGCCATCTTTTTCAAGACAAGCTTCACGATATTGGCGTTAAACGAGCCACACAGCCCACGATCCGAGGTGATGACAACGAGCTCGACCTTTTTGGTATCGCGCTCTTCCATAAGCGGAAAGGCGTTGCTGTTTGCTCCACCGGAGAGGTTTGACATGGCCTCGTTGAATTTTGCGGTGTATGGCCTGAAGGCCTCCATCTTTTCCTGAGCGCCACGCAACTTTGCCGCCGCCACCATGTTCATGGCCTTGGTGATCTGCGCGGTCTTCTTGACGCCCGTGATCTTCGTTTTTACCTCTTTTAGACTCGGCATATTTCAACCTACCCGTGTTTATATGAAACTCCGTTCGCAGACAGAAGCTGGTGTCCCGAAGTTCGGGGTTTCACTTCTGGTTGTGGCTGACAGGCTCCCTGATCCAGCCATGCTGGTTTATACGAAACTCCGTTCGCAGACAGAAGACAGCGTCCCGAAGTTCGGGGTTTCATTTCTGGTTATGACGAACAGGCTTCCTGGGCCAGCCATGCTGGTTAATGAAGCCCCTTGGTTGCCTTGAAGGTTTCACCAAAACTGGTCAGCAACTTGTTCAGTTTCTCCTGTATCGCATCCGTAAACTTCTCCTCTGCCACCAGATCGGCAAAGATCGAAGGATCATTCGACTCAATATAGGTGTACAGCTCACTCTCGTAATCCGCCAGGGTTTCGACAGGCAGCTCATCAAGATATCCGTTGGAGCCGGCGTAGATGATAGTGACCTGCTTTTCCATCGGCAGGGGCTGGTACTGCGGCTGCTTGAGGATCTCAACCAGCCTCTCGCCACGGGTCAATTTGGCCTGTGTTGCCGCATCAAGATCAGAGCCAAAGGCCGCAAAGGCCGCCAACTCACGATACTGGGCAAGGTCCAGACGCAGGGTACCGGCAACCTGTTTCATCGCCTTCACCTGGGCTGCTCCACCGACGCGTGAGACAGAGAGCCCAACGTTGATGGCCGGCCGAATACCCGAGAAGAAGAGATTCGGCTCAAGATAGACCTGACCGTCGGTAATCGAGATAACGTTCGTCGGAATAAAGGCGGACACGTCACCGGCCTGGGTCTCAATAATCGGCAGGGCGGTAAGCGAACCGGCACCGAGTTCATCGCTGACCTTGGCAGCACGTTCGAGCAGGCGGGAGTGGTTAAAGAAGATATCTCCAGGATAGGCCTCGCGCCCCGGGGGACGACGCAAGAGCAGGGAGAGCTCGCGATAGGCAACGGCCTGCTTGGACAAATCGTCATAGATAATCAGGGCGTGCTGGCCATTATCACGGAAATACTCACCCATCGCGCAACCGGCAAAGGGTGCGATATACTGCATCGGCGCCGGGTCTGAGGCACAGGCCGAAACAACGGTGGTATATTCCATCGCCCCGTGCTTTCTCAGGGCCTCAACGACCAGGGCAACGGTTGACTTCTTCTGCCCAACGGCAACGTATATGCAGTGTATATCGGTATTTTTCTGGGCGATAATGGCGTCAACACAGAGTGCCGTCTTGCCGATCTGACGGTCTCCAATGATCAGCTCACGCTGTCCTCTGCCGACCGGGGTCATTGCATCGACCGCCTTGGCACCGGTATAGCAGGGCTCATGCACCCCTTTTCTGGCGATAACACCAGGGGCCAGAACCTCAATCTTCGAGGTAAACTCCGAATCGATTGGTCCCAGACCATCGAGCGGCATACCGATACCATCGACAACCCGACCTTCCATGGCTGGCCCGACCGGGACCTCTGCAATCCTGCCGGTTCTTTTGACAATATCGCCCTCCTTGATCTCGCTGACATTACCGAGGATGGCACAACCAACGTTGTCTGTCTCGAGGTTCAGGGCCAGACCCATGATCCCGTTGGAGAATTCGAGGAGTTCCATGGCCATGCAGTTCTGCACGCCATAAATACGGGCAATACCATCACCCACCGAGATGACAGTACCGGTCTCGTTAAGATCAACACTCGTTTCGTAGGACCCAATCTGATCTTTGATTATCTGACTAATTTCAGCGGCTTTGATCTGCATCTATTCTCTCCCCTTAATGGAATCTTTTAAACCAGCGAGCTGCGTTTTGATGCTCCCATCCAGCACAAGGTCGCCAACCTTGGCGACAATGCCGCCAATGATCGACGGATCAACACTTGTGGTGAGCTCAACTTTCTTGCCAGTTAACGTTTCTAATACCTTTTGAATATTTGATTTCAGGTCTTCACTGAGCTCAACGGCGGCAACGACATTACCGTGGCTGATATTCTTGACCTCATCAACCATACCCTTGTATGCCTCGGCAATCTCCGGCAATATTTCGATCCGTTTTTTCTGTACCAGAAGACGCAGGAACTTGGCCATCGTGGCATCAAGCCCCATGGAACCGGCCAGATCCACCATAACCTTCTCACGAACCTCCAAGGGGTAGAGAGGGTTGGTCAGTGCGTCGGCGACCTCCTGGCTTTCGGAAAAGAGTGCGGCAAAGCCTTCGAGCTCTTCGAGAAAGCCCTCGTATGTTCCCTGTTCCTGGCCAATGCTGAAAATAGCCTTGGCATATCTCTGTGCGAGGATTGTCTGTTTCACTGTGCGGCCCCCACTCTCTCTAAATAATTCTCGATAATCTTCACCTGATCTTCGGCAGTAAGATTTTCCCGGATCAGGTCTTCGGCCATAGCCGCAGCCTTATCTGCGATATCATTCTTCAGTGTCCGCCGTGCGTTTGTAACCTCGTTTTGCACCGCCATCTCGGCTGAGCGCATGATCTCTTCAGCCGCCAATTCGGCCTTTTCGATAATCTTTGCCCGTTCAATTTCGGCCTGAGCCAGGGCCCGTTCGACGATCTTGTCTATTTCAGACTCGGCTGTAGAGAGCTTTTCACGAAACTCAAGATATTGCTTTTCGGCATTTTCCCTCTTTTGCTCAAGCCCTTCAATCTCCTCGGTAATGGTTTTCCTGCGTGCAGCCAGACTGTCTCCGATAGGTTTGGCGAGAAATCTGACGAGAATAATCATCAAGGCGATAAAGTTCACAATCCTCCAGCCAAGGTCTTTCAGCTCTTTAGCAGAAAGAGATCCTGACACATGGCCCGCCTGATGGGTATCTTCGGCCAGCACACCATCATGACCAGCCATATCGGTAGAGGCGGCTCCAACACTTACCTTCTCGCTTGCGATAGCCGTTGACATGCCACAGACCAGTGTCAAACAGACTGCCAGGACAAGCAGGCAGGAAATGCCGGCAATTTTATTCATATCAATCATGATTACAGGCTCCTTCCTAAGATTTTACTGGCCATCTCTGTGGCAAAGTCGTCCAGTCCTTCCTGTAGACTTTTCCTGGCAGAATCAACGTCTGCCTTTAACGCCAGGAGTTTTTCATCTTTGCCCGCTTCTGCTTCGGCCTTGATGGCCGACAGCTTCTCCGCACCGGCCTTCTGCGCCTCAGCCCGGGCTGAATCCAGGGCAGCCTTGGCCTTGCCGGAAGCCTCTGCCATCTTCTCGTCGACCTTTTTCTGCTCCTGCCCCGCCTTCACCTCAAAGTCGAGAATCTCGTCCTGCATCCCCTTGAGTTTTTCGGCCCTTTCCCTCAGGACTCTCCTTACCGGCCGATAGAGTACCCGATTCAGCAGAAACATAAGAACCGCCATGTTAACAATCTGCAGGAGCAAAGTGAAATCAATCGTGATCATGCCAGCACCCCTAGATGACTAAGATAACAAAAAAACCAACACCTACCCGACACCAGGTAAGCGATACCCTCAGATATGGCAAGAAAAGCAGTATTTTCTGACGACAAAAAAAAATGAACCATCATTCACATTAACGAAAAATTACTACCGTATATAGATGGACCTGTCAACAGTTTTATCCGCCGGATAACGACTTCAAACCAACAACAATCACCAGGCAAAAAGGCTCTGATTTTTATCTGTTTTATAGACAGATAAAAGAGCTCTTTTCCCAGAGAGTAAAAAAAAAATCACCTCCGGGCAAGAATCTCCTCAACAAAGCCCGGGACTTTTTCCAGGGCCTCCTTGAGTTTATCGGCAAACGGGCCGCCGGCCTGCGCCATATCCGGCCTGCCGCCGCCGCTGCCTCCGACAACGGAGGCGACCCGCTGCACCAGATCGCCCGCCTTGATCCTTTGGGTCTGATCCTTGCTGACAATCGCCAAAAGAGCGGCTTTGCTGTTAACAGTTCCACCAAGCACCGCCACACCCGAGCCCATCGCATCTCGGATCGTATCTCCGACCTCGCGCAGGGTCTTGGCACTGTCGAGGGGGATCTCCGCTCCGATCACCCGAACACCACCAACATCGACGGCGGTGGCAAACACCGCATCAAGATCTGAACGGGCAAGCTGGCTGGACAGCTCTGCAACCTTTTTCTCTGTCTCTTTCAAGGCCGCCAGAAGCTGCTCTACTTTTTCGGAAACACCAGCCATACCAGGAGCGCTCAACAGATGAACCGCCTTTCGCTGGTCTGCATATATCTTCTGTATCTCCTGCAGGGCCGCTACCCCGGCAGAGGCCTCTATCCTGCGGACTCCAGCGGCGATACCGCCCTCGGACTGGATGACGAAGACACCGATATCACCGGTGGCCGCAACATGGGTGCCGCCGCAGAGCTCCTTGCTGAAACCGGCGACGGAGACCACCCGAACCTCCGCTGCGTATTTTTCCCCGAACAGGGCCATGGCACCCTCACCGATCGCCTCGTCCCGCTGCAGTAACTCGGTCCGGACAGGGATATTGTCGCGAATCTTCTGGTTGACACGATTCTCAATGCGACGCAGTTCCTCAGGCGTTACCGGCGAAAAATGCGTAAAATCAAAGCGCAGTCTATCGGGTCCGACAAGCGAGCCAGACTGCTTGACATGATCCCCCAGAACCTCCCTGAGCGCGGCATGCAGAAGATGTGTAGCCGTATGGTGTGCTGCGCAGCCCCGTCTCGCCGGTGCTGCAACCTGGAGATACAGCTCCTGACCTTCGGCAAGGATCCCTTCAACCACAACCAGATGATGCAGGACAATACCATCACCAACAACCACAGTCTGGCTGACCGTCGCACGACCTCCATCCCAGGAGATTTCCCCGCTATCGCCTGCCTGTCCACCGGCTTCCGCATAAAAAGGGGTGGCATCGACAAAGAGCTGCCCCTCACTGCCGGCACCCAGCTCTGCCGTGCGCTTGCCGGAGGCGTCAAGAAGGGCCCGGGCCACACTTCTCCCTTCGAGTGTATCATAACCGGTAAACAAGGTCTTCCCGCCCTGCTCGGCGATGGTTTTTACACCCTCACCGAGGAGTTTGACACCCTCATCTCTCCTTGATTCTCTCGACTTCAGGCGCTGGTTTTCCATCTCCGCCTTAAAGCCCTCTTCATCGAAGCGCATGCCTCTCTCCAGCCCGATATCACGCACGATATCAAATGGAAAGCCGAAGGTATCGTAGAGTTTAAAGATAAACCGCCCAGAGATAACAGGAGCCGACTCTCCGAGGGCCCGTAGGCGGGCAATCTCTTCATCGAGCATTGCCAGACCATTCTCCAGGGTCTCACGGAACCGCTCCTCTTCGTTGTTGACCACCTTGACCAGCAGCGAACGGCTGGCCAGCAGATGCGGATAGGCCTGCTGCATCTCTTCGACAACCACCAAAACAACCTGCTCCATAAAGGATCTGTTCAGACCAAGGGACTTGCCGTAGCGTACCGCCCGGCGGATGATCCGGCGCAAGACATAGCCCCTCTTCTCGTTGGAAGGCAAAACCCCGTCACAGACAAGAAAGGCCGTGGCCCGGGCATGGTCCGCGATAACCCGCATGGCCACATCGCAGGGTTCATCGTCGCCGTATCTTTTTCCAGACAGCTCTTCAAGTCTGCCGATTATCGGCGCGAAGAGATCCGAATCGTAGTTATTGAATTTACCCTGCAAAACCGCAGCCACACGCTCGAGCCCCATTCCGGTATCGATACTCGGCCTGGGCAGATTGGTCTGGCTGCCATCTTCTCCCCGATAAAACTGCATAAAGACCAGATTCCACAACTCGAGGAACCGGTCACAATCACAGCCAAGGGCGCAGTCGGCTCTGCCACAGCCCGCCTCAACACCCTGATCGATATGAATCTCCGAGCATGGACCGCAGGGGCCGGTATCTCCCATCTGCCAGAAGTTGTCCTTTTCCCCCATCCTGACGATCCGCCCCGCCGGCAGATCCTCGATCTGTTGCCAGAGCTGTTCCGCCTCGTCATCATCTTCGAAGATCGACACCCAGAGCTTGGCGCTGTCTATACCGAGTTCCCTGGTCAGGAAGGTCCAGGCAAAATCGATGGCCTCTTTTTTGAAATATTCACCAAAGGAAAAGTTGCCAAGCATCTCAAAAAAAGTGTGGTGCCGGGCCGTATAACCGACATTTTCCAGGTCGTTATGCTTGCCGCCCGCCCGCACACAGCGCTGGCTGGTCACCGCCCTGGTGTATGGACGTTTGTCTTCACCCATAAAGACGGTCTTGAACTGAACCATACCGGCATTGGTAAAGAGTAATGTCGGATCGTCCGCAGGAACAAGCGAAGAACTCTCAACAATACGGTGCCCCCTTTCCTGAAAATAGGCCAAAAATCTGCTCCGAATCTCATTTCCCTTCATATCTTCCACAGAGTAAGAATTTACAATCCATCATTCAGAAACACCCGAAGACATTGAACAGCTTGAATAAACACCACCGGCCACCGTCCGGCCAGTGCCGAGACTACTCTTTTAGCAAAAAAGAGATCTTTTACAGCGATACCGAAGAAGGTCTCTCTCTTTTCTTTGTATCCCGTTCCAGGATATAGGGCAAAATATCTTTAAAAGCCGTCGTATCGGCTCTGCCCAGAAGTTCATAGACAAGCATTTCCGACGAACCAACGCTGACACCAAGCCCCTGCAGCCGCCTTAAGGCAACACGATGGTCCTCTTTTGACCTTGCCGCGACACCATCCGAGACAACCCACACGGAGAGCCCCTGCTGCAAAAGCCCCAGGGCTGTCTGATAGACGCAGATATGTGTCTCGACACCGACAAGAACAACCGTTTGCAGCCGGGGCCGTAACCCCTGGAGATAGGCTATGGTTGCCGGATCCTTTGTCGCGTCAAAGGAGATCTTGTCAAAACAGGGGATATCCTGCAAGAGTACCTCGAGTTCAGCAACGTACGGGCCAAGCTTTTCTCTGTATTGACTGTTGCCCAAAATCGGTATATCCAGTATGCCAAAAGACTGAACAAGTAAGGCAATACTGTCGATAACAGTCTGCCGCTCGGCCATTTTTGCCATAAGCCGAGTCTGTACATCAACAACATGCAGGCAAACTCGACTGGAATCCAAAAGAAATCTCTCCATAGCTCTCCCGCTCCCCAAAAGCTTCTGTGGCCGCTTCATTATCGCAAACCACCGAGAAAAAACTGCTTGCCAAAGATATGCAAACAGGTCTCTGAAATAATTATCAAGAAAAAAGGATTCAGGATTTTCAGATCCCAAAAGTATCCACCGATCTGCAACACCTCCAGATTACATTAATTAAACCGTTTCCTCGCAGAGATTCAAGCCTAGAGAGGAAAATAATACTGGGCAGAAAAGAGAAACGGCCGGGACAGCAGGTTTTTCCCTATGGCCAGGGATGCAAGACATTCCGCCTGTCCAAATATCGCGATGCCTATAAACAGCTACTTTTCATCTTGCATTCAATACAGCCAAGACAGTATTGTGGACCGATCAGATGTTTCGCCTGTAGCAGAAATCTGCCCATCCAGGAAAAGCCAGAATATAGGGCGATCTCGTCGAAGATCAAACAGGGTATATCCTGAAGATGGGAAATACAAACGTGGGAGAGAGAATGCGAGACGAACAAATAGACGCCGTGTCAAAACTGCTGAAATCAATGTCCCATCCGATCCGCCTGAAGATTCTCTGTTTGTTGCAAGAACAGGAGCTTTCCGTTGGTGAAATCAGGGAGCGGGTCAAAACAACAAACGCAAATGTCTCCCAGCATCTGAGCATCCTGCGCAACCAGGGCATTATCGTCTATCGCAAGGATGCCAATTTTATCTACAACAGCATAGGAGATAAACGTATCCTGGAACTTATCCGCACCATGCGTACACTCTTCTGCCCCGACTTTTAACGTTATAGCACATTGCAAATGCCGCACGGCGCTTGAGATATGAGTTTCCTGCCAGGCAGACAGAAAGAAGCCAAGCGATGCTGTACGAGCAGACAGACAGTTCAATGGAGACTGCAAAACCAAGCCCTTGCCAACAGTTGCGGGAAAACAAGGCACAAATGGCATAAAACAAAAGGATGCCAACAATAGGCGGAGTACAACAATGATTATTGCAGACTGGATACACCTTATGGCCGGCTTTTTTATCCTGTTCAGCCTCGCACTTGGGGTTGAGGCAAGCCCGATGTTTCACAGCAGCTACTGGCTGTTCTTCACCGCTTTCGTCGGGCTGAACCTCTTCCAGTTCGGGCTGACCAAATTCTGCCCCCTCGGGTATATCCTCAAAAAAATCGGAGTGCCTGAAAGCAGATAAGCCGGTGACTGCCAGCTATCTTTAATGCCCAGAGCTGTTACATTTTCAGGCTTGAAAAAAGATCCGCCCAGGCAGCCAGAGAATGGGAAAGGCTCGAGTTATATCGGCAGGATATGGTATTCTTCAACGATCTCGTGTATGCCATCCAGGACCTGTCCGGTTCTGCCATCGATCGAGAGAGGGTCTCCGACTGCTATTTTTCGGCCCTGCATTTCGCAATACTGCTCTGTCTCATAGACCTTGAGACTGCTGCAGCCGACAACACAGGTTTTTTCAAGACGTACCGCAACCACTGAGGCATGAGAAGTCTGCCCGCCACGGGCGGTAAGCAGCCCATCCGCCTGACTTACCGCTTTTATATCTTCAGGAACGGTATCCTGACGGATAAGAATCAGTGGCAGCCCGCCATTACGTTTTCGCTGTTCACGAATATTTTCCTCGGTAAAGACCGCGATACCGGAAAGCGCGGAACCAGAAACGCCAACACCTTTGCCAAGAGAGGCTGCTTCGAGTTCCGGAGTCTTGACGAACACGTTAAGATGCTCTTTTTTCTTGATCGTGATCATATCCCGGGTCTGCAGCAGATAGAGATCCTCAGGCTCAGGCCCCTCAAAGGTAAACTCAATTTCCTGGGCATGCCAGCGCCTGTCATACACAAGCTCCCGGGATATATTCAAAAGCTCCGCATAAATTTTGGGAAAACGGATCTCAAGACAATCCTCCACAGAGCGGCCATCGAGTTCGGCCTGTTCCACAGAGATGGCACAACTGGCAACCAGCCCTGAAACGATATCCTCCCCCTGGTCTCCAAAGGCGTAATCCCCCCAGAGGGCCACACGCTGTACCTTTCGATAGGGGTGGGCGGTAAAAACCACGCCAGCCCCTGAAAATTCACTTTTGTTACCGTAGACCATAGCCTGGACGATAACGGCGGTGCCCCATGAATCGGAGACATCCATAATGCGGCGGTACTGGACGGCCTTCAGGCTCTTCCAGGAATCAAGGACCAGCTCAATCGCCTGAACCAGCTGTTGCCACGGGTCATCCGGGACCTCCCGTCCTCTTTCTCTGGTAAGGCGTCCATACGACAGCGCCAGCTCCCGCATCTGTTCCGTCGAGAACTGTCTCTTGAAGGCAACATTTGCAGCGGCCTTGGCCTCATTCATCAGCACCTGAAAATCTTCGCGCTCCACATCGGTAATCATCGCCCAGGACTGTAAAAAGCGCCTGTAATTATCCCAGGCAAGATAGCCGTTGCCGTGTTTTGCAACGTATGCATCGATAAGTTCCTCATTAAAGCCAACATTATGTACCGTGGCCATCATTCCCGGCATCGATATCGAGCCTCCGCTACGCACCGACAGCAGCAACGGGTTCTCCGGCGAGCCAAAGGTCTTGCCGGTCAACTCTTCAACGGCAGAAAGCGCCTCCCTGACCCGCTGCATAAACTCATCACGCGTCCTCGAATAACCAAAAACAATATCACGACAACGAAACACCTCCGTGGTGATGACAAAGGCCGGAGGAACCTGTTTTCCGTAGCGTATCAGCGCAGCCAGGTTAAACCCCTTGTTACCGAGATGGATCAGGTTGTTGGTAAAGGGATTTGGCTGATGCAGCCTGGAGAGGGCCCGATCAGGGTTATAGGTCATCAACAGATCGAGCATTTCCTGATCGAGAAGATCCTTTTGCTTCTCGAGGGTTTGCAGTATGCGCAGAATAAAATTATCCAGATGCTGCAGGCCAAAGGTCGAGGCAATAAGATCCCGAAAAAAGACCTCTGACAATCTCTGGACCGTTGCCGCCTGCTCGTTTTCATCGTAGAGACTGTCAAATTTTTCAAGAAGATTGTCTTTGCCGATCTGGGGTATGATCAGGGAGAGGTTGTTCTGATGGATATTGGTATAAAAGGCATAGATAATATCTTTGACCCCTTCCGACATGCCACGAAGGATATCGAGATACTGTGTATAGGAGAATCTGCGGATCTTGAGCGAATTTTCCAGCAGCATCAAAGAGGTACTCAGGCGCCGCGGCACGATACCATCAATGGAAAGGGCACGGATATACAATTTGAGGCAGCGTACAATATGATAAAATGTCGCCTGGGTAATGATCGAGAGATTCAGGGTCTCCGGGAGTTTCTCCAGGTAGATATTGGCCAGATTTTCGAGCCGGTAGGTCAGACTGAGGGCGTCAAACTTCCTCTCCCGGTAGCGCCCGTATACCGATGGGATATCAACGGCGATATGCCTCTTGTAATAGATATCTTCGCGTACTTCGTAGGTCTCCTCTGAGAGGATAATCTTTTTCAGTTCCTCGAGCGAGCTCAGCAGGGTCTCAAGAGACTCTTCCGTATCGGCCTCCTCAAGGTTGGCCAAAAGCGGCTCCAGCTCGGCGAAACCATCATTGACCATCCGACGGATCTCGGAATGCAGCTGTTGAAAGCCCAGATTGTACTTCCTGTGCAGCAGCTTATACATGCGGATCAACAGCTCAAAACGCCTCAGCTCAGAGGCTTTGATATCCTTCTGCTCTGCCAGAAAGGCAGAAATCCGCTCTCGATCAATATGGAGCAAATCCTCCACATTGACGATCTTCATCGCCTGCCAGAATCTGGCGCTGAGAACAAACTGGTCATCGACGTAGGGTCCAGCGACCCTTATCTGAGTGTAGACCTCCTCCGGAACGAATCGGTAAAGATTTGTTTTTTCACCACTTTTCCAGAATAAAATAATATTTTCAATAAAATCGACAATCAGATTTGAGCTCTCAACATGCCCCTGTTTACGCAGGAAATGGATGAGGAGGTCTTTTCTTTTATGGATCTCGTCAAGCTCGGTTGAGACGTCACGCAGCTCTCCTTCGGAGCCGATCTCGTTGTAAAACACCGGCATCAGCTTGGCAAACTGCTTGAGCAGGTTATAGATCGGTTCGATCGGATGGTTGAGCAGCTGGGTAATATCCCGCTGAAACAGATCCGTATCCTTGATACAGGTGCCGGAGAGCTTGAGGTGGATGATAAGGGCCGAAAACAGTGTAGAACACCATTTGGGCTCGCGCATAATCAGATGCAGCCAGACCCGTATATTTGCCAGATGTGCCGGATTGGTCAGCGGCTGCCAGTTCTCATCCACGCCGACAACACTTGCATGTTGAAAGCCAAAACGGACCACCTCCCACAAAAAGGCCTCGACCATACGGCTGTTACCACGGTCGAAAATTTCACCGCCTATCACCTGGATACACTGCAGCGAGGTGTGTGGATATTGCCGTACATTGGCCTTCAGCAGTTTGAAGGTGGTGAGAAGAAATTCCTCAATTTCCTCGAACGACTGCTGTCGTATTAACTGTACAAGGGCCCGGTTGATCTCCCTGAGGGTCTCCTCATGGATCAGAGAGAGCCCCTTGGTGTCCATTATTTTAAAGAGAAAGAGCAGCTTTCGATTCTCTTTCAGGAGACGGAATGACCCTTCGCCATCTTTGCCGGCTCCTTCCTGCCCCCCTGCAGCCCTGTCGAGCCGGCCGGGAATTTCTCTGTAATATCTTACGATATCAATATGATCCGGAATCTCCAGCAATCTCTGCAGAGAGCCGCCGGTGGAGTCCTGCAGACCAATATCGTCAATTTCCTCAAGATACTGACGAAAACGGCTATGGCTGATAACAGAAAAAAGCTCAACCAGCCAGGGATCAGCGACAGGGAGGGAACAGCGCTCCAAAAACCAGGGAAGAGGATCGTCCTCGCCGAGCCAATAGTCATAACAAAGTCTCTGGATGGTTCGCAGGAAACCGGTAAAAGGGGCAAAATCAAAGAGTTCCTGGCCGTCGGCAAGCGCAAGCAGTCTTTTCCCCAGACGGTTTACCGGATACTGCCCGTGTGCAAACTGCACGAGGACCGCCGGGGAACTGTCCTTGAGAGCGGACAACATATCAACAAGCTGATTGAAGGCACCGGCAAAACGTCTCAAGTCGCCGGATGTAAACTTCTGAAGGGTCTTATCAAGCCAGACCATAAGCGCCCCGACGGCCTGCCTGCGCATATTGGCATCTTTTGCCGTATCGTTGAGGGCCTCGACGAAAAGCCCGCCAAAGAGTACGAAGGCCTGCGGCCCTTTTTCATGAAGGCGATAGTAGTTGAAATTTTTCAAGGCAAAACTGCGCAGCTGGGGCAGAACCAGCCGCCAGTTGCGAAAAGGATGGCAGACCTCATACAACAGTTTCTCAAGGGCTGAATGCAGGCCGCTGTAGGGCTCTACAATCTCAAGCAGCAGCGATAATTCCTCATCGATAACGACCTTTCCCGCCGTCTCACGCAGATTCGCCAACAAGGCGTCAGACTCAATCATAGACCCCTTTTCTCTGTCCATACTCCCCTCTCACCTCTGCAGATAGGCTCAATCGCCCCCCTTTTTACCTCCTCTTCTTCAAGAAGATATCAAAACAGAGGCAAAAACGTCATGCAGGTTCCCGGCAAGCGAGAAAACCGGGCAAGCCCGGATTTCTCGCAACAGCATACGAAGATGAAACGACTGCTTTGCCAGAAGACACAAGCCTTTCCGGCTAGAGGGCCTTATTTGCGTCCATATGTAAAATGAGGTCCAGCATCCTGTTGGCGTACCCCCATTCATTATCATACCAGCTCATCACCTTGACCGACGTACCAAGCACCTTCGTCGACTGGCCATCGACGATCGAAGACCTGCTATCCCCCTTGTAGTCTATCGACACCAGCGGAAGATCGGTATAGCCCAGATACCTGTTTACGGCATTTTTCAGGGCCTGGTTCACCTCATCAACGGAGGTCTCCCGCTCCACCTCTATCACCGCGTCCACAAGGGAGACTGTGGGGGTTGGAACACGAACAGCAAGACCATCAAATTTGCCTTTAAGCTCTGGAATAACCAGAGATACAGCTGCTGCTGCACCGGTCTTGGTCGGGACCATGGAAAGGGCAGCAGCCCTTGCCCGCCGTGGATCAGAGTGGGGGTAGTCCAAAAGCCGTTGATCCCCGGTATAGGAATGTACGGTGGTCATCAAGCCCCTTTTGATGCCGAAATTGTCAAGAATAACCTTGGCCAGCGGAGCCAGGCAATTGGTCGTGCATGAGGCATTCGATACCACATGGTGAATCGTCGCATCGTACTCATCCTCGTTAACCCCCATAACCAGGGTCTTTACATTGCCCTTGGCCGGCGCCGAGATAACAACCTTGGAGGCACCGGCGTCGATATGGGCCTGAGCCGCTTCTGCGTCACGGAAAATACCGGTACACTCGGCAACATAGTCAACACCCAGGGCGCCCCAGGGGATATCCGCCGGCTTTCTATGTTCAGACACCGCAATCTGCCTGCCATCAACGATGATTCCGGCATCGTTGCTTTCTACCTCTTTATCGTAAATACCCATCAGCGAATCGTACTTCAACAAATGCGCAAGGATTGCGTTATCGGTCAGGTCGTTTATTGCCATAACCTCAATGTCGGCAAAGAGCGGGTCCATCGACAGGGCCCGAAACATGCTGCGCCCTATCCTGCCAAAGCCATTAATACCTATCTTTACTGTCATCTATTCCTCCTCACATTGTTAAGATGTCATAAATAATGAAATTTCTCGTTTCGAGATCAAGGCAGAGGCTGCCCTGGATATAAAATCTGCGCAGCAGCCTGAGCTGTAACGCGCAAGAGCGACACAGCAGGCAGCCACAGAGAGCTCAAAATCATTTTCGAGCGTAGAGATCTAGATAGTTATACACCACTTTTGACCAGGTGTACTGTTTATTAATTATTTCCACAGCCCTGCGCTGCATCTCCCTCTTTATTGGCAATTGCTGCTCGAGGGCACATGCCCGCTGCAAACCACCGAGGAGCGCGTCCGGTGTGGCACCATTGAAGGCCAGACCAGTCACCCCATCAACGACCTTGACAAGTCCGCCGACATGGTTGACCACAGGAATAGAACCGTAGAGCTGAGCGATAAAATCGGTAAGCCCGCAGGGCTCATAGCGTGATGGAATAACAAAGTAATCCCCGGCCCGATATACCAGACTGGCGAGCTCTGGACTGAAGCCGCAAAAATAACAGATTCTCCCGGCAGTAACAGGAGCTGCCGCCAACTCGGCCAAACGCGACTCAAAGGCCAGATCACCACTGCCAAGAATGGCAAAGGTGGCCTTTGGATACTGCAGCAGAAACATCGGCAGCACCTCAAGCAGAACATCGACACCCTTCTGCTCGTTGAGGCGGCCGACAAAGGTAAACAAGGGGCCATCAGGTGAGGCGGAAAGACAGCCAAAACGCTGCACACCATCGTAGGAAACCAGATCTCTCCTGTCTTGAAAAAGTCTCTTTTTGCAGTTGTCTTTACCAGCAAGCTCTTCCTGTGGATCGGCCGGATCAAAGCGCAGCTCCTCTTCAATGCTATCGGCCATTGGCGAAAAATAGTCAGGATCGATGCCGTTGGTTACCCCCTCGAGTAAAATGCCCCTTTTGTTAAACTCATGACCAAGCCAGCCGGTCAGCTGATCGCCATTGGAGTGCTGCAGTTCAAAGGCATAGTTCTCGCTGACCGTATTGACCGGGGCAAAGGCCCCGGCAACCAGCAGGGGATCAAATTTAGCGTCCAGCTGATAGTTTGCCACAACCTCGTCGGGAAACCCGGTTATCGCCCGGGCATAGTCGATATCGGCTATCTCCTGATGGTACCCCAGACCGGCATTGTGAATGGTTGTCAGACAACGGGTCTTTCTAAAATATGTCCGGTAACCGGCAAGTTCACGGACAAGGGCCGGAACGAGAGCGGTATGTCCATCGTGACAGTGCAGGACATCGGGATGCTCACCGAGGGCGATGATCAGCTCGAGGGCCCCTTTTTGCAGCAGAAGATTCATTGCAAAATAATCGTGATGTCCGGCAGCAAGCTTTTTCCAGCCGTTTTCTTCCTGCTTTGTATAGGTATATACAGACCTCTTTTCGGTAAAACGAAGTGCCTTGATAAGGTAGATATGCACATTCTCACGACGGGCATAACAAAAAGAGACCGGTTCGCTGACCAGACGTCCAGGCTCGTTCATCGGGATCGACAACTGCAGTGATCTCGCTCGGGAAAACGGATCTTTAACCGGCACAAAGTCATCGACCAGATCCTCCATAAAACCGTAGTAGGGCAGGACCACCTTGACAGAGTAATCCGGCAGACAGGCCAGTGCTTTAGACAGCTGGTAGACAACGTCCTTGACTCCGCCTGCCCCGGCCAGCTCACCGTATTCACGGCTCAACATCCATATGTTTTTTACAGCTTTTTTCTCCACAATCCCATACCTTGATATACAGGCTCCCCTGCTTACCATGGATATCATTTTCAAGTCTGCCCGGCAACCAGCACATTTTTTTGTCGACCCGGCACCTCGTTCTGAAAGGGCAACAAAACACACAGCAAATCGTCTTGAGCAGGTCGCCTTCAGGAAAGACCTCCAGTCTTTAAAAGATCAGACAACAAGTGAAATAGTATAAACACTTTGCCTTATCCGGCAATACCATTTACTCTGCTACAGAAAAAATCAACAGACATCCGGGACCTGGAGAGGGATTCAAAAAAATCGACAACGGAGGCGAAGGGCTTACTGTCCTTGCCTGCCAGCTTTGGAGATACGGATATGGAGAGTGGAATACTGCAGCTTCGCAGCACAAAAAATATGCAGCTGATCGATATTACTCCCAACCTGGAATCATCGCTGCAGGAATGCAGCTCAGAGGTTGGCTTGCTCTATCTCTTTAATCCACATACAACGGCAGGTCTTACGATAAATGAGGGGGCAGATCCCGATGTCAAAAAGGATATTCTCTCCGCCCTGTCCGAGATGGTACCAAAGCTCAACTATCTTCATACCGAAGGAAATTCACCTTCACATATTATGACCCTGCTCACCGGCAGCTCTTTACTGATTGAGGTGCATGGCAGACAGCTTATGCTGGGCACCTGGCAACGTGTCTTTTTTTGCGAATACGACGGCCCCCGTTCAAGAAAGATCCGCTGGAAATTTGTCGCTGATCCTGCCAGACAGGACCGGTAACGATAGAGAAAAACCTGGATTACCGGCATATTACCCAAAAACGAATATGAAAGACAGCCAACCCGACGCATCCACCATTTGTTTTGGCCTCTCTGAAACAGCGGACAGAACCTCTCTTGCCGTCTTTTTACAGCTCTACGGGCGGCCGGAGTTTAGCAAAGAATTCTCAGGCCGCCTGTCTGCCGAGGAGATCACAGATCTTGTTGAGCATCTTACAAAACTTTTGCGTAGACACCTGAGTGAGACAGAGTACCATGACCTCTTTCTCTGTCGCAGACACAAAGAGTAAGAAATGGCTGAGACAATGCGCCTGCAGAAATATCTCGCACAATGTGGAGTCTGTTCAAGACGAAGAGCCGAGGAATATATCAGACAGGGGCTGGTCGCCGTCAACGGGAAAATCGTCACCAGACTGGGTACAACGATTGCTCCTGATCAGGTAACGGTGACGTTTGATGGCAAAAAGGTTCAGGAAAAAGAAGCGCATATTAGCTACCTGCTGAATAAACCGAAGGGCTATGTAACGACAAACAGCGACCCCCAGGGCAGACCCACGGTTGTCAGCCTGATTCAGGATTGCCGGGAAAGGCTTTTTCCCGTTGGCCGTCTGGACTTTGATACGGAAGGCGCGCTCATTCTCACAAACGATGGCGAGCTGGCACAAAAGATTACACACCCCAGATACATGACCTGCAAGACCTATGAAGCCCTGGTTCACGGCAGACCTTCCAGACAACAGCTTCAACGCCTCCGGGAAGGTATCCTTCTCGAAGGTAAAAAGACGGCTCCAGCCCGGATAAAAGTCCTTACAAGCACCCAGAAAAATACACTTGTCGAGATCATCATCCACGAGGGACGCAAGCGGCAGATAAAAAAAATGTTTCAGCATATCAACTGCCCGGTTGTTCACCTCAAACGGACGGCCTACGGACAACTCAAGCTGGGTACGCTTGCCATCGGCAACTACCGACGACTCGACGAAACTGACATAAAACGTATCTTTTTGTAAAAATTTTCTTTACAAATAAAAAAATAGCTGATTAGATCTAGGCAGTTAGACGTAAAAGAACAATTTTTCAATCTCTTACTGCAAAACAGACCTTCCGTTACTCACCTGAGGGCTATAGGCCCAGACTCTGTGGTACTTGTTCGGCTACAGACTCGGCTTTAGCCAACTATATGGAATAGTTGGAATATTTTTTAAGTAGTGCCGGGAAATACGGCAGTGACGGCTGTCTGAGAGCTTCCGCGAGTCCAGGTATGTTTGCCCAACGCCCTGGCTTGGGTTGGTTTCTCAACGTATTCTCCCAATGGTTTATTTGAACAGGAGTTACAGCGTATGAACAAATCAGAACTTATCGAGGCATTAGCACAGGAAATCAATCTTCCCCACCGTGAGGCGGTGGCAATAACCAATACCGTTATTGATTCCATGACCGAGGCTTTAGCGAAGGGGGATAGTATCGAAATCAGGGGCTTTGGCAGCTTTGTCGTCAAGCAATACGGCGCCTACGAAGGCAGGAACCCCAAAACCGGCAAGAAGATCAAGGTAAAGCCCAAAAAACTTCCCTTCTTCAAGGTCGGCAAAGATCTCAGAGAAAAAGTCAACCAAGCCAGATAAGGACAGTCTTGTATCGACGAAGGTTTGAACAGAAGAGGCAGACCTCCGTCGTTTTTCAGTCAGTGCGGTACGCCCTTTCTTGCCCCTCTTTTTTCGCAACATTTTCAGATAAACGCCCTGGGGATGTCTCTTTGACTATCCTCAGGCTGTTTTTTCACTGTCGTCCTCATCTACCTTGCCGCCAACGAGGTCGTATGTCTCTGTGTTACTGATTTTCACCCGTATAATCTCACCAGCACGGACCTGCCCGTCGTTAATATAGACGCAACCGTCGACCTCCGGCGCCTGGTATCTGCTTCGCCCTTCGAGCAGCAGGTCGGTCTCAGAACAAACCCCTTCGACCAAAACGGAAAGCTCCCGGCCGAGATATTTTTTCTGAATTTCTGCGGAAAGTGCCGCCTGCACAGCAAGCAGATGCTCTCTGCGCCTGATCTTCTCTGCCTCTTCAACCTGGCCAGGGAAATGTTCGGACGCACACCCCTCTTCATTTTCATAGGCAAAGACACCGACATGATCGAGACGCAAATCGGTTAGAAATTTTTCTATCTGCAAAAAGTCCCCCTCCGTCTCGCCCGGGAAACCGACAAGAAAGGTTGTTCTGAGTGCAATATCCGGCAGTCTTGTCCGTATCTTTTCTACCAATGCGACAAGAAAATCATAATGATACGGCCTGTTCATCAGCCTCAGGATCCTCTCGTTCACATGCTGGAACGGGATGTCAAGGTACGGCGTGATGCGTCGGTTTGCAGCCATCAGCTCAAGGAGCCGATCGGTTATCCCTGTAGGGTAGAGGTAGAGCAGACGCAGCCAGGGGATCGTGGTCTCAGCAAGCAGGGTCGCAAGTAGATTCTCAAGATTGACCGTCTTGCCCAGATCCCTGCCGTAGGCGGTACTGTCCTGGGCAATAAGAGACAGCTCCTGCACGCCAAGGGCCTCCAGTTTCTTTGCCTCGGCGGTGAGATCGTGGATTGTTCGGCTGCGCAGACGTCCTCGGATCCCTGGAATCATGCAGTATGAACAGCGGTTATTACAGCCTTCGGTAATTTTCATCCAGGCCCTGTGCGCTGGCGTGGTAAGGGTCCTGGGAAGATCCGCATCCATAAGGGTTCTTTTGTGGATGACCAACCTCTCCGCCCGCTCTCCGGCAGCTGAGGCACAGAGCAGAGAGCCGATATGAGCAGCGCCTTCAGTACCGACAAACAGATCGACTTCGTCAAGTTCCCTGGCAAGATCTGCCTGATAACGCTGCACCAGGCAACCGGCGACAACAATCTTTTTTCCCGGAGAGCTTTCTTTGATTCGAGCCAGTTCAAGGATTTCGGCTATCGCCTCTTCAGCGGCGGACTGCAAAAAGCCGCAGGTGTTGACGATCAGGAAATCGGCCTTCTCCACCTGCGGCTCCATCGTAAAACCGGCTGCCTCAAGGGAGCCAAACATCACCTCGGAGTCAACAAGATTCTTGGCACAGCCGAGACTTATGAGATGAAAGCTCTGAGGGGTCATCGCGAAAAGACTCCAAAGGCCTCTTGCACAAGCAGACGACGAACCCGTGCCGCGATTTTCCGAAAATGCGGCTGCGTAAAACCGGGACGCCATTCATCGGCCCACAGCTCGTCTGAGACTATCAACGCCCCTGCAAGGGCCACAGAACGAAAGGCGGCAACGGCGCAGAGGGCAGAAAATTCCATATCTACCGCAACCACCGCTTTTTTTGCGCGCAGGGAGAACAGCTCGGCTCGACTCTCCCGATACAGGGCATCGGTGGACCAGATCCGACCTGTTTTTATCGGCATGGCGAGGCGTTGCAAGCGCTTGACGAGACTTTCGCGCAACCCGGCATCAGGGGCTGGATCTCCACCTTTGAGCGGATAATACGACGAGGTTCCTTCACCGGATAGGGCTGTATCGGGAACAAGAATATCACCGATCCGCAAACCCGGATCGAGGGCTCCACACCAGCCAAAGAAAACAATCCTTTCTGCACCAAGAGCAACGAGCTTTTCCAGGACAATCGCTGCCATTGGGGCTCCGACCGCAGGCCCGGCAATAAATTTTTTTCTCCGCTCAACACAGAGCCCAGAGTTAAACAAAAACCTTGACTCACCTCCCTGTTGTTTGAGAAAGGCGATTTCCACCTCAGCATCGGAAGGGTTCGCAAACAGAACACCCTCTTCTGGCAGCTGTTTTTCGTGTTTTTCGCGTCTTGGTTCGATAAGGATATCAGCGGTCATTTCTTCAACAAAATCAGGACGTATTCACAGCTATAACAGATGAACTTCAGCCAGCCGCATATCTGCAAGTGGCTTTCAGAGAGTGCCAAAGCATTGTCGGCAATATTTCCATAAAAAAAAGACCGCAGATCAGATCTGCGGTCTCTACCGAAAATCACGGGCAGGTCAAACAAACAGCAGTATCTTGAGCTACAGATCTCCTGAAGAACCGGAAAGCTCTCTGAGCCAGACCCGTTATCGCATGTCTCCTTAGCCCAGAAAGGGATTCATGTAGAGAAGGATAAGGGAAACAACAAGCCCGTAAATAGCAACAGACTCAGCAAGCGCCATACCAATAATCATAAAAACCATAAGCTTTGGCTGTACCTCAGGGTTCCGGGCCAGCCCCTGACAGGCTCCGTTACCAACGGAACCAATACCGATACCTGCTCCAAGCCCGGCAAGACCGATTGAAAGAGCCGCACCGACACAAATTAACGCTACCTGAAGATTTCCTTCCATTTTTTCTCTCCTTACAAGTTATTGATCTGGCCTTCTTCTCAAATGTACACAATAAAACGTCAACAAGAGAGGCGCCTTTGACGCTGACGCACTCTCCCTTTCTTCTAGTGGGCGTGTTCCCTGGCCTGCGAGAAATAGACAACGGTAAGCAGGACAAACACCATGGCCTGGACAACAGAGACCAGGACGCCGAGCATCATTATTGGCAGAGGCACAAAAAAACCTCCAGCGAGCGTAAACAGGATACCAAGAAGAATTTCCTTGGCCATTATGTTTCCAAAAAGACGTACAGAAAGTGACAGTATACGGGCAATATTACTAACTATTTCAATCGGCAGTAACAGAGGGACGAGCCACCATACCGGCCCCATAAAATGTTTATAATATTTGAACCCATGTGCCTTAAAACCAATGATATGGTGGGTTATCCAGACAATCAGCGTCAGGGCCAGGGTCGTGTTCAGGCTCGATGTTGGCGACATAAAGCCCGGAATCAGGCCAATAAGATTGGCAACAGCGATGTAGAGGGCAAAGGTTGCGATCATCGGAAAGAAGGTATCGGTCAACTCCCTTCCCATATTATCGTTAAAAAAATCTTCCATACCGCCGATAACAAGCTCCCAGAAATTCTGTCCGTTTCCGGGAATCATCTCCAGATCCCCCAGGGTAAACCTAGCCACAAAGAATAAAAAGGCCATTACCAGCCAGGTGTAGGTCATATACGGGGCACAGAGCTGTTCGAGCAGAGAATGTCCCACCGGCCCATGCGGTACCGGCAGACCGAGCTTTTCGAGAATCACTGAAATAAACAGTATCGGATGTTCCATAGTTCCCTTTACCTCCCACCTGCGTAGTATCTCCAGATCACCCCAACGGCAAAGAAGCTGACCAGGAGCACCACCGTTGACAAACCTAAGATCAGTCCAAAGACGTTGACCAGGCGCCATTTGACAAGCACCGCCAGGACAAGGCCAATTACCACAATTCGCACCCAGAAGCGCAGCAGATACCCCTTCTGCTGTTGCCGGCTCCTTGCCTTTTTTTCTTCCAGACCTGCGAGAGCAGTCACCGATTCAACAAGCCGTACAATGTCCTTGTTGGCTATCCAGAAGCTGCCGACCGAAATGCCCCCTCCAACCAGCACAGAGATCGAGAAGGAAAACGAGCCAAACACCGCCGCCACAAGGGTCATAACAAATAAAAGACAGACAGCGCCAAGCTGCATTCTCTCAAGAGACAACAGATCGCTTGTCAAACCAGCCCTCTAGCCAACTCCATCACCCTCGTCACCGGAGTCCTCTGTATTACGCCAAAGAATCTCCAGCAACGACTTGTAGCCGGCGGCAATCCCAAAGGCCAGCCCGACAAAGGTACACCAAGGCGCCGTCCGGCCATCGAAAACCTTCTGGTCAAGAAAAATCCCTCCTGCCAGACCAAGGAGTATCGCGACCACAAAGGTAAAGCCAATGTGTCCGTAATTGGCAAGCAGATAAATAAACTCCTTTTTTACACCAGACATCTGAGACCCTACCCAGAGCAGTTCAACGATACAGGACACGCAAAAACCGATAGCATGACTCGCGACTATAGTCAATTATTTTTCAAATTTCGAGCATTTTTTTGAATGACCATTCAGTCATTTCAAGAAAACGGTTCAAGTGACTTTCTTCGTGCGCATTTGAGACGAAGAGTACCTCAAACTGTGAAGGTGCCACATAGATACCACCCTCGAGCAACTGTCGATAATGCAGGGCATAACGATCCAGATCGGCCCGCATCGCCGAGACAAAATCGACGACAGGGGCATCGACAAAAAAGCCGGTCATCAGGCTTCCCACACGGTTCAGGCAGACAGGTATTCCTACCCGCTCGGCCAGCCTCTGCAGACCCGATGCCAGATAATCTGCCTTGTCTGCCAATTGCTGGTAAAAACCAGGTGCCTGCAAGAGACGCAGGGTTGCAAGCCCGGCGGCCATTGCCAGGGGGTTTCCGGAGAGCGTTCCGGCCTGATAGACCGGCCCGTCCGGAGCGACACAATTCATGATCTCGGCCTTGCCGCCGTAGGCGCCAACGGGCAGTCCACCACCGACAATCTTGCCCAGACAGGTCAGATCAGGGGTCACTCCAAAAAACTGCTGCGCCCCACCATAGGCCAGGCGGAAACCGGTGATAACCTCGTCGAAGATAAGCACAATTCCGAGTTCTGCAGTCAAACGTCTGAGGGTCTGCAAAAAGCCCTTCGCCGGAGGAACACAGCCCATATTCCCGGCCACAGGCTCGACGATAACGCAGGCAATATCCAGGCTCTCGCTGCGAAGGGTCTCTTCGAGAACCTCCAGATTATTATACGGGATGGAGATCGTATTCTTGACAATATCATCGGGGATACCCGGGCTCCCGGGGATGCCGAGGGTGATAACCCCGGAGCCGGCCTTCACCAGAAAGGAGTCGGCATGTCCGTGATAGCAGCCATCAAACTTGACGACGACCGCCTTTCCGGTATAGCCTCGCGCCAGACGTACCGCACTCATCGTTGCCTCGGTGCCCGAGTTCACAAAACGCACCTTTTCAATCGAGGGAACCGCCTCGACCACCATCTGCGCAAGATCAATCTCCACAGAGGTTGGGGCCCCGAAACTTGTGCCCGATTCCGCCGCCTTTTGCACTGCACCGACGATTTGAGGATGGGCATGACCGACAATCATCGGCCCCCAGGAACCGACAAAATCGACGTAGGAGTTCTGGTCCGCATCGGTGATCATCGCTCCTTTTGCGGACTGAATAAAACGAGGATCACAGCCGACCGCCCTACAGGCGCGCACCGGGCTGTTAACCCCTCCGGGAATGATCTTTTTCGCCTGCTGGAAAAGTTTTACTGATTGTGTAGAGGTCATATTTTCTCCCAAATCGCTGCTCGCACAGCCGCATACACCAGCATAACCGGCCCGGATGCCCGCCAGCTACAACAGGCAATGCAAGCAGAGCTTCGGCACGCGCACAGTGCTTTTCCGAAGCAGGTTTTACGTAAAGCCAACGCACATGCATCCTCTTTTTGAGAAAATGCGCTTGTACATCAAGACCGAAGTGTGCAGTGTACCATGCGGCTTCTTTGCCTGTCAAATCGGGACCCTTGATTTTTTTCTGTTTATGCGCAGAGTACAAGGCTCTTCCGAGCAACACATCATGTTGGGACAAAAAGCATTGGCTCTCTTGTATTGCCGGAGCACGAAACGAGAATGGAATACCGTAGAACGAATACATTGTAAAAAGAAATTTCCTGCAACAACAGAGGAAAGATTGATTATTCAAGGTTTTTCTCAAGTTTTCTCCTTGTCAGCACCGCAGGCAATGAGTTAGAGTAGTCTGACTTGGGATTCACTATTCTTCTCACAGGGTGACTGTAAAGAGATCTCACCTGTTTTTACATTGTTAACAACGTACCATCTGTAAAAAGGAGCACACAATGGCAAGCGAAAAAGTCCTGCAACTGACGGACGCAGAATTTGACAATGCAGTTCAATCCGATCAACCAACACTTGTTGATTTCTGGGCACCCTGGTGTGGGCCCTGCAAGGCGATCGGCCCGGTTATCGAAGACCTCGCCGAGGAGTATGAGGGAAAGGTGGCCATCGCCAAGATGAACGTCGATGACAATCCGGCCACACCCGGGAAGTTTGGTATTCGGGCAATCCCGACCATCATCCTCTTTAAAAAAGGAGAGGTCGTCGATCAGGTTACCGGCTCTGTTGGTAAAGCCCAGCTCGTTGAGATGCTCGGCAAGGTTTGTTAGCCGGTCTGTGAACAGACCTTTATATTGCAAAGAAAAAACCTCAGAGTAGACAATCACAAGACAAGAGAGCCTCTGTCAGGCCCTTCTCTTTAAGATGCTTTTGGCTGTCTGCCTGTTGCTCGGACAGACATTGATCCAGGTGAGATTCCCCAGCAAGGGCGTTGGGGCGGTCCCGACCTGCATATGGACTATATTGCTATGAAAGAACATTACGAACTTGTTATTCTGGGAGGCGGACCGGCAGGACTTTCCGCCGGGCTCTACGCGGCACGGGCACGGCTGGACCACGTTCTGCTCGAAAAAGGTGCACCGGGAGGCCAGATACTTCTCACCGACTGGGTGGACAACTATCCGGGCTTCCCAGACGGAATCTCAGGCTTTGACCTTGCCGAGCACCTGACAAACCATGCCAAGCGATTTGACCTCAACATCGAGACGGCCAATGTCGTCGATGTCAATCTTGACGATGAGACCAGTAAGGTTCTCACCCTTGAAAACGGCAGCAAAATCACCTGTGACACCCTCATTATCTGTACCGGGGCAATGGCAAATACCCTTGGAATCCCCGGAGAGAGCGAGATGCGTGGCAAGGGTGTCTCCTATTGTGGAACCTGCGATGCCCCATTTTATCGCAATATGCATGTTGCAGTTATCGGAGGCGGCAATACCGCGATCCAGGAGGCCGAGTACCTCACAAAATTTGCCAGTAAGGTTACCATTATCCATAGAAGGGATGAGCTGAGAGCAACAAAGATTATGCAGGAGGCCGCCTTTGCCAACGAAAAGATTGATTTTATCTGGAATACCACAGTCAGTGCCATTGAAGGCGACAAAGGGGTGGAAAGGCTCCAGCTCAAGAACAAGGATGGAGGCGCCTCAACCCTTGAGGTCGAAGGTGTTTTCATATTTATAGGTGTTACCCCCAACAACCTCGGTCTGCCTCTGGAAAAACTCAAGGCAGACAAAGGTGGATTTATCCCGACGGATATTGAGACAAGGACATCGGTACCCGGAGTAATGGCTGCCGGTGATATATGCAGCAAGGCCGTACGCCAGATCGTCAACGCAGCAGGGGAAGGTGCTGTCGCCGTATTATCGGCCGAGGCCTATATTCAGGAACGTAAGGAAAAAAAAGATCTATAGACCATGTCCACTGTTACCGCTCTTAACCGTTTAAAAAAAGCGACGACCATCGGCGTTGTCCTGGCTTTTTTCCTCGCTGGAGGCTGCAGCAGCCTCCGCGATACCTTGAACATCACCTCGATTGATGAAGATGGAAATGTGGTCGGCAATCAGGATGCCAATCTGCCAGCCCAACAACTTCTCCGCAAAGGGATGGAGGCCTACAACCTTGGCAAATACTATAAGGCCAGCGAATCTTTTGAGGAGATTCTGAACCGCTACCCATTCAGCAAGGAGGCAGCACTGGCCGAACTCAAGGCTGCGGACTGTTATTATTTTCTCGAGCAGTACAAGGAGGCCCTTGCTCTCTATGAGGCCTTTGAAAACAGCCATCCGACCAACGCCGGCATCCCCTATGTCATGTTCCAAAAGGGCATGTGCAACTACCAACAGATTGACCGCATTGACCGGGACACGCAGAGTGCTGAAAAAACAGTGCAGCTTTTCAAACAGCTGCTCAGAGCCTATCCAGACTCGCCATACACTCAGGAGGCCCAAAAACGGATCCGTCTGGCCAACGATTTTCTCGCTGATCACGAGTTCTTCGTTGCCCAATACTATCTTCGCAAAAAGTCGTACCCCCAGGCTGAAACGCGTCTGAGATATCTTCTGAACGCCTATCCGAAGGCATCAACGGTTCCTGAGGCACAGAAACTGCTCAAGCGGCTTGAGGCGGGGGATCCGCCCTCATCGGCCCTTACCTCCTGGCTCCCCCAGGTTCATCTCCCGAATCGAAATTCCGGGAACAAAGACGAAGAGGAAAACAGCTCGGCACCTCCGGTTGAACGCTGAGAGCAAGGCAGGTCAAAAAGGGCTTCTTTGGCCAGTGCCGGCAACTGCCCGTCTGAGAGGACATATCGTAAGATAGTAATTACCATACTCTGCTCCATTTGCCGGGCTTGCGATAACCGTTCATCGTGGCCCTGCAGAGAACACATCCAGGAAAATCAATGAATACATCACTCAAACTCAAGCTCGCCTTTCTCCTTTTTGTCGTTATACTCGCCGTTGTCACCGTTGTCCCATCCTTTTACTCAAAAACCCCGAGCTGGTGGAAGGAGTATATGGCACCGGAAGGCTTACGCCTCGGGCTGGATCTGCAGGGAGGAATGCACCTTGTTCTGCGGGTGAATCTGCAAAAGGCAGAAGAAAATACCCTGGAATTTGCGGCAAATGATCTCAAGGACACCCTCGCCGAACAGTCTATCAGCGCGGTGCGCACCTCTTCTCCGACCAAGGAATCTGTTATCTTTACCCTGCCCAATGCCGGCTCTGCGCAAAAGGTTGAAGAGCTGGTGCGGGAGGATTTTCCCGATATCGATATCAGGGCGGAAACCAAGGCCGGCAGCTTCCCGAGAATATTTCTTACGCTCAAACAGAAAAAGATTGACTACATAAAGACAAAGGCCGTTGAGCAGTCGCTTGAAATCCTCAGAAACCGTATCGACCAGTTTGGTGTTGCCGAACCGGTCATTCTCCGTCAGGGCACCGATGAGATAGTTGTCCAGCTCCCAGGCGTCCAAGATCCGAAGCGTGCGCTGAAGCTTCTTGGGGAAACAGCACAGCTCGAATTCAAGCTGGTTGCCGACTCCACCGGGATCCCTCTTGAGACACTGGTGGCTGAAGTCAAGGCAGCAGGACAGTGGCAGGATGGGGAATCAATGCGCAAGCTCAACCGCGCCCTGATCGGCAAACTGCCGGACAACACCTCTCTGTTTTTCGAAAAAGAGGTTGATACGCTGAGCAAACAGGAGATACTCGTCCCCATCCTCCTGGAAAACAAGGTCCTGATGACAGGAGACATGGTAAAAGATGCCCGGGTACGCATCGGCGGCAATTTCAACCGCCCCTATGTCAGCCTGGATATGACAAGCAGGGGGGCAAAGGTCTTTGCCAATATCACCGAAAAAAATGTTGGCAGACAGATGGCCATTGTGCTCGACGACGTTGTGCGTTCTGCGCCGGTCATCAACGAGCGTATCGCCGGCGGAGCCGCTCAGATCAACGGTTCGTTTACCCACGAAGAGGCCACTGACCTGGCAATCGTCCTGCGGGTTGGAGCCTTGCCGGCACCGGTTGAGACCATTCAGAATATGACGGTTGGAGCGAGCCTTGGTCAGGACTCGATCAAAAAGGGCCTGTCGTCTGGTATATTCGGAGCCATCATCGTCCTCGGCTTTATGATCGTCTACTACAGGCTCTCCGGTATCATCGCCGACAGTGCTCTGCTGCTCAATATTCTGCTTTTGTTTTCCGGGCTCGCGGTCCTCAATGCGACGCTGACCCTGCCGGGCATTGCCGGTATTATCCTCTCCATTGGTATGGCCGTTGATGCCAACGTCCTTATCTTTGAGAGGATACGCGAAGAAGCCGATATTGGCAAATCAGTCAAATCCAGTGTCGAAAGTGGTTTTGGCAAGGCCTTTTTGACCATCGTGGATTCCCAGGTGACAACCCTGATTACCGCCCTGGCCCTGTTCCTCTTCGGAACAGGCCCGATCAAGGGTTTTGCGGTTACCCTCTCGCTTGGTATCATCTTCAACCTCTTTGCGGCGCTCTTCTTCAGCAGGTTGATGTTCGATGTTCTGCATGCCAGAAAAGGGCTCAAGAAGCTGCGCTTTATGCTGCTTGTCAAAAGACCCGACCTTGACTTTCTCAAGATACGAAAAGTCACCTATACGATCAGCGGCATCATGGTAGGTATTGGCCTGCTGGCCTTTGTGCAGATCCTGCGTGGGGAGGCAAACCTGGGTGTTGATTTTTCAGGCGGCTCGCTCCTGCAGTATCAGGCACAGGAACGGTTTACCATAGAGGAGGTCCGCAAGGCCTTTCAGACCCAGAACATGCCAGAAGTTGAGCTGCAGGAGGTGGAGAACGAACGGCGTCTTATTGTCAAGGTAAAGAGGACGGAACAGGTGGTCAGTAATCTGGGAGACCAGGTAGAAACGCTTCTGAAAACAGCCCTGCCCGAGAAACAGTTCGTTCTCGAAAGCCAGTCAGAAATCGGTTCATCTGTCAGTACAGATATGCAGAAGAAAGCGATACAGGCAATTATCATCTCACTGGTCGGGGTCATCATTTATCTGGCCTTCCGTTTCGATATCAAGTTTGGTCTGGCCGCCGCGGCGGCAACCTTCCATGACGTTCTGGTGGTTCTTGGCATCTGCTACCTGCTGGATATTGAGATAACGCTGCTCATCGTCACTGCACTGCTCACCCTTGCCGGTTATTCGCTCAACGATTCGGTTGTTGTGTTTGACCGTATTCGGGAAAATCTCCTCAAACACGGGAGCAGCCTGTACACAGCGATAAACGACAGTGTCAATCAGGTACTCAGCCGAACCGTTGTTACCTCACTGACCACGGCCATCGTTCTTGCCGCACTCTATTTTCTTGGCGGTACCGTGATTCATGGCTTTGCCTTTGCCCTGCTGGTCGGTGTCTTTGTCGGAACCTACTCATCGATATTTATCGCCAGTCCGCTGCTCACACTCTGGCCCCAGGAAAAAACAGGTGAAAAGAGGACCGCTGCCTAGGGCCGCGCAACCGGCCATAACAACCCTGACCAAAGAAGAACAGTTTACCTTCTCGTGCCACAAGGGAGTATCCTGCTTCACAGAGTGTTGCAGGATGCTCGACCTTATCCTGACCCCCTATGACCTCCTGCGACTGAGGAGATCAACCGGGAAAACCTCCTCAGAACTTCTCAAAGACTATGTCATCGCAGAGCAGGACGAAGGCGAGGCCTTCCCCCGCTTTTATCTGAGCATGGTAGATGATGGCCGTGCCAGTTGTGTCTTTGTCTCTCCGGAAGGCTGCACGGTGTATCGCGACAGACCGGGGGCCTGCAGGGCCTACCCCCTGGGCAGGGGCGTGCAATGCGGTCAGAGAGGGCGATTGCAAGAACATTTTGTTCTGCTGCGGGAGAGCCATTGCCAGGGATTTCTCGAGCCGATACGCCAGGATATAGAAGGGTATACAAAAGCGCAGGGGCTTGAAGAGTATAATGCCTTCAACGATAAAATGGCAGCGATTCTGCAACACAAGCGTATCCGTAACGGTTTTATCCCCTCGAAAAAACAGATTGCGTTGTTCACCCTGGCCCTCTACGATCTTGACGCCTTCCGGGATTTTCTGCAGACAGGGGGTACCGCAACAGAAGAAACGACGATCGATCAGCGAATTTTCAGCGATGACGAACGGCTTCTCGAATTTGCGATACGCTGGATAGAGCAACAATTGTACCAGGGCCTGTAAGACACGAACAACAATGGTGAAGCGGCGTTGGCTCGTTGTGCAACGCCAGACGAGCTTGAATTTCTCAAATTGCTGTTGACAAATCGCATCTTTCAGCAAGAATGAAAGACGGGAATCTCAGATAAAGGTCCGGGAAAAGAGATGAAGAGGAGAGGGATCCCTTGATTTCTCAAACCATACAAGGAAGATATTATGCTCAAAGTCATTGTTTTTGACTGTGACGGTGTGATGTTTGACTCCAAACAGGCCAACATAAAATACTACAATACAGTGCTGCAACATTTCGGCCTGCCCCCGATGGATGCGGAAGAAGAGACAGTGACGCATATGGCCAGCGTCAAGGATTCCCTCGCCCATATATTCAGAAATGCACCGCAGATCACTCAGGCCGAGATCAGGGCGTATCTCTCCCAACTCACCTATGAGCCGTTCCTGCCCTATATGCATATGGAAGCGGATCTGATTGAGTTTCTCAACAGGGTCGAAGCCTCCTACAAACTGGCCATTTCCACAAATCGTTCGGGAACAATGCTTCCGTTACTGAAAAGACACGGACTTGAAAGGTATTTCGAAAAGGTGGTAACAGCCCTGAGCGCAAAACGCCCTAAGCCAGCGCCTGATGGACTTCTAGAGATTCTCGATCATTTTTCCTGTCAGCCGGAAGAGGCCATTTTTATCGGAGACTCGATCGTCGACCAACAACAGGCAGATGCCTGCCGGGTTGATCTTATCGCCTTTAAAAGCCCGGATCTGCCGGCCAGATATCATGTGCAGAGCTTTCTGGAGATCCTTGAGCTGCCCCCGTTCAGGGATGCAGACTCCTGAGTATCTAAAGAGGGTGCTTACAGGATTTGAACAAGAGTTGAACCCTTCGCATGTAATAAGAGAAGGAAATCAGACTTCTTCATCCTCCTCATCAATACGCTGTACCCCCTCCATCAAAATACCCATAAAATCGCCAATTTCTGGTATTTCCATAGCCTCTGAAGATAGACCAAAGGTAAAGCGGTAGGTTCCTTTCTTTTCAGCGAGAAGGGCAAATACAGCGTTTCTGTCTGAGAGTGTGTCAAATTCTGCCAACACAATCTCACCGTTCCGGAAAGAGATCGTCCCCTCTCCTGAAGGAAGATCGAAAATCAAGACGCCAGTCTTCTTGTGCATATGAAAGACCTGCATAAGTTCTGCCGGAGCGATCTGACCAAGACGCCCACTCATGCAGGATTCCAGCTCTCGCTCCCTGGCTTCACTCGTTTTGCGCAGTCGCTTTGCCAAAAGCAGGGTCATATATTTCTGAACAAAGGCAAACTCGCCCAAAACCTGACTAAAGACATCTCCGGCAATGGCAAGAAGCTTTGTGTTTTGGCGGGCATATACTGAAGAGACAGAGATATCCGGGCCAAGACAACTCATTTCGCCACATAACTCACCCCTTTCCAACACGGCAAGGGGCAAACCGTCATCCTCCACAACAAGCTCGCCGGCCATAACTATGTATATGTTTGAGTTTATCTCACCTTTCTTAACGAGGGTTTCATCACTGGTGAACTCAATCTCCTCAAAAAATTGCAGGACATCGACAAGCTCTTCCTCTGAAAAATGCTGAAACAACTCAATATCAGAAACCTGGTTCAACAGGCTCTGTTTTGCCGGATCAATTTCAAATTCGGCATCAACTGCGGTCTCTTCATCACTGTCTTCACTGGAGAGTTGAAATTTTATCAAGCCTGTGCAACCACTGCAGTTATAAACAGGCAACGGCAGGTCTCCGTCAGGTCCTTCAGAATTTCCCAACATCTCAAACAATATCTGAGTCATATCCCGCACGAGAATGAGACAGACTTCACTGCCGCCAGGACAGGCGATGGTCTTTTCGGAAAGCTGTAGACATTCACCACGCCGATACAAAGGGCAATTTTTCTCTTCTATAATTGTAAATAATGCGCTAAAGTTAGCCATTAAAAACTAATGTAGAATTTATTCAACTTGACGAAACCCACATCTACCTGATATTACTAAGTCTTTTCAAGACTGCAAAGATTGTGCTCGGGCATATCAACATAAAGACAGGCATGCGAATTGTGCACCCGAAGGTTTGAGTCGATTGACGATCGACTGCAACAAGAGCACAGAGAAGATGTTACCACAGGCTACTTCATAAAGGAACCACGAAGAGTGAAGATTTCGCAAAAGCCACAGAGAAAAGATGTCGAGATGTATTGTCGAAAAATAACTTTTAACGCTTCATGTTACGTTGGTATTGCCAGGTTTCTCGATCAAGAAAAGCTCGATTTCAAACTGTTCTCCGGGACAGTAAATGGCCATTTAATCTCAGACTCACCAACCGATACCTGTCCATAAAAGATCATGCCCGGTTCAGCAAACCTACTCACAGAAGTACACAAACAGCTTAACGAAGACTTCAAAGAACACCCCATTATATCGGTACAACCAAGTAAGGGCGCTCCTCCAGAGCAATACACGATAACCTATTTTATGGCGGGGTATCACCAAGGCTCGACAGAAGAGATCAGTCTGGCCGAGGAACACGTCGTCGAATTGTCAATTCCGTTTGGTTTCCCACATTTTCCACCGAGCTGTAAACCCAAAAGTAATACCTTTCACCCTGATTTTGATAGTGCCGCCATCTGTCTGGGCAAGGCCTGGGAGCAGGAGGCCTCAATTGCCAATATCATCCTGTATATCGGCAAAATGATCAATGGTGAGATCTATTCGACACAAAACGCCTTCAACGACAAAGCTGCGGTCTGGTACCAGAAACACAGCAAAAAATTTCCGATTACACCAATCGCCTGGGAAAGCAATATACAGTCCAGACGCGCGACCGGTGCGTCAACGAGTATACTCGAAGAAGACAGGGATCCGATGGCTGACAGCAGCCCAGGCCCTGACAATGAAAGCCCCTCGTTTACAGGAGAAGAGGAGCCTTCCGGCCGCCCGCTCAGCGATGGCACAGAGGATATCGACCTGCTCAAACAACTCAGGTTCCAAAAACGTTTTCATGAGCTGAGTCAAAGATTACGATTTGCAAATGATACCTCACCAGAAGTCCAGGCTATAAAAGAGCAGGCAGAACTTGAACTCAAAAAAAACAGAAAGCTCTACCAGGAAGCCCAAAAAATCGAAAACCTCGGGAGTACAGAAAAGGCGCTCGAACATTTTAAACTCGTCAAAAAAAATGTTTCCGATTACCCATCGATTGAAACAGATATCCAAAGACTGCAGCAGGCCATAGAGCTCTTGAGCGATATTGATCCCGATCAGTTCCCCCCCGAGGCAAATGAAAAAAAGGAGCAAGCAAAGAAGAAAACGTCTGCTCCCCGAAAGAGGGGTAAAAAGAGAAAGCCAATACAGACAAAGAGATCGCAAAACTCTTTCCTGGATGCAAGGGCGGCAAAAGACAAAAAAAGACGACTTGCCCAACTGGGTCTTGTGATATTTGTTGGTGGTCTGATCGTTGGCGGAACCGGTCTCTACTACCTGCGCAGCGGTTCCCTTCTGGCCCAGGCCGAAGAAGACTACACAAGATGCAAGAAAGGCCTTGAGCAGCGTGAATACACAAAGGCCAAGGAGCTCTGTTCGGAGGGCATTACCCGCCTTGATTCAATAAAATTCTTCCATCAACAGAAGACAGAGGCCCTCAGATCAGAGATCAACGACATCCTCAAGTCTAAAGAACTGCGAGACGGGAGTAAAGGCCTTATTCTTGTCGATGGACGGTATCTGGACAGACAACAATCCGAGAAATTCGAGAAGATCGATCAGCTCATCAAGCAGGCCGACAGTTCTTTTGCAAACCGCAAATGGGAAAAAGCCCTGCAACAATACAGTATGCTGCTCGACGAACGAGAGTTCATCCAGACCTTCTTTCCAAAGCAACGGAACCTGGTTCAAGAAAGAAGACATATCTGTCAATTCCAGTCTGTACTCTCTTCTGCCAACCAATTTATAGATAAAGGACAATGGCAACTGGCTGTTGGCGGCCTTACCCAGGCCCGCACACTTCTTGACAAACTTCCAGCGAAAGAAAAAAAGACCTATGGTGAGAAGATTGATGAGCTCCTCAACAGGTGCACATTTGAAATCACCCTGAAAAAGGCCAATTCCGCATTCAACAGAGAAGATTGGAAAGAGGCTGTGAAAGGCTACCAGGCATCCCTTGCCATAGCAAATACGACCCCAACAGTGTCGCAAGAACAAAAACAGAAGATAGCCTCGACCATCAGCCGTTCCAGGCTCTACCTGACCATTGATAAGGCAAACAAAGCCTTTGCCCAGGGTAAATGGAACGAGGCAATCAAGGCCTATTCAGAAGCCAGTTCAGCCCTCGCCTCAGACAAGGCCCTGCTTGATGAGAGCAGGCTGGATATCAGTAGAAAAAAACTGGGTAAGATCATTCTTCAGGCCTCCATCATTCAACACAAACAAACGGTTAAATCACAGCTGGAAAACAAACAGCTCAGAGAAGCCAAACGTTTGTACAAAGAGATATTACAACTCATTAAAGCAAGCGGCTACTCGAGCGACCCGGAGATGGTCAAGGCCCGAAAGGAGATCCATACTACCCTTGAAGATCTTGACCGGAAAATATATCTCTCTGATAAGGAGGCCTATCTCCGTTCGAAATATCAAAATCTTTTTGCCAGCAACTACCCCAATACCGTTCCCGAAAACCTCAGCAAGCCGGTTATCAAATACGTTAAAACCTCGGGGAACAAGCTGATCTTTCGTATGCAGTGCAAAGAAAAGCGACGTGGCGGCCGCCCGTTGACCCTGGTTATGTTTTATGCATATGACAAAACAACCGACCAATGGAGTTTGTCTTCTGAGAAGAGTTCCAAGTGATCGCGATGACGATCAGAAGGTCAGTCGTGTATAGGCAGGACGGCCTGCGCTGACAGCCAGCCCCTGCGCCCTGAGGCGTCACGGACAAAAAAGAAATGTCCATGCCTCTTTCCTAAGGAATAGAGCTTCTTTCCCTCGGCAAGAGCACCGAGCGAGCCTGCCCCTTCGAATGGAGAGACCAGAAGCTGAACATCTTCGTCGACAACAATCCATGGGTCATCCCTGTAACTGCGTACAACGCCGACAGAGGCCAGAACAAGGCAAAAGGTTATGCCAAGGGCAAATCCGCCAAAGGGTATTGGAGATATTTGTCCCCAAAACTGCCAGAGCAGCAACAATACGGCTGCGCCAATACAGCCTGAACCAATAATGGCCCAGCCATTTCCCGAAAAAAAAGAGAAAAAACGTTCCACCAGGCCTTGGTCGGGGGCAAACAGGCCGGCCTCCTCTCGCAGCTTGGCCAGGTTTCCTCTGATATCGGCGTTTGCAGGGGCAAGCCTGCGGGCCCGTTCATAGTTGACAATCGCAAGACCGATCCGGCCCTTTTGGGCATAGCTGTTGGCCAGATTATAGAGCACGGATGCGGAATAGCCGTTTTCTTCGGTAATACGTTGAAATGTGAGGATCGCTCGATCGTAATCGCCTCTGCCATAGGCCGCATTAGCCTCCAGCATCAGCCGGGTAACATCTTTCTCCGCTGAAGCAAAGACAGGGATGGCCAAAAGCACCCAGAAAAACAGAAGACAGTGGCCGTGTTTTAAAAGCATCATATCTTCTCAAGTTCAGTTTTCAGAATCTGCTGGTATCTTTCCATCTCATCGTTGGTCAGAGAGGCACAGGCGTAGGCAGCGGCATCTGCCCTTGCAAAGAGAGGAATCAGTAACGAATCTTCTCCCAGAATCTCTTTCAGATCGCTGAGACAGATGGCGGCGGGCTCTCTCTCCGACAATAGCCCCATATATTGCTGGATAGCGGTACGCATTCGATCTAAAAACAGCCTTTCATTCCTTGCTCTTTGGGCCTCTTCGATCAGCTGCAGGTACCGCTCTATCTCCTTGTATTTCTTTTCGCGCAGATCAGCTCCCTGCGCTGCTCTATTCCTGCGATAGAGAAGAAAAGAGAGAAAGAGCACAGCCAGCAGACAAGCGGCAATACAGACAAAAAACCACTGTTTTTGCCAAAACGGTCGCAGATCGGCGTGAAAGCTGCCCGCCCGCTGGTGAAGAGGGGCAAGATTAAACTGCCGCTGCGACTGGTCATCGACCTGGCCGACAGGCTCAGGCCTTATCGGGGCGACTTCCTCGACGGCTGGTTGTTCACCGCTGCCACCGCTCTCTTGCCCCTTCGCTGTTGTCAGCGCCTTCTTCCGGCTCTCTGCGACCTGCAGAGGGATCGGCTCACTACGCAGGGTCAGGTATTTGCCAAGATCAGGATTAAAATAGCTCAAGACCAGCGGTGGTATCTCAATACCCCCTGTCTGTCTCGCCACAATGGCCTGCTCAAAGGTCTTTGTCCCCGCAGAAGGATCGCTTCCGGCAACAAACGAGGCCGTTGTGGGATAGGTCTTCCAGGCTGGACTGTCCGGAAAAACCGGGGCCTCTACATTATTAAAATTTCCGTTGCCGGTAATGGTCATGGTCAGTGTTATCGGCTCTCCAACCTCCACCTGTCTGGGAGCTCCGACAACCTCAAGAGAGAAGTCACCAATGGCACCGCGGAAGCTTTCGGGTCTTCCGGCCTCGGGCAGCGGCACCACCGTGAAATCATGTTCCACGCTGAGAGCCCTGATCGGTCTTCTCTCCACCTCTGCAAAGAAATGGTCAAGAAGGCTGTCATCAAAGAGCCCATTTTCAAAGGGTGAGAGGGTCCGACGGTTTCTTTGTCCGGCAACGAGCAGGGTCGCATCGAGAACAAACTGTACCGTATGCCTGCCGGCCTTTATCCCGGAGAGACTGGTTTGCCAAACGAGCACGTTATAAGGTATCCCAGCCACATTTTCCCGCCGCTGCAACGGACGAGAATCAAGCTCTGGCATAATGACCCCGTCTGCCAAAAGTCTGGGCAGGGAGTTCAATTCAATCCGGTAATTTTGCTTGAAGTACGCCTTCAGGGTAACAGGCACCACCTCTCCAGGATAGTGTTCGCCGCTGATCGATGCACTTATAAAGGCAATATCCTTTGTCTGCCCTCCCCCGCTCTGATCTTCTGCCTCTTGCAAAGGCTGTGAGGTCACTTGAAAATCAATCTCAGCCGTTTGCAGCGTCTTGGCACCAAGATGGAGGGTAAAGGGAGGAATCGTGTACCTGCCGGGGGCAAGCGCCTCAACCAGATAGTTATAGGTCAGTGATGAGCTGACCCTACCGTTGATGCTGGAGATCTGATTTGTCCGGCCGCGTGGATGCAAACGCACATTTTCAATCTCTGGTTCCTCAAGCTGAAGATCATTCTGCCCGCCGCTGACAACGATACTCAAGCGTGCAAACTCACCAAGGGCAAACGATTTCTGGTCAAGGACCGCCTCAACGCGGGGTGCGGCCAGAGATGGAGAAACATACAACACCCCGCAAAAGACGAGAAATACAAATGTTTGAATGACAGAACCTGTACGCATTACCAATCCTTTTTCACCTGGTTCATCGCCCCTTTTTTGACGGGGACGAAATTGAGCTCGCCGTCTTCATTCTTCATCGCATCAAGCAGGCGTTCTGCCTCCTTTTGCGTCATTTTGCCCTGTTGTCGCCGAAGGGCATCTTCTGCTCCCTGCTGTCGCAAGTCTTCACCGTCTTCTCGCGACAAAGCGCCGGAAGTCTGCTCTTTGCTATCGCCTGCCTTTTTCTGACGGCTCTGACTCGGATCGGCCTCTGCCTGCTGCCTTTCTCCGCTCTCTTTCTGACCGTGCTCTTCCTGTCCAGCATCGACGGTATCTGAGCTCTGCGGCTCCTCTTTCTGCCCCTCTCTATCGCGGGATGATCTTTCTCCAGTTTGCTGCTGTGCCTCATCCTGCTGCTTCTGCTCCTGATTCTGTTCCTGATTCTGCTCCTGCTTGGTCTTTTGCTCCTCCAGCTTTTTCAGACGCTCTTCTACGATCTTCCGGTTATGTCGGGCCTTCATATCCTCAGGATCAAGGCTGCTCACACTTTCATAGGCCTCTATAGCCTGCTGCCACTGGGTTTTTGTCAGCTCAGGATCAGTCCGCAGGGTTTCCAGCCCCTTTTGATAGTAGCTGTTGCCAAGATTAAAATAGATCTTTTCCTGTAATTCCAGATCCGCTGTCGGCAGGGCCTTGGCCAGTGCGTCAATGGCATCGTCATACATATTGTTTTTATACGCACTCACCCCGGAGTTATAGTATATCTCCGGCGTTTCAAGACCTCGCTCGAGCTGCTGCGCGTAATATTCAGAGGCCCCTATATAGTCTTTTCGGGCAAAGGACTCCTCTCCCGGAGAGGCCTTCACCTCGGTCTGGGCAAAGAGAAGACCGGTAAGGAGCAAAAACGCAAGCCCCCTGTTTGCAACAGCGACAAGGCCCTTTTTTGTTGCTCTGAATCTGGTTCCTGGGGCCCTCTTTTCACCGAGCAGAAACTCTGCGACAAGCAGCAACAAGGCGGCAACCAGCGGCCAGCCGAACCTGTCGATGGGGACCTTATGCCGCCGCTCTGCAAGCTCATCTTCAGGGATAAGAGACAGTTTCTGCCGATAGATCGTCTCCAGCCCTTCCCCCGCAACGCCCAAGGGGACATAGAGTCCGCCGGTAACCTCGGCAACCTTTTTCAAGGTCTCCGCGTCGAGTTTCGAGAGGACGAAATTGCCGTCGGCGTCCTTCACAAAACCGCCGCCGGCGAGTGGAATCAACTCGCCTTCCGTTGTCCCCACACCCACTGTATACACGGTCAGCCCCTTCTCGGCAGCCTTTCGGGCCTCGACCACCGCCTGCCCGGCAAGCTCTTCTCCGTCTGTGAGGACAATAAGAATCTTATGGTTGGCACCGTTATTGAGGATCTTTTCCGCCGCTTCAATAACCCCTGCAAGGTTGGTTCCTCCGACCGGAATAACATCAGCAGTAACGGCGGACAGAGACTGCTCAAAGGCCGCATAGTCGAGGGTAAGCGGACACATAAGAAAAGACGAGCCGGCAAAAGGCAACAGACCGATCCTGTCTCCTTCAAGCTTCTGCACAAAGTCAAGGATCCCCAACGAGGCACGTTTGAGACGGTTTGGCCGGACATCTTCGACAAGCATGCTCTTTGAGGTATCAAGGGCAAACAGCAGATCAATCCCCTTACGCTTTACCTCCACCCATTGTTCACCGTACTGCGGCCTTGCCAGGGCAGCACAGAGCAGAAAAACCGCCAAAATCAACAAAACCTGCTTGAGGCGCCTCCTGGCAAAAGAGATATTCTGCACCAGACGGCCAACAAGCTGTTTTGCCGCAAAATCCTGCAAAACGGCCTTGCGCTGTTTTTCCTGGACATAAAACAGGACCCACAGCCCCAGGCATAAGGCCAGGGCAACGAAGAACCAGAGAGGTTGTGCAAATGTCATAGGAGCATCCTCTACGTCATCAGGGAACCCGTTTTCCCCGATAATAGCTTTCAACGGCCAATAACACGACTACCATAAAGACAAGATAGCCAAACAGATCATGGTAATTCTCAAATTTTTTAATGGTTCTTGAGGTTGTCTCCATTGTATCGATAGCGGCGTAAATCTTCTCCAGTGAGTCAGTATCCGTGGCTCTGAAGTAGCTGGCACCAGAGAGAGAGGCCACCTCGCGCAAGGTCTTTTCATCTATATCGACCTGGGCCTGGACGAGTCTTTTTCTGCCGAACCGGTCGGTTACCGGAACAGGCGCTTCTCCACGTCTTCCGGCACCGATGGTATAGACCTTAATGCCCAGGGTCTCGGCCGTCTCCGCGGCGATACGCGGCGGCACCTTGCCGGCATTATTTACCCCGTCGGTAAGCAGAATGAGGATCCGTGATTTGGCCTGCATATCACGCAACCGATTCAGACCGCTGCCAATAGCCGAACCAATTGCCGTACCATCTTCCACCATACCAATCTCGAGCGATTCCAGCCGTCTGCGTAACCATTCGTGATCCAGAGTCAGCGGACTGACCAGATACGGACGCCCCCCGAAGGCAAGCAGGCCAATACGGTCGTTGGGGCGCTGTTCAATAAATTTACCAACGACCTTTTTCACAACCTCAAGACGACTTGTCGGTCTTCCATCCAGGGAAAAATCCATCGCCTCCATAGAGCCCGAGACATCAACAGCAAGAAGGATATCAATTCCCGAAGCTTCAATTTCAACGGAACTGCTGCCCATCTGCGGTCTGGCGATGGCAACAACAAGCAGGGCCAGGCTGATCAGGCGCAGCCATCTGGCGAGGGAACCAGGGCTGGTTTTTCCGGCCAAAGCCAGCCTGGACAGAACCGAGGTGGAAGAAAAGAGCAAGGCCGGCGCGGCCCCCCGCCGTCCCCAGAGAACGGCCAGAAGCGGCAGCAGGGCAAGCAGCCAGAGATACAGAGGATGCAGGAATCTCACCTCTTCACCCCCCCTTTCCTGTAGTGGGCCGCGTTGCCAGAACAAAGCGGGTTATCGCAGTCTCCACAGAGTTAATATTTTCTTCATTCTGCGATTTGCAGGCAAACTTCGACATATCAGCCAACTCCAGACAGTTCTGCAAATCCTCCTTATACCGGGCCAACTCTGCAGTGGGCATGTCGACAAGACGCACGAGAAACTCGCGGGTCGTCTGTCTGGTTGACGGGATGGAAAAACGCCGTTCGACGTAGAGGCGTAATATCTGGCTTGCCGCCTCCATATACAACCGCCCGTCTTCCTGACCACCATGCAGGGCCCTTGCCTCAGCCAGCGCTCTGAGAGCTGCATCCCAAACCGCCTCTGCTCCTTTCGCCTTTGGCTTTTTTGAGTTTTTCACAAGATACACCAAGAGAGCCGACACAACGATCCCGGCAAAAACAGCAAGCGCAGCATACAGATATGGAAACGGAGACGGGGTGGAAACAACGCCATAAATATCATAGAGTTCCCCGGACGGAAGCCGGCTCTGGGGCGCCACTGCTGCCTGCCTGTTGGCATCGGCATTTACGGCAGGCCCCTGCATTGGTGTCAAGGCTTCCTCCTCTGAGATGGCAGCCCAGGGATCGGCAAGCTGGACCATAAACGCAAGAACAAGAAAGAGGAGTCTCTTCATAGCGCCCTCTTTGCCCGCTCGTTGAAAAAGGCGAGCAGAACGGGTAGATAGTCCGCATCTGTGCGCAGATCCAGGATATCTATGCCGGCCTGACGCAGGCTCTTGCAGAGATTGTTTTTTCTCTCTCCAGCCATCCTTTCGTATTCCCTGCGAATCGTTGGATCAGATGTATGTATCTCCACCTGTTCTCCGGTTTCTGCATCCTGCAGGGTAAGCCAGCCGACATCGGGCAGGGAATATTCCCGCGGGTCGGTAACCAAAAGGGCCACAAGATCGTGCCTGCGATTGCTGATCTGCAGCTTGGGTCGTAAGACCTGCAGTTCCGTTTCAAAATCTCCGGGAAGTACAAAGTCCGAGATCAAAAAAGAGACAGATTTTCTCTTGACAACCCTGTTGACAAAATCAAGCGCTCCGACCAGGTTGGTTCCGACAGCCGATGGTTTGAAAAACAGGATCTCCCGGATAATTCTCAAAATATGGCTCCGCCCCTTTTGTGGAGGGATGTAGAGTTCAACAGTATCGGTGAAGAGCACCAGTCCCACCTTGTCGCTGTTGTGGACTGCGGAAAAGGCCAGAATCGAGCCAAGCTCGGCCATAAGCTCTCTTTTTGAACACTCTGCAGAGCCAAATTCTCCGGAGCCACTGATATCTATCATCAGCATTATGGTCAGCTCACGCTCTTCGATGAATTTTTTGATATGCGGAGTTCCCGTTCTCGCCGTTACGTTCCAGTCGATGGTCCTGATATCATCACCGGAAACATACTCCCGCACCTCATCAAAGTTCATCCCCCGCCCCTTGAACACCGACTGATAGCTCCCGGCGAGGCTGTCGGTAACAAGGCGGTTGGTGCGAACCTCAATCTTTCTGACCCTCTCTACTATCTCTTTGGTAAACTGTCTATCCATACTCTACCGCATTAGGGGACGGGAACCGTATCAAGGATTTTGCGAATAATGTCTTCGCTGGTGACACCTTCGGCCTCTGCCTCGTAACTGAGGCGGATTCTATGGCGCAGAACATCTGTCACGGATAGTTTAACATCGTCCGGGGTGACATAACCCCTTCCGGAGATGTAGGCCAGACATTTCGCCACCGTCTTCAGGCTGATGGTGGCACGCGGGGAGGCGCCCGTCTCGATATAGCCGCCCAGATCGAGACCACTGTCGTCCGGCTCTCTTGTGGCATAAACCAGCGAGACGATATACCTTTTGATCTTTTCATCCATATAGATCCTCTGCATCAGGGTGCGGGCGTTAAGGATATCTTTTGCTGAGGTTACCGGAGTAACCAGTACCTCCTCGTCGACCGTATCAAAGCTGTCGAGAATCCTCAGCTCTTCCTCGCGGCTTGGGTAGCCGATAACAACCTTCAGCATGAAGCGGTCAATCTGGGCCTCTGGAAGGGGATATGTTCCCTCCTGTTCGATAGGGTTCTGTGTGGCAAGTACCAGAAACAACGAGGGCAGATCGAAGCTCTTGTCGCCGATGGTTACCTGCTTTTCCTGCATAGCCTCGAGCAAAGCGGACTGAACCTTTGCCGGTGCCCGATTGATCTCATCAGCGAGAATCAGCGAGGCAAAAATCGGCCCCTGCTTCACCTCAAAGCTTGTCTGTTGAGGATTATATATCTGCGTTCCAACAATATCGGCGGGCAGCATGTCAGGGGTGAACTGAATCCTTCTAAAGTCTGTCTGGATGGCTTTGGCAAGGGTCTTCACCGCAAGGGTCTTTGCCAAACCAGGTAAACCTTCAAGCAGGATATGTCCACCTGAAAGCAGGCCAACCAGAAGCTGCTGGACAAGATGCTCCTGGCCGACGATGACTTTTGATAGCTCGTAACGCAAAGCCGCAATCCAGGCCGAGCTGTTTTGTACCTCTTCACCAACTTTTTGAATAGCCTCGTACACCTCCGAAACCCCGCTGGATGCTGTGGAAAATCTGTCCGTCATTGAACCTCTCCTCATCGATAAAACCTTACAGTTGTGCTTCCAATACACGCAGCCGCTCTAGAATCTGCAACCGCTTTACCTCAACACTCTACCCGCCCTCTATTACCTGAAACTTTCCTCTATATTACAAATGTGTAATATACCAAAACGATAGCGTCCGCCATCTTGTCGAGAACAACTTGCCGGATCGGCCAGAACCGGGCATAATAAATATTTCGGCCCGATGCTGGGCCACATTTCATTGGACAAGAAAACTGTTTTTTCCAAACAATAATGCCCATCTGCCTTGTTGCCTCGGCCTTCTGGGCAAGCTCCCCCGCAGCGGACATCTGTAATGAGCCAAACCTACTTTCAGGAATATGCAAAGAAACTGGCAGGAAAACGGGTTTGTATTGCCTGCCGCGAGGAGATTCTGCGCGAGCATCTCGACAAACTTATACCAGATATTCGATTCCTGACAAGACAGGGCATACAGACAACCCTCTTCCATAACCTGCCAGATGGTTTTACCAATCAGGATTTTCTTGAAACCCTGAAAACAGCCCTTGCTCAGACCAACATTGTCCGCATTACAGCCGAGGATGATTTCTACGCCGCGGTGCTGGAGCGTGCAGAGATTGGTTTTAAGCTGATCTTTATTGAAAGAGACTGCCTAATTGATCAGAGAAATCAAAAAATCAATACCCTGACCACCGAGGACCTGCGCCGCAGGGTCGACGAATACAACGGTAACATCGCCAATATCAATTTTAAAGAGGCGATGCATACTATCTGCACGACCATCGAGCAAGGGCGTTGCGAAAGACTGCATATACTCCCCGCAGAAAAACAGAGTATTCGCCGCGAACTGTTTACTGTAGAAGGCTGTGGCACGATGATCGCCAACAACTTCCACGAGACCTTCCGACAGGCGGCGAGCGAAGAAGATCTGGCAATCATTAACCGCATACTCTCGATGTATAAAAAGGCGGGTTTTTTAAAACCGCGAAGTAAAGACTATATACGGCGGCATCGCAGGCATTTTTTTGTAACCGAGATTGATGCGATTATCGTTGGCTGTGTCGAGAGAAAGATTGTTGATGAAATAACCGTCGAGCTTGGTGCCCTGGCCATAGCGACACGATTCCGCAACCAGCGGGTTGGAGTCTATACCGTTAACGCATTTATCACGACCATGGCGGAACAGGGGTATAGCCGTTTTATCTCGCTTACCAACAACCCCAAGCTGCAGAACCTTTTCAAAAAGCTCGGCTTTAGTCAACAAAGCCCGACCATATACCAGAAAAGGCAGAAACAAAGCCCCAACACAACGATGTTTTTTAAAAATTTGCGGGGAAACGATTCACCTTGATCGGTGCCCTTTGAGCAGAATAAAGACAGAGAAGATGGCAGTCAACCATCTGCAGAGAGGAAGATGGTCGGGGCGAGAGGATTTGAACCTCCGACTCCCTGCTCCCGAAGCAGGTGCGCTACCAGGCTGCGCTACGCCCCGACATCCTTTTGAGAGTTCTTGCCAATGCGAAAAGACAAAAAGCATCTTTGCAGGATGTCACAATTATCATTCTTGCCGATGGAAAGCAAGCCAGAAAACAACCGAATCCAACCTACATGTTTTTCTTGTGCTGAAACAATGCTCTTTTCTATTTCTTGCGGCGGTTTCTTTTTTCCCGGTATTTGGGTTCAAGGATCAGCGAATCTCGCTCCGTACGTATCTGTAGATAGGCCTGATATCGCTCGGGACTGATTGTCCCGGATGCTACAGCTTCCACGACGCTGCAACCCGGTTCACTACGGTGCGAACAATCTCGAAACCTGCAGGGATGCTCTATTGCTTCTTCAAAACCCGGGAAAAACAGGGCCAGATCGGCGGCAGAGACCTCCACCAGGCCAAAGTCATTAAATCCGGGAGAGTCGACCAGCTCACCCCCCTCCGGCAGATGGTGGAGGGTACTGACCGTTGTGGTATTTCTGCCCCGTTTTTTGCTTGCACTGATTTCTGCTGTTACCAGAGCTATATCTGGAACCAGGGCATTGAGAATAGAGCTTTTTCCAACACCGGTAGGACCCACAAAAACCCCTCTGTGCCCCCGGCTGAAAAAATCCTTGATCATTTGCAGGTTTTCTCCGGTTATGGCGCTCACTGCAAAGATATCAACAGCGCCACCATAGACAGCTTCCAGATCCGCGCTATATGTCGTAAAACAGCCCAGATCGGCCTTATTGACGATAAGAAGCGGACGCAGTTGTGAGGCCCGGGCGGCAACGACCGCCCTGTCGACAAACCCCGGAGGAGGCAGAGGCTCACAGGCGATAACGATACATACAACATCGAGGTTGGCTGCAACGACATGTACGCCTCCGCGGGCATCCATCCTCAGAAGTTCTGATTTTCTTTCAAGCCGTTGCAAAAGGCCTTTTTGAACGATGACCCTATCGCCAACGACATGCCCTGAATTCCTCTTGACCCGTACCATGGCGACCCGGGCACGGTCTTTTGTAAAACGCACGTCAACAGCAACGCCGTAATGGGCCGATATAATCCCTTCTTCCTGTCTGCCGTCCATATCCATTCAAAGGAGGAATAGAAACTCTGATACCTTGCAAGTTGCCAGACAGACTACCCAACAAGCCCACATAATGAAACATTGATTTGTTTTCCCGGAGATTTTTTTTGTGCCTCTATCTGCAATAAAAATTACCCGCAAAGCGGGCAGAAGGAGAAATACCGACTTACGACACCGATAATACCAATACCTGCGCAAGGGGGCAGAAAGGCAATGGCAATCAGAGCCAAAGTCAACAGTTTGCCAAAAACCGGATGAAGTTGCCAGGGTGTCAAAGCGGTGGTGGCGGCGCCTCTTTTCTAAAACGGAAGGCTGCAGTTACAGCAACGGTCCGGGAGAACAGCTCTTTTGTAAAAAGCGAGGCTGTCAGGCCAATCCACAGTAAATCATTGTTGCCAATAGTCTCTAATCAAGATAGATTCCTCAATGGGAGGATATAGCTCTTACCATATTCCTCAATTCCAGTTTGATACCCGCCTTTGGGGGCAGGATAGTGCTCATGTATGGCGCCAGCTGTCTGTTGCTTTTATCGGTGGCAAACCATTATTTTTCAAGAAAGGAGGCGAAAATGCGTAAATTGGTGTTTTCTACAATACTTGTTCTCTCATGTATATTCGTTGGCAGCTCTTCTGTTTTTGCCGACGAATCCATCAAAACCCTTCCTGGAGACATCACACTTGCCCAGGCGCAAAAGGTTTTGGCTGCAGCACTGAAAAAAGCCGAGGCAATCAAGGTGCCAATGAATATCGCTATTGTCGATGCGGGTGGCAATCTCAAGGCCTTCTACCGTCAGGAAGACGCATTCATCGGAAGTATTGACATTTCGATTAAAAAGGCTGTCACGGCTCGTTACTTCAATATGTCGACTCGCGCCTTGGGAGAGGCGTCTCAGGTTGGAAAGCCTCTGTACGGCATTGAAGTCAGCAACAACGGCCTGGTTATTTTTGCCGGCGGTGTTCCGTTAGTAGACGCAAACAATGTTATCGTCGGCGCTATCGGGGTAAGCGGCGGCAGCGTAGATGAAGATGAAACGGTTGCCATGGCAGGTGCCGCTGCCATCAAGTAACAACTCTCTGTTTCTGGCTCTTGTGAAAAAAGAGAGGGCAATTTTTCACAAGAGCCTTAGACCCTTATCTCCAGCAAAGAATTGCTCACGGTTCGACCGTATCTCGTCGTTGTCCCGAACGACAAAATGTTTTGCTATATCCCACCAATCTTAGGGCACCGGACAGGGAAGCTTTAGATATGGCAATCGCAGGGTCGTCTCACAACAGCTACATCCAACAAATTCTGTTGATCGTCATAAACGAATATGCTGCCGGCCTGTTCGTTTACATTATTGACAACAACGACTCTTCTAAAAGATCAACAACCCTGTCTGGTAGGCGCAAATCCCCATGACCAGACTGGTCACCGTATAGTAACATGCGGCAATGACCGTCTATTTCAGAGAATTGTTTTCGCTGAAAGGTATGAGAATAGCGGTTGTCAGTTAATTTTCTGGTTTTTCTCACCACTCAGAGAGTATTCAATGAAAGATCGGTGAGGTTTTTCCAGGAGCAAATGGTGATGTCATTGAGGCGAAAATTATCATCGCCGCCGTATACGCACGCACCAGCAGAGCTGTTTTGCAGCTTGTTCAGCCAGGTTACGGTCTGGATAAAATTTTTATGGAATGTCTG
>PDWI01000809.1_pt1 | contig 50900 bp, 42 predicted proteins | sample 1430891 | NCBI WGS metagenome assembly PDWI01 (sample SAMN01162508, study PRJNA174530) | Oral metagenome, whole genome shotgun sequencing project. | biome: Marine environment; feature: Marine mammal; material: Swab sample of the gingival sulcus; isolation source: swab sample of gingival sulcus... | reverse complement strand
TTATTTGACGAAGTTGAAAAGGCCCATGGCGACGTCTTTAACGTCTTATTGCAGGTGCTCGACGATGGCCACATTACCGATGCACAGGGCCGCAAGGTCGACTTTAAGAATACCGTCATCATTATGACTTCAAACATCGGCGCCGATTTAATGCTCGACGGCATTACGGCCGACGGGCAGTTCAAGGACGGCGTTGAAGCGGCTGTTAAAGCGCGCCTGCAACAGCACTTTAGACCGGAATTTCTCAATCGGCTCGACGAAGTCATCTTGTTTAAGCCGCTGTCTAAACAAAGCGTTCGGGCGATCGCGCGATTGCTGTTACAAGATGTCAATCAAAGGCTGGCCGATCGCAATATTGCCGTCGTCTTGACCGAAAGGGCGATCGATTACGTCATCGAGCAGGCCTACGACGAGCAATTTGGCGCCAGACCGCTCAAGCGCTACTTGCAGCACACCATCGAAAATAAGTTGGCGGTTGCCATTATTGGCGGCGCAGTCGTAGATGGTCAAACTGTCAAGTTTGACTGCGTTGACAATGCGCTTCAAATTATATAGTTTTTAATGGTACCATTGTTTACAGCGTGATTGAAACGAAAGCATTTTCGCTTATACCGTCGCGATGGCGTAATTTTTTAGGAGGGTACGCTGCGCTCAAAAAGCCGCGCCTGGTCGCAAATCTTCGATTTGCTGGCGCTGGTCGTAAACGTTCCGTTTACTGCTCGCGTAAGCAGCCAACTCGGCCGTGCAACCTGTCAACAAAAACAACGCCACCCCGACGCGCTCAAACGCTTTCTGACAATCGCGCTGCTTTTTCTTTCGGCTTTCCACTGTCTACTTCCCACTTTATCGAACCTGGCACCGTTGTGTAGACATGGCGCCTGCCCGTCATTTCGAGTGAAGCGCGTAGCGCGCAATCGAGAAATCTCTGTTTTTAGTGCGATTGAAACGAAAGCGTTTTAGCCGTAGTCGAGAAATCTCGGGTCTAAAAGCGAGATCTCTCCACTCCACTAGCGTTTCGGTCGAGATGACATAGTGGTCGCTCGCTTTATCGAACTGCTGCATTTGTCTTTCAACTTTCCACTTTACAATTTTCTTAAAAATAGTGAATTATCTGATTTTTTTTATTATTTTGTTGATTTTATTATTTTTGTTTGATATCATTTATTTTAATGGCGCCGGCAGCACTACGTGAGGCCGGCATAAAACAAATGATTATCAACAGACTGTCGGCGTTAGATTTGGAGGATTAAATGGCAAATTATCTAGTCATTGTCGAGTCGCCCGCCAAGGCGAAGACGATTGGCAAGTTTTTAGGTAAAAATTATCACGTTAAAGCATCGGTTGGTCACGTCAGGGATTTGCCGAAGAGCAAAATGGGCATCGATATTGAAAATGATTTTGAACCGAATTACATTACCATTCGCGGCAAGGGCGACGTCATTAAAAGCCTGCGTCAGGCGACGGCCAAGGCCGACAAGGTTTACTTGGCAACTGACCCCGACCGCGAGGGCGAGGCGATTGCGTGGCATTTAAAGCAACTGCTGCAAAAAGACGATACGCCGTTTCAGCGCATTTCGTTTAACGCCATTACCAAAGACGCCGTCAAGGCCGCCATCAAAAATGGCCGCGACGTCGACATGGACTTAGTCGATGCGCAGCAGGCGCGCCGTTCGCTCGATCGCTTGGTTGGCTACAGCATTAGCCCGATACTGTGGCGCAAAATTCGACGCGGTTTGTCGGCCGGTCGCGTTCAGTCGGTGGCAACGCGCATGGTCTGCCAGCGCGAAAAAGAAATTGAAAACTTTGTCGCCGAGGAATACTGGACGCTGACAGCGCATTTTAATGAAGATAAAAAAACGTTTAAGGCCGAATTTTACGGCCTCAATGACAAAAAAATGAAGCTGTCTAACGCGCCGGCGGTCGACGACATACGCGGGCGCTTGGGCGCTGACTATCGCGTCGTCGACGTCAAGCGCAGTAAGCGCAAGCGCAACCCACTAGCGCCTTTTACGACGTCATCACTGCAGCAAGAGGCGGCCGGCCGCTACGGTTTTTCGACCAAAAAGACCATGATGATCGCCCAGCAGCTCTATGAGGGCGTCCAAATTAAGCGCAGCTCGGTCGGCTTAATCACCTATATGCGCACCGATTCAACCCGCATTGCCGCCGAGGCGGCGGCGGCTATTTATCGCTATATCGAAGAGCATATCGGCAGCCAGTACAAGGGCAAAGTCACCAAGGGCAAGGCCGTTAAGGGCGCGCAAGATGCACACGAAGCGATTCGCCCGACCCAAATCGACCTGGCGCCAGACACAATTGTCAAATACCTAAAACCCGATCAATATAAATTGTATAAACTGATTTGGGAACGCGCCGTCGCCAGCCAAATGGCAGCGGCCGTCTACGAACAATTAAGCGTTAAAATAGATAACAATGGCGTTTCGTTCCGCACAAATGGTTCAAAAATGGTGTTCGACGGCTTTTTCAAAGTCTATTCATTTGCGCAGTCGAACGACGTCATCTTGCCAGATTTACAAGTCGACCAGTTGTTAAACTTAAAAAAATTAGATCCAGAACAACACTTTACGCAGCCGCCGGCGCGCTACAGCGAAGCGTCGCTGGTCAAGGCGATGGAAGAAGAGGGCATCGGCCGACCGTCGACCTATGCGCCGACCATTTCGACGATATTGTCGCGCGGCTATGTCGCCAAGCAAAAAAAGACGCTTTACCCAACCGAATTGGGTAATTTGACCAACGACATTATGCTCAGTTATTTCGACGATGTCATCAACGTCGCCTTTACGGCCGACTTAGAGAAAAAGCTAGACCAAGTCGAAGCCGCCAAAATGCCTTGGAAACGCGTCGTCAGCAAATTTTATGACAGCTTTAAGCCCGACCTCGACAAGGCTGACGAAGAACTAGAACGGATTGACTTAGTCGAAGAAACCGATGAAGTGTGCGCCGACTGCGGCGCCATGATGGTCATTAAACACGGCCGCTATGGCAAGTTTTTGGCTTGTTCAAAGTATCCCGACTGCACGCGCACGCGGCCAATTTTAGACCGCATTGGCGTCAAGTGCCCAAGTTGTGGCGACGGCGATGTGATAGCGCGCAAGACTAAAAAGTATAAGACATTCTACGGTTGTTCAGCCTTTCCGAACTGTCGTTTTATGAGCTGGTATAAACCGACGGGCGAAAAATGCCCCGACTGCGGCGACGCCCTCATCGACTATAAAACTAAAAAGAAACACGAAATACACTGTCTCAATAAAAATTGTTCGTATAGCAAGGCGCTGCCAGAATAGGGGGTAACATGGCTAGCAAACTTTTAGAGAAGACGCGACGTTTGAATAAAGTGTTGCAAACGCAGGGCAATCAGCCAGTTTCGTTCGACGAATTGGCGACGCTTTTGTGCGACACGCTCAACGCCAATGTCTACATCGTCGAAAACAGCGGCAAAATATTGGGTGCCAGTTTTTCGGTTGAAGCCGACAGTTCAGTCATCGTCAACGACGCCACCGGCGAGCGGTTTTTGCCCTATGGTTACGGTCAAAATTTATCGAAGATTACCGAATCGAGTGCCAATTTAACGGGTAAAAAAATATTGGCGTTGTTTGAAAACGAACAGAAGACATCACATAAATACCTGACGGTTTTACCGATATTTGGCAATAGTCGGCGGCTCGGCTCGGTGATATTGTCGCGCGCCAAAGACAAGTTTACCGACGAAGACCTAATTTTATCAGAAATTTCGGCGACGGTCGTCGGCATGGAAATCATGCGCGCTAAAGCGCAGCAAAAAGAAGTCGACGAGCGCAAACTTTCAATTGTCAATATGGCGATTGACACGCTGTCGTATTCGGAGCTTGAGGCCATTCAGCACATCTTTAGTGAGTTAAAGGGCAACGAGGGCATTTTGGTGGCCAGCCGCATTGCCGATCGCGCCGGCATCACCCGTTCGGTCATCGTCAACGCCTTGCGCAAGTTTGAAAGCGCCGGCGTCATCGAAACGCGCTCGCTCGGCATGAAGGGCACGCGCATTAAAGTGCTCAACGACAAGTTAAAGTATCAGCTAAAGAACGTAAAAAACTAAAGTTGGAGTAGCTTTCTAATAAACCGACAAAAGTGCGGCAATTTTAGCCCTTTTCGGCTTGCAATTGCGCGCTTCTGATGATATAATACAACGGTTCACATCGCGTGGGCAAATAACACATATTTCGATTTGTGCCCGAGTGCCGAAAGGTGTGGCATGAAAATGACGAATATGAACGAAAAACTCGGAGGTAATAATGGCTATCGTATCAATGAAAAAACTATTGGAAGCCGGTGTTCACTTTGGACACCAAACCAGAAGATGGAACCCCAAAATGGCGAAGTACATCTTCACAGAGCGCAACGGTATTTACATTATCGACTTGCAGCAGACGACAAAGCGCATCGACGACGCCTATGAATTTGTCAAGCAAATTGTCTTAGACGGCGGCAGTGTGCTATTTGTCGGCACTAAAAAACAAGCGCAAGAGGCAATTGAACAAGAAGCCAAGCGCTGTGGTCAGTATTTCGTCAGCCAGCGTTGGTTGGGCGGCATGTTGACTAACTACGCGACGATCAAAAAGAGCATCGACTTGTTGTTCCAATTAGAAAAACAGGAGAACGACGGCACATTTGATGCACTTCCCAAAAAAGAAGTCATCGAATTGCGCAAGCGCAAAGACAAATTAGAAAAGTTCTTATCGGGCATTAAGACGATGAAAAAGACGCCCGACGTCATGTTTGTCGTCGATCCCAACAAAGAAAAAATCGCCATTCGCGAAGCGCGTAAGCTGGGCATTCCGGTCGTCGCCATCGTCGACACCAACTGCGACCCAGACGAAGTCGATTTCGTCATTCCGGGCAACGACGACGCCATTCGCGCCGTCAAGTTAATCACTAACGCCATCAGTTCAGCCGTCTTAGAGGGCAAGCAGGGCGTTCAGGAAGAAGACGAGCAAGTGGCGGCCGACGAAGCGGTAGAAGCTGCTCCGGCAGTGGTTGAAGCGGTTGAATTTGTCGAAGAAACTACAGAAGAAAATAAAGAAGAAACAACTGAAACTGAAGCATAGATGGAGGTAATAATGGCTGTTACAGCGCAAATGGTCAAAGAACTGAGAACTTTGACGAGTGCAGGCATGATGGACTGCAAAAAGGCATTGGTTGAATGCGATGGCAACATGGAAGAGGCAATCAAGTTCTTACGTGAAAAAGGGCTTGCCAAAGCCGCTAAAAAAGCTGGCCGCATTGCATCGGAAGGCATTTCGACACTGCTCATTTCGGAAGACGCTAAAAAGGGCGTCGTCTTAGAAGTTAACTCGGAAACCGACTTTGTCGCCAAAAACGAAGACTTTGTCGACTTCGTCAAGCGCGTTGCCGCGTTGATTATCGACCAAGACATTGCGACATTGGCCGATTTAAAGGCCGCTAAATTCGCCGGCGCCGCCGAAACGGTGGAAGAAACGCTACAGGCCTTAATTGGTAAAATTGGCGAAAATATGAGCTTGCGCCGCTTTGACGTCATTCGCGTCGAGCAGGGCAGCGTGGCCGGTTACGTTCACGGCAACGGCAAAATTTCAGTTGTGTTAGGCGTCGAAACCAGCGCTAAAACTGAAGATTACGCCACAATGGCAAAAGACATCTGTATGCAAATTGCGGCGATGAGCCCGAAATTTGTCGGCAAAGAAGACGTCGATCAGGCCTATTTAGACAACGAGCGCGAAATTTTAATGCAGCAGGCACTGAACGAGGGCAAGCCGCAGGCAATCGTCGAAAAAATGGTCGTTGGCCGCCTCAACAAGTCGCTTAAAGAAGTTTGCTTGTTAGAGCAGGTCTTTGTCAAAGACGCCGATTTAACGGTTGGCAAATTGGTCGCCCAAAAGGCCAAAGAATTGGGCTGCGACATCAAACTAACGGCTTTCAAACGCTATGAAGTGGGTGAGGGCATCGAAAAAGAAGAAGAAGATTTCGCCGCTGAAGTGGCAGCGACAATCGCTAGCAAATAATAATAATTGCAAAGGGGGCATTGCCCCTTTTTTTTTACATAAATTTCCAGATTTTTGACGCGATTTATTGTATAATAAGGTAAATAGATAGGGAGGTGCAATCGTGCAAATGGCATACAAGAGAATTTTGTTGAAGTTGAGCGGTGAAGTGCTGGCCGGCGACCGCGGAAGCGGCATCGACCAGTCGATGGTTAAGCGCATTGCGTTACAGATTAAGGACATTGCCGAGATGGGCGTCGAGGTTGCCGTGGTGATTGGCGGTGGCAATTTCTGGCGCGGTCGCAGCAGCGACGAAATGGACCGCGCGACGGCCGACTACATGGGCATGTTGGCAACGGTCATCAACGCCTTGGCCATTCAAGATGCACTCGATAATTTAGACGTTGCTTCGCGCGTATTGAGCGCCATTGAAATGCGTCAAATTGCCGAGCCGTATATCAAGCGGCGCGCCACTCGGCACCTCGAAAAGGGGCGCGTCGTCATCTTTGCCGCCGGCACGGGCAACCCATTTTTCTCAACCGATACGGCAGCTGCCTTGCGCGCCGCTGAAATATCGGCCGAAGTCATCCTGCTGGCCAAAAAAGTTGACGGCGTCTACAGTGCCGATCCCAATAGCGATAAAACGGCCATTAAGTACGACAAGTTGACTTTTAATCAGGTTATCGATCAAAGGCTGGGCGTAATGGATCAAACTGCCGTGACGCTCTGTATGGAAAACAATATTCCAATTATGGTGTTCGCCTTGCAAAACACCGACAATATCAAACGCGTCGTCATGGGCGAAACCATTGGTACAGCTATCAAGGAGGAATTCTAATGCACGTTAAAGTTCACGATGAAATGAAAAGCAAAATGAAGAAGACGTTGGGCGTATTAAAAGACGAATTGTCTTCGGTTAGAGCGGGCAGGGCAAATCCCCATATTTTAGATCGCGTCATGGTTTCGTATTACGGCACCGATACGCCGCTCAAGCAAATGGCAAATATTTCGGCGCCCGAGCCGCGTTTAATTCAGGTGCAGCCCTATGACGTTTCGGTGATCGCCGACATTGAGCGCGCCATTCAAATGGCCGACTTGGGCGTTAACCCGTCAAATGACGGCAAGTTAATTCGCATTGCAATGCCAATTTTGACCGAAGAGCGCCGTAAAGAATTAGTTAAGATGATTAAGCGCATGGGTGAAGACGCCAAAGTTGCACTGCGCAACGAAAGGCGCCACGCCAACGACTTACTCAAGAAAATGAACAAAGACAACGAATTGACGGAAGACGATTTAAAGCGCGCCGAAAAAGAAGTGCAAGACACCATTGACGAATTCTCTGATAAAATTGACGAGGCGTTGGCCGATAAAGAAAAAGACATTATGGAAGTTTAATCGATGACCAATTTAGCCAACGCGGCGTTTGACAAAGGCCTGCCCAAACACATTGCAATTATTATGGACGGCAACGGTCGCTGGGCCAAGGCACAGGATTTGCCGCGCGTTGCGGGGCATCGCAAGGGCGGCCAAGTGCTAAAGCAAATTGTGCGCTATGCCGGCGAAATTGGCGTCGCCCATCTTTCGGTGTACGCCTTTTCGACTGAAAACTGGAACCGACCAAAAACCGAAATTGCCGCACTGTTTAAGTTGCTGGTCGACTTTTGCGACAATCAAGTTGACGAATTAATTGCCAGCGGCACGCGCCTGCGCTTTTTAGGCGATATCGATGGCATGCCGTTGTTACAGCGTCAGGCGATGCGCTTGGCCGAGCAAAAGACGGCGGCGGGGCAAGGGCTCAACTTCAACGTCTGCATTAACTACGGTGGCAGGCAGGAAATAATAACCGCCATAAAGCGCATCGTCAGCGCCGGCCTAACGGTCGATCAAATCGACGCCGCGGCGGTTGCAAAACGGCTTTACAGCGTCGACATACCCGACCCCGATTTAATTATTAGAACCAGTGGTGAACAGCGCCTGAGCAATTTTTTCTTGTGGCAGAGCGCCTATGCAGAATTCGTCTTCGTCGACGTCAATTGGCCAGATTTTACGGCGCAAACGCTAGCTGACTGCATTGCGATATACAACACGAGACAGCGCCGCTATGGGGGAGTTTAGCGTGAACATTTTTTCAAATTCAAAGATGAGAGTTATCAGCGCTATTTTGGTCGGTGCCGTATCGGCCTTTTTTCTCTATCTGCGCGGTCCATCGCTAATTGTGCTGGCGCTCTTTTTTACAGTGCTGGGCGTCATCGAGTTCAATTCGGCCTATCGCCGCGCCGGTTATCGGCCGATGCCGCGCATTGCCGTATTGCTGACCATTATTATTGTGACGGCGGCGGTATTTTACAATCGCGACAGCGTCAAGACGGCACTGGCGATTGGCTATATTGCCTTTCTAGGCATGATGGTTTACTATATAAAATCAAAACATAAATTTATCGATTTAATCATTACGCTATTTAGCATACTCTACGTCGTTTTGCCAATTATTTTAACGCTTGAATTGTCGCGCCGACCCGATAATTTAATGTGGCTGGTCTTTATCTTAGCCATTAGTACCGACATATTTGCCTATTTGGTAGGGCGGGCATTTGGCAAACACAAATTACTTGAAGCGGTTAGCCCCAACAAGACGGTCGAGGGCGCCATCGGCGGCGTATTGGGCTGCCTGTTGACGGTTGCGCTGTTTAAAATTGGCTTTTTGCCAGAAATTAGTTGGCAGGCCTTGTTGCCGCTGACGATTATTGGCTCAGTTGCCTCACAAGTGGGCGATTTGACGGCGTCGAAAATTAAACGCAGCTGCAATATTAAAGACTTTGGCGACATTATACCGGGCCATGGCGGCGTGCTCGACCGGCTCGACTCCATTTTATTTACCGCCAATGTGGTCTTTATCTTTGCGGCACTCTATTTTTAGCAGGACATAAAATGAAATTAGCAATTCTCGGTTCAACCGGTTCAATTGGCAGACAGGCCTTATCGATTATTGGCGACGACATCGCGGTGACGGGCTTGGCCTGTATGTCCAATATCGAATTACTCTATCAACAGTATTTAAAACATAAACCGCACTGGTTACACATTGGCGATGAAACGCAGTATCGCGCACTGCGCGACATGGTCGCCGACCGGTCAGTCGTCATTACGACCGGCGCAGCGGCGCTCGTCGAATTTGCCGCCAGCTGCGATTACGACATCTTGCTGACGTCAATCGTCGGCGCGATTGGCTTGTTGCCGACCATTGCCGCCGTCGAGCGGGGCAAGCGCATCGCGCTGGCTAACAAGGAAACCTTGGTCGTCTACGGCGAAAAAATTATGCAGTTGGCGGCGCACCACGGCGCCGCAATTATACCGGTCGACAGCGAACACAGCGCCATATTTCAAGCCTTACAGGGCAACCAGTCGGCCGCGGTTGAGAAGTTAATTTTAACTGCGACGGGCGGGCCATTTTTTGGGCGCAGTCGCCGACAATTAAAAGACGTTACGGTCGACGCCGCCCTAAAGCACCCCAAGTGGCAGATGGGTCGTAAAATTACCATCGATTCGGCCACCTTAATGAACAAGGGGCTCGAAGTTATCGAGGCGCGTTGGCTATTTGACGTCGCGCCTGAGAACATCGAAGTGGTGGTGCACCCCGAGTGCATTATTCACAGTTTGGTACAGTACAACGACAGTTCCGTTATGGCGCAACTCGGCCTACAAGATATGCAGCTGCCAATTCACTACGCGCTGTATTATCCGCAGCGCAAGCCAACTAAATTAAAGCGGCTTTCGCTGGTCGACGTCAAAACGCTCAACTTTTACGCACCCGACGTCGCGGCCTTTCCCTGTTTGGCGCTGGCTTACCGAGCACTACAATTGGGTGGTACGGCGCCCTGCATTGTCAATGCCGCCAACGAAGTGCTGGTCGCTCAATTTTTAGAACGGCGCATTGGCTTTTACGATATTGCGCGCGGCATTGAAGCGGCACTCGCAAAATTTGAAATTATTAAAGATTATACGCTGCAAGATGTACTGCAAACCGATCAGGCAGTTAGGCAGTACACGACGGCGCAACTCAAGAGGTAAATATGTTATTAACGATTGTTAGTTTTATCGTCGTAATTGGCGTTTTGGTGTTTTTTCACGAACTGGGTCACTTTATGGTGGCGCGCGCCTGCGACGTCTACGTAAAAGATTTTTCAATTGGCATGGGGCCAGTCATATATCAGTTTAAGGGCGCTGAAACGACCTATAGCTTGCGCGCCCTGCCAATAGGTGGCGCCGTGCAGATGCTCGGCGAAGACGGCGTCGATAAAGAGCTGGCAGATGATTCGGCCGAACTGGCCGATGCCGCCGACGCTACTGACAACCCGCGCAGCTTTGTCAATAAGCCGGCCCTACAGCGCCTGCTGATTATCGCCGCCGGGCCGCTGATGAACTTTGTTTTGGCGATTGTAATATTCTTTATCATCTTCTTATTTCAAGGCTTTCCCAGCAATCAAAATTACATCGGCAAGGTGTTTGACGACACGCCAGCTGCCGCAGCCGGTCTAATGAATGGCGACAAAGTGGTGGCAATTGACGATGCGCCAATTGACGACTGGCAAGACCTCGTCGACGCAATCGTCGCATCGGATGGCGCGACGCTCAATTTTCAAGTCGAGCGCGCTGGCCAACTGCAAAATATCGCATTGACGCCGCGCTATGAAGAGGCGGCAAAACACTATGTGATTGGCGTACAACAGAAGATGCAGCAGTCTCTCGGACTGTCCCTAAAATACGCCGTCATCAGAACATGGGATTCAACCAAGATGATCGTCGAAATAATACCCAAGCTGATCAGTGGTGAAGTGTCGCGCGACAATATCGCCGGGCCAATTGGCATTGCCCAAATATCGGGTCAGGCGGCGCGCCAAGGGCCGCTCGTCTTTCTGTCGTTTATGGCGATTATATCGGTAAATTTGGGCGTAATGAACCTGTTGCCGATACCGGCCTTAGACGGTGGCCGCCTCTTGCTGATTTTCTTAGAAATTATCTTTCGGCGCAAGCTACCGGCCTATATCGAAGAGAAAATTCACTTAGTCGGCTTTGCGCTGTTGATGCTCTTAATGGTCTACGTCGTCTACAGCGACATCGCCAAATTGTTTTAGGATAAATTATGACGTATAAAACGCGCCCCGTTACAGTGGGCAACTTGACAATCGGCGGCGGGGCAGCCATTAGCATACAGTCGATGACGACGACCGATACGCGCGATGTCGCGGCGACAGTGGCTCAAATAAAGGCACTCGAACGAAAGGGCTGCGAAATTGTGCGCGTCGCCGTGCCAGACGAACAAGCCGCTGCCGCAATCGGCCAAATAAAGCGACAAATTGCAATTCCGTTGGTCGCCGACATTCACTTCAATTACAAACTGGCGCTGTTGTCAATTGAAAACGGCGTCGATAAAGTGCGCCTAAACCCCGGTAACATCGGCAATTTCGCGCGCGTTAAAAGCGTGGTTGACGCCCTTAAAGACAGGCGTATACCACTGCGCATTGGCGTCAATTCGGGCTCAATTGAAAAGCGCATACGCGATCGCTTTGGCGGGCCGACGCCGGCGGCGATGGTCGAAAGCGCCTTGGCGCATGTCGCATTAGTCGAAAAATGCGGCTACGACCAAATTGTCATTTCACTAAAGAGTTCAAGTGTCATCGACACAGTTGAAGCTTACCGCGCGATTGCGCGCCAGGTCGACTATCCACTACACCTCGGTGTCACCGAAGTGGGCACGCTGTTTAACGCCAGCATTAAGTCGGCCGTCGGCGTCGGCAGCTTGCTGCTCGACGGCATTGGCGATACGTTGCGCATATCGGTAACGGGCGATCCACTTGACGAAATCGACGTCGCCAAGACGATTTTGCGCGTCACTGAAAGGCGTCAATTTGGCATTAATGTGGTGGCTTGCCCAACCTGCGGGCGCTGCAATGTCGACCTGTTACAATTGGTCGAGCGCGTCGAACGCGAACTGTCCGGCATCGATAAACCGCTCACTGTCGCCGTGATGGGCTGTGCCGTCAACGGGCCGGGCGAGGCGCGCGAAGCCGACATTGGCTTGGCCGGCGGCGTCGACGAAATGCTGCTATTCGTCAAGGGCAAAGTCGTCAAAAAATTGGCGATTGACCAGGTGTTCGATCAGCTCAAACAGTTGATTGACGCATGGGAGGCATAATGTTTGAAAGGATCATCGAAAAATTCACGGCCGATCGGGCCATTACAATAGAAAAGATTTGCTTTAAGCGCGGTCGAAACGAATTGTCGATTGAGCTCACCATCAGCGAGTTGTACGACCCCGCATTAGAGGCGGCCCTAATTGCCGACATCAGGGCTGAGCTGCCATTTGTCAAGTCGATTCAACTTGCGCCGGTTTTCAAGGGCCAGTTCGACGATGCTGCTGCCGCCGTCGCTTGGCTGATGGCGCGGGCTTGTGCCGCTGCCAACGGAGCCGTCGTCGAAGCGTTTGATATCGAGCTAAGCGGTGCTGAAATACGTTGTGTTGCCGATAGCTTTGGCGCTTACCACCACGTCAACAACGTGATTAGCGGACAACAGTTAGCCGACCAATTGGCGGCAATTTTTGACATGCACTTTGCCGTTAACTTGGTCGAACCAACTGCCAGACCAGTTGACGACGCCGTATTAGAGAGCATGATGGACGCCCTGTTTGAAGCAAAGCCGAACCGTCAGTCGCCGGCTGCTAAGTCCGCCCCGAAAATTGGCGATGACGACATCGTCTATAAAAAGCGCATCACATCGCCGATTGTCAAATTGAGCGATATGGCGGCCGAGGGCGAGCTAATTGCGATTAGCGGCGAAGTGCTGCGCAGCAAGAGCATAAACACCAAAACCGGCAAGATCATCTTTACATTTATACTATCTGATTATAGCGATGCCATTAAGTGCAAACTGTTTCTAAAGAAAAAAGAGGCCGACGCAATGGCCGAGCTGGTAAAGGAAAAAGCCCGTTTGATCGTATTGGGTTATAAGCGGTTCGACAGTTACGATAAGGAAAGCGTCTTAAATGTTCAGGCGATCAACCTTGCGCCGGCCGTCGAAAAGCGCCAAGATAGGGCGCCCGAAAAGCGCATCGAGTTCAATTTACATACCAATATGAGCGCAATGGACGGCATTGCCGACGTCGAAGATTACATTAGTACGGCGCTCAGCTGGGGGCACAAGGCGCTGGCAATTACCGACAATGGCGTCGTACAGGCCTATCCGGCGGCGATGGCGCGCACTAAAAAGGAAGATTTTAAAATTATCTATGGCGTCGAAGGTTATATGATCGACGACGAAATGGAAATTGTCGAAAATATTAAAGACTATCAATTGAATGACAGCTTTGTCGTGTTCGACTTAGAGACGACCGGTTTTTCGCCGCGCTACGACGGCATTACCGAAATCGGCGCTATAAAAGTGAAAAATGGCGCCATCGTCGATCGCTACAGTCAGTTGGTCAACCCGGAAAAGAAAATTCCGCAAAAGGTTGTCGAATTGACCGGCATCAACGACGATATGGTGGCCAATAAACCGAAGATTAAAGAGGTAATTGGCGACTTTTTAGACTTTTGTGGCGATTGCCCAGTCGTGGCGCACAACGCCGCATTTGACGTTTCTTTTATTAGGGAAAAGGCCAAGTCGATTGAGGTCGACTATCGGCCGACGGTACTCGACACGCTGATGTTGGCGCGGCTGCTCTTAAAGGACATCAAGCGCTTTGGTTTAAAAGTAGTTGCCAAGCACCTCGGCGTGCCGCTCGACAATCACCACCGCGCGGTCGACGACGCATTGGCGACTGCCAAGGTATTTAATATTCTAGTTGAAAAATTGGCTTCAAAGGGCATTCACAACTTGGCCGAGCTGGCAGATTACGGCCAATCGGCGCTGTCGTTTAAGCACTTCGACGTCTATAATATCAGCATTTTGGCGACCGATCAAACCGGTCTAAAAGAGCTCTATCAGTTGATCTCGCACTCGCATATGACGACCTTTTACAAAAAGCCGTTGATACCGAAAAAACTGTTGGCCGAAAAGCGCGCCCATCTGTTGCTCGGCTCGGCCGGCGTCGAGGGCGAACTGTATCAGGCGCTATTGGCCAATAAGCCCGAACTGACGCTGCGCCGCATCGCCCAGTTTTACGACTATTTAGAAGTGCAACCAATTGAAAATCATCGCTATTTAATCGAACGCGGTCTGATGCGCGACGACGCCGAATTAAAAAAATATAATTTGACAATTATCGACTTGGCGGCAGCGCTCGACAAGCTCTGCATTGCAACCGGCGACGCTCACTTTATTGAACCGAGCGATGCACTGTATCGCGATATACTGTTGTCGGGGCAGGGCGGGCGCGTCGATAACAAGACGGCGCCACTCTATTTTAGAACGACCGATGAAATGCTCGAATCGTTTGACTATTTAGACGAGGCGCTGGCGCGTCAAATTGTCATTTACAATACGTGGCAATTAAATGAAAAAATTGGCGATGTGTTGCCCATTCCAAAAGAGACATTTCCGCCAATTATCGAGGGTTCAGATGTCGAACTGCGCACGATGTGCTACGCCAAAGCCAGGGCGCTATATGGCGATCCGTTGCCCGAAATTGTCGAGCGACGTTTGACCAGAGAGCTCGATTCGATTATTACGCACGGCTATGCCGTAATGTATATCATTGCCCAAAAGTTGGTCAGCAAATCGATGGCCGACGGCTATTTGGTCGGCTCACGCGGTTCGGTGGGCTCGTCGTTTGCGGCGACCATGGCCGGTATTACCGAAGTTAATCCGCTGCCGGCGCACTACTACTGCAGCAGTTGCCAGTTTGTCGACTTTGCCGTCGCCGAGCAGTACAAAATTGGCGCCGACCTGCCCGACAGGCGCTGCCCGCATTGTCAGACGGCACTCGTCAAAGATGGCTTTGATATTCCGTTTGAAACATTTTTGGGCTTCGAGGGCGATAAAGAACCCGATATCGACCTCAATTTTGCCAGCGTCTATCAGTCGACGTCGCACGCCTATACCGAGCAGTTGTTTGGCGAAGGCTATACCTATAAGGCCGGCACCATTGGCACCGTGGCCGACAAAACGGCCTTTGGCTTCGTCAAAAAATACTGCGAAGAAAACGATATATTCGTCAGCAATTACGAAGTTGAGCGCATGGCCAGCGGCTGCGTCGGCGTCAAGCGCACGACTGGTCAGCACCCCGGCGGTATTATGGTCGTTCCCAATTATAAGGACATTCACGACTTTTCGCCAATTCAGTATCCGGCCAATGATAAAACGTCGGGCGTCGTCACGACGCACTTTGACTATCATTCGTTGAGCGGTAAAATATTAAAGCTCGACAATCTCGGCCACGATGTGCCGACCATTGCGCGCATGTTGTCAGATAAGACCGGCATTGACGTTATGAAGATACCGCTCGACGACGCGGCGACATTGGCGATATTTACGTCGTTAGAACCACTCAAAATACTGGATGATGATTACTTTATCGACAGCGCCACGCTGGGCATTCCCGAATTTGGCACTAAGTTCGTGCGCGGCATGTTAAAGGAAACGCAGCCGACGACAATCGAAGAACTGGTTCAAATTTCCGGTTTGTCGCACGGTGCCGACGTTTGGCTGGGCAATGCGCAGCAGCTAATTGAAGATAAAATCTGTACCCTAAAAGAAGTCATCGGTACGCGCGATAATATTATGCTCTATTTAATCGACAAGGGGCTGCCCAAAAAAGAGGCCTTTACGATTACCGAAAAAGTGCGCAAGGGCAAGGGGCTAAGCGATCAACAGATGGCTATGATGCGCGAATACGACGTGCCCGATTGGTATATTGAGTCGTGTCTGAAGATAAGTTATATGTTTCCAAAGGCACACGCCGCCGCCTATGTGATGATGGCGGTGCGCATCGCCTATTTTAAGGTACATCAGCCACTGGCCTACTATGCGACCTATTTTACGGTTAAGGTCGACGACTTTGACGCACAGCTCATTTGTCAGGGCAAGCAGGCGGTGCGCGACCAGTTGGCCAGTTGGTCAAATCAAGAAAAATTGAGTAATAAAGAAGAAACGCAGTACACTGTAATGGAATCGGCGCTCGAAATGTACGCGCGCGGCTTTCAGTTTAAGCCGGTCGATTTATATCGTTCGGCGGCCAGCGATTTTATCATTGAAGATGGTGCAATACTGCCGCCGCTGCGCGCCTTGCAGGGCATCGGCAAAAATGCGGCCGAATCGATCGTGGCGGCGCGTAGCGCCGGCGAGTTTATCTCGATTAAGGATATTAAGCTGCGTTCGAGCGCCAATCGCTCGGTCATTGAGGCGCTGCGTTATCACGGCGCCTTGGCCGGCCTGCCGGAAGACAATCAACTGTCGTTAGATTTTTTCTTAAATTAATAAAGGATGACAAGGGAGGAAGTTTTGGATCGCACAAATGGCATTAAAATAGTCGCCTTAACGGGTATTATTGGCAACATCTTTTTACTGCTCATTAAATTGACAATTGGCCTGGCGACGCGTTCACAGGCGATGATTGCGGACGGCTTTAACAGTGCCGGCGACGTGTTCAGCTCGCTGATGACCTATCTCGGCAACCACATCGCCGGTCGACCGGACGACGCCGATCATCCCTATGGACACGGCAAAGCCGAGTATTTGTTTTCGCTAATCATTAGCATGGCCATCTTGGCAGTGGCCGCCTTTGTGTTTCGCGATTCGCTGTACAACTTAATCAACGGGCGCGGCTTTCACTATTCGTTTTGGTTAGTCGTCATCGCCGTAGTATCAATCGTGCTCAAAATGGGGCTCTATTTTGTGACAATTGACGCCGCCCACAGGTACAATAGTCTATTGGCCTTTGCCAATGCGACCGACCACCGCAACGACATCGCCATTTCGCTGTTGACCCTAACGAGTGTTATCATGGGCTATTTTCAAATCTACTTTTTTGATGCCCTGTTTGGCATGGCGATTGCCATATGGTTGGCCTATAGTGGTTTTTCAATTTTTGCCAGTGCCTATCACGTCTTAATGGACAAGACCCTAGATGTGTCTATTACTAAACAAATGCGCCAGTCGGTTGAGAGTGTAGCCGGTGTCGACCACATCGATTCACTGGTTTCAAAACCGCTCGGCGTCAGCTATTTGTTAATTGTCAAGGTGTCGGTCAACGGTCACTACAGCGTGTTTAAAGGCCATGATATCAGCTTGCAAATTAAACAAAATTTAATGCAATATCAGCTGGTTAACGATGTGATTGTGCACATCAACCCAGTACAAGAACATCCGCAGCGCAACTTGTTAAAATAGTTTAAAGCGGGCGCCAAATGGCGCCATAGATAGGAGGAAATCTTGGGCAAAACGACCGATAAACGGCATGTCGACAATTCGCGCACCGTCATTAAAATAAATCGCTTGCTGCAACATCGCTCGCAAAAACAACTGGCCGACGGCATTTGTACGGCTTCGCACCTCAGCAAAATAGAAAAGGGTGAATCGCACGCCTCGGATGAGATGCTGGCTAAAATTTACCGGCGCTTAAATTTAATTGTCGATTTAGACGACGACTTCTTGGTGACCGGCTACAACGACATCGTATTATTTTTTAAGTCGTTTATGTTCAATGAATTTGACATTACCAACAAGCACTTTCACAATTTAGAAGACAATGAACACAAGTTTATGTCATCGCCCTTTGTACTCGATTACATCATTGCCAAAATGTCGTTTTGCAGCGTACAAAATCGCAAGCGCTATTCCGATATTAAGGCGCTGTTGTCGACCATGACCGACCATATGAGCAGCGACCAGAAATATCATTATTTTCTCTGTATGGGCATCGACGCCCTAAAAATAAACAAGGATATCAAGCGCGCCGAACAATATTTTAAGCGCGCTCAAAAATACGCCTACACCGGTCAGTTATATTACTGGTTGAGTTATACGAACTATACCAAACGCCAGCCGATTGCGGCGGTGCGCCAAATTGAAAAGAGTTTGGCCGGTTACTTTGAGGAAGTCAATAGTGTCGGCATCATCAGCGCCTTTGAACTGATGGGTTTAATTTACTATGCGACGTCAGAATACGAAAGCGGCATTGAATACTATAAAAAGGCCTTGGAATACACCCGTTTAACAGTCGACAGTTCCTATGAAGCCAATATTAAAAATCAACTGGCTTGGGGTTATATGCGGCTTGGCAAATACGATTTGGCGATGGACTTTTTAGAAAAAGACCGTTATAATAGCGATATTACCGTTAATTCAAGTGTCACATTATTTATTATAGCCTATCTGAAAAAGAGCGCGGTGATGCTCGATGCCCTAAAGCCGGAATTTAATTCGCGCAATCGTTCGCTACACCGCATGATCTTTTCGCTACTCGATAGGGAATGCTATTTTGACGCCGCCGGCAACTGGCAAATTGAAGATGCCGAAGTCGATGCACTATTTGAATTTGCTCAGTTTACCCACTTTGAATTAGAAAAGGCCTTTGCCGAAATTGCCGTTGTGCACTATATGGCAAAGGGCAATTACGAGCAAGCATTTAATTACATAAAAAAACTAAAAGCACACTGCTACTAGCACTAGGGGAATATTTTGACAGTTAATCAATACCTTAAAAAAATTAAATCATTGGGATTAAAAAACGTCGACCTCGACCTCTTGCGGGCCGCCTTCATATTTGGCGATGAGGCGCACCGCGGTCAGTTGCGCAAATCGGGCGAGCCGTATTTTATGCACCCGACGGCCGTTTCATTAATATTGGCCGATATGCAAATGGATCAAGACACCTTAATTGCCGGGCTGTTGCACGATGTCATCGAAGACACGCCCTATACCTTTGAAGAAATCGCCGAGCGCTTTGGCAAGCACGTCGCCTACTTAGTTGACGGCGTCACCAAACTGGGTAAAATTCACTACGAAACCGAAGAGGAGCGCGAAGCGGAAAACCTGCGCAAGATGTTTTTGGCGATGACCGAAGACATCCGCGTCATCTTAATTAAGTTGGCCGATCGCCTACACAATATTCGCACCCTAGAATATCAAACCGAGCAAAAGCAAAGGTCGAAGGCGCGCGAAACGCTGGAAATTTACGCGCCAATTGCCCATCGACTCGGTATCTTTAAAATTAAGTGGGAACTGGAAGACCTCAGTTTGAAGTTCCTCGACCCAGCCGGCTACCGCGATTTACAAGATAAAATTAATCGCAAGCGGGCCGATCGTGAGCTGTTCATCGACAATGTCATCGGCATGCTCAAGCTAGAGCTGGCCAAGGTCGATATGCACCCCGAAATATATGGCCGTTCCAAAAATCTCTATTCAATTTATAAAAAAATGAAGTATCAAAATAAGAATTTTGATGAAATATTCGATATTACGGCAGTGCGCATTATCGTCGACTCAATCAAGGACTGCTACGGCGCACTGGGCATTGTGCATACCATTTGGAAGCCGATACCGGGCCGCTTTAAGGATTACATTGCAATGCCCAAGGCCAACATGTATCAGTCGCTGCACACCACTTTAATCAGCAACACGGGCGACCCCTTTGAAATACAAATTCGGACCCAAGAAATGCACCAAATTGCCGAATACGGTATCGCCGCCCACTGGAAGTACAAAGAGGGCAATAGCGACATCGGCAAGCTCGACGAAAAGTTGGCTTGGCTCAGGCAAATGATGGAAATTCAAAAGGACATGGAAACCCCCGAAGAATTTGTCGAAAGTCTCAAGGTCGACGTCTTTTCCAATATGGTTTACGCCTTTACACCGCGTGGCAAGGTGATCGAACTGCCGATGGGGGCGACGCCAATCGACTTCGCCTATAAAATTCACTCGGCAGTTGGCAACAGCTGCATTGGCGCCAAGGTCGACGGCCGCATCGTGCCGCTCAACTTCGTACTGGAAAACGGCAAAATTGTCGAAATTATTACCAGTAAAAACGCCGCCGGGCCGAGCCGCGACTGGCTAAAATTTGTCAAGAGCTCAGAGGCGCGCAATAAAATTAGACACTGGTTTAAAAAAGAACGGCGCGAAGAGAACATCGAAAAGGGCAAGGAAATGATCGAGCGCGAAGTGCGCCGCAACGGCTTTAAAATGGCCGACTTTTTGCAGGCCGATTGGCTCGCTAAAATACTAAAGCGGCTGACCGTGCGCAGCCTAGATGACCTCTACGCATCGGTCGGCTACGGCGGCATCTTGACGGGGCAAATTATTCCCAAATTGCGCGAATTATACAGAGAAGTCGAGCGCAAGAAAAACGACGATCGCTCGGTGCAACTAGAAGATCTCAACTACAAGTCGCAGTCAAAGCGGCCGCGTCAAAACGCCAATCAGGGCATCATCGTCGACGGTATCGACAATACGAGTATTCGCTTTGCGCGCTGCTGTAACCCGTTGCCGGGCGATCGCATTATTGGCTTTATCACGCGCGGCCGCGGCATTACCGTGCACCGGCTCGACTGCAGTAATTTAGAAAATACCGAAGAAGTGCGCAATCGCTTTATCGAGGTGCACTGGGATAATGAAGAAGTAGAATCATACGAAACTGAAATACAAATTGTCGCGCCCGACCGCAAGGGCTTGTTGTCGGAAATTACTAGTTTAATGAGCGAAATTAACGTCGCCATCAACGGCGTTAACGCCAAGCGCGGCAAAGACGACTTGGCCTATATCAACTTTATTTTAGAGATAAAAAATACTGAACAATTGTCAAAGATTATCGCCCACTTTAAGCGTCTGCCAGACGTCATTGAAGTGCGCCGCGTCATAGGATAGGGGGAACTATGCGTGCAGTTGTACAACGCGTAACGTCGTCGGCGGTCAGCGTCGACGGTGCCGTCGTCGGCCAAATCGGCCGTGGCTTAAACGTCTTATTGGGCGTCGAGCAAGCCGACGATCTAAAAGACATCGCCTATTTGTCCGAAAAAATTGTCAATTTGCGCATCTTTGAGGACGACGCCGGCGTGATGAATTTGTCGCTCAAAGACGTGTTGGGCGAAATGTTAATTATTTCGCAGTTTACTTTGTTGGGTGATGCGCGCAAGGGCCGCCGGCCGAGTTACGCTCACGCTGCGCGGCCGGACAAGGCGCGCGACTATTATCAGCGCTTTATCGATGCCGTCGCAGCGCATGGTATCACCGTGCAAAGTGGTACTTTTCAAGCCGAAATGCTAGTTGAAATCAATAACGACGGTCCGGTTACCATTTTGCTGGATAGCCAAAAGAAATTTTAGGAGCAATTATGAAATTAAAGACGATGCCACTCGGCCTGTTGGCCGCCAATAGTTATCTCTTGTGGAACGAAAAGAGCAAGCAAGCGGTGATTATCGACTGCGGCGGCGAAGCCGACAAAGTGGTCGATTTTTTAACGGCGCGCGGCCTAAGTCTACAGTACATTATTTTAACGCATGGCCACAGCGACCACATCATGGGCGTCAACGACTTAAAGGCGGCGACCGCTGCAACAGTTATCGCCCACGGCGCCGAACGCGATATGTTGGCCGACCCGGCCAAAAATTACAGTGCGATGTTTGGCGGTCAGCCGACCACTGTAGAGGCCGATTGCTACATCGAAGCCGACCAAACTAAGATGCTAATCGATTATCAGTTCACATTTTATCACACGCCCGGTCACACTAGGGGCGGCATGTGTATTTTGGTTGGCGACTATCTGTTCACCGGCGATACGCTATTTCGCGGTTCGGTCGGGCGCACCGATTTATACGGCGGCAATATGGCGGTGCTGCGTAAATCGCTACAAAAGCTGACCAAACTATCACATCGCTTAACCGTCTACAGTGGGCACGGCTTGGCCAGCACGCTGCGCGACGAAGTGCGCGACAACCCGTTCTTGCAATGAACATCTATTTAATCGGCCACAATTATCGGCAGCGCTGTCAGCAAATTGCCAATTTGTTCGACGGCGCTTTAAGCTGCATTGCGACGACAACTGATTTTGAGATAAGCGATAATGACTGTATCGTCGTTCAGCTCGATAGCGCTGCGCGGCGCATTCGGGTCAAGTGCGTCGTCAAGGGCGTCATCAGTTGGCGCGACGCGGCCGCCGTTCAAAATTTAAGCGATATTGCAAATTTAAAGCGCGCTATTGTCAGGGCGCTATTTGACTGTTTAGCGGCACTTTATCAAGAGCGACCGGCCTGGGGCATTTTAGTTGGCGTCAGGCCGACAAAACTGGTCAACAGCTTGTTTGATAAGGGTTATAGCAGCCGTCAAATTGCGACCATTTTGGCCGAGCAATACTATTTAAGTGACGCCAAAATTGAGCTGTTATTAGAAGTGTGTCGCGCCGCAAAGCCGCACTTAAAAAGCCTAGATGATGCCGCCTTTTCAATTTATATCGGCATACCGTTTTGTCCGACGCGCTGCCATTATTGTTCGTTTACGGCGCAGCCGGCCACGCGCGGTAGCCGCCAAATTGGCGACTACGTCGCCGCCTTGATTGAAGAGTTAAAGGCGGTTAGTAGCGCCTGCCGCGGGCGCCATATCGATGCGCTCTACATTGGCGGCGGCACGCCAGCGCTGCTGACTTCGGCGCAAATTGATCAGATTTTCGCCGTCCTAAGGGAATGCTACCAATGCGACCAGATTCGCGAGATAACTTTTGAAGCGGGGCGACCCGAACTGATTGACGCGGCGCTGCTCGACGCGCTACAGCGCAACGGCGTCGATCGCATTTGCATCAACCCGCAGACGATGCACGATGTGACATTGCAAAAAATTGGCCGCCGGCATACCGCGGCCGACGTGCTGCGCGCCTTTCAGCTGGCGGGGCGCTATTCGTTTAAGGCGCTCAACGTCGACTTAATCGCCGGACTCGACGGCGAAGATGGCGCCATGTTTGCAGCCAGTCTAAGGCGAGTGCTAGACTATCAGCCGGCCAATGTTACCGTTCATACGCTGGCCTTAAAGCGCACTGCGGCATTGACGCAGTCGACCGGTAAGCGCCACCGCGTCGCGCCGCAAATTGCCCGACGCCAGCTGCAAATTGCCGATCAGTTGCTGCGTACGGCAAACTATCGGCCCTATTATCTGTATCGCCAAAAGCAAATGCTGGCAAATTTAGAAAATATCGGCTATTGCCAAGCTGGCAAGGCTTCAATTTACAATATTGTCATCATTGAAGAACGCCAGACAATTTTGGCCTTTGGCGCGGCGACGAGCAGCAAAATTGTCTTTGCCGACGGCACCTTAGAACAGTTACACAATCCGAAAGATGTGGCATTATATCTGAAAAAATGGGCCGATTGCGCGGCTCAAAAATACGCGCTACTTTTAGCGATGGGCGGCGCTACCTAAAGTGCTGAAAGATATAATATTTATATTTAGTAGTGTATTTTATAAAGCATATTAAGAAATTTATATAGTCTTGTAAAGTTGACGTAATTTTTCGTTCGGTGTATAATATAACAACCAAATATAGAAAGGGGTAATGTATGAGCATGATCAAAAGAAGTAAACTGTTGTTTGTCATGATTTTAGTTTTGGCTTTGGCCATCACCGGTTGTTCTGGTGGCAACACTGCAACTACTGAGGCGCCCGACCAAGGCGATGGCGGACAGCAAACAACGCAACAAGTCGACACGTCTGATCCCAAAGCGGGCCCGGCGATTGATAAGGACACAGTCGTCATTTGTACGGCCGACGAAACGCCGTCTTTGACAACTGCCCAGCACAATGCCGTCGCCGGCGATTACGTCAACCGCTTAACTTACAACGGCCTTTTCAGACTCGATAAAGAACTCAATCCGCAACCGGATTTAGTAGCAGAGTACAAAACTGAAAACGACGAAAACGGCGAAGCCACCATTTGGTTGATGACGCTAAACGAAGGCATTAAGTTCCACGATGGCACTGTAATGACAGCTGACGACGTCGTCGCATCATTGCTTGCCGCCAAGGAATCGCCCAACGTTGCATCTTATACCAAGTCATTTGTAACGGTCGAAAAAGTTGACGACTTAACAGTTAAAATTACCACTGAAGGGCCGTCGGCCAGCTTGTTGTACGACCTATCACACCATGGCAACTACATTGTGCCAAAGGCCTTGTTAGATGCTGGCAACGACTTTAACACCAATCCAATTGGCGCTGGCCCTTATAAGTTTGTCGAGTGGAAGCGCGGCGAGCAAATTACCTTTACGGCCTTTGAAGATTACTTTGATAAAGAACGCGCACCGAAGATTAAAAATATCGTATGGCGCATTATTCCAGAGGGCGCTGCCCGTACAATCGCCATCGAAGCGGGCGAAGTCGACTACATTATCGAACTCGACTCTACTTCAGTGATGAGCTTAGATCAAAATGCCAACGTCGTCGTCATGAAGCAGCCCAGTGTTTCACACAGCTGGTTGACGGTTAACAACGAAGTTGCACCATTTGATGACATCAATGTGCGCAAGGCAATCAACGCCGCCATCAATAAAGAGGACGTCTTAATTGTCGCACTTAACAACATGGGCGTCGTCGCACAAGCGCAAACGCCAATGGGCATGCTGGGCGAAAATCCGGATGGTTTCGATTCGTTTGATCTCGACAAGGCAAAGGCTTACATGGCCGAGTGGGGCGGCGATCCGTCGACGATTACACTCGACGTCATCTGCTCAAATGATACCAAGCGCCGTGCTGCTGAAGTTATTCAGAGCAACTTAAAAGAAATCGGCATCAACATGTCGATTAAGTCAATGGACTTGGCAACTTATTTGTCAGAGACGGCAAGTGGCAACTTCACCGGTTTCATCGGCGGCTATACGTCAAACGAAATGATGTCATTCTTGCGCGGTGTTTACCATTCATCTAACATTAATTCTTCTAATAAGACGAGAACGGCCAACCCCGAACTCGACGCCTTAATCGATAAGTCAATCACGACAATCGACCAAGCGGAAAGAGAAAAAGTGTTACGAGAAGCTACTAAAATCTTAAACGACAATTGTTATCAAATGCCATTGTATCAAACGTACATTTTAAGTGCGCACAAAGCGGGCCTTAAAAATACATTTATTACAACTGGCGGCTCATTCTTTGCTAACGAGTGGTCTTGGGAATAATAGAAAAGTAGTGCTCAAAGAGGTTATTCCCCATCTGGAATAACCTCTTTTTCTTTGAAGGAGAACATAATGTGGAAATACATACTCAGGCGAATTTTAGCTTTAATTCCGGTCTTAATCGGCGTGACGCTCATCGTATTTTTGATTATGAGCTTTGCGCCGGGCGACCCGGTTAAATCGATTATCGGCGAACAACAGGCGACGCCTGAAGCGATCGAACAACTGCGCGAAGAACTCGGCCTCAACGACCACGTCTTAATTCAGTACAAAAACTATATGCTGAAATTAATACAGGGCGACCTCGGCATATCGTACAAGAGTAAGGTCGGCGTCGCCGAAGAAATTGCGGCGCGCCTACCGACCACCATCAAACTATCTGTTGCGGCAATACTAATTGCCGTCGTCTTTTCAATTCCATTGGGCATTATCGCCGCCATTAAACAGAACACCTGGATAGACGGCGTCAGCATGCTAATTGCCTTGGCCGGCGTATCAATTCCGGTCTTTTGGCTCGGCTTGATGCTGTTGATCGAGTTCGCCCAAAAACGCGGTTGGTTTCCGGCATCGGGCGCTCAAACGTGGGATTCATTTGTATTGCCTGGCATATCGCTCGGCTTTTTGAGTATGGCTTCAATTGCCCGTGTCACGCGCTCGTCAATGCTCGAAGTCATTCGTCAAGATTATATTCGCACGGCGCGCAGCAAGGGTCTGCCCTACGGCAAGGTCATTCGCAAGCACGCACTGCGCAATGCACTTATTCCAACTATTACAGTAGCAGGTTTACAAATTGGTTCGCTTTTAGCCGGTTCCGTTTTAACTGAAACGGTATTTGGTCTACCGGGCATTGGCCGCTTTATGATTCAATCGCTCAGTGGGCGCGATATTCCCAGCGTAATGGGCTGTATTATCGTCTTTACACTGTGCTTTTCGGTGGTTAATTTAATCGTCGACCTACTGTACGCCTTTATCGACCCGCGCATTCGCGCGCAGTACTCATAGGGGGTGCAGTATGACAAATAATAAAGTGGGCTCAGCCCTAGAAGTGACCAAAAAATATAAAAAACAAAGTCAATTTAAAGAGATTATGCGCCGCTTATTTAAAAATAAAACGGCCATTCTCGGTTTGATTATTGTTATTCTACTGACTTCAACTGCCCTGTTGTCGGGCGTCATTTACGATTACGATGAAGATGTCATTAATCAGAACATCAAAAATCGCTTACAGTGGCCATCGCCCGAGCATCCCTTTGGCACCGATAGCATGGGGCGCGACGTATTGGCGCGCGTCGTCTACGGCTCGCGCATTTCGCTGACCGTGGGCGTGGCGGCCGTGGCAATTGCCTTGACACTGGGCGGCATCTTAGGCGCCATTGCCGGCTATTACGGCAATCTTACCGATAATATCATCATGCGCTTAATGGACGTCTTTTTGGCGATACCGGGTACGCTGTTCGCCATTACCATTATGGCGGCGCTCGGGCCCAGTATGCAAAACCTGGTAGTGGCACTGAGCATCGCCACCGTACCGCGCTTTGCGCGCATTGTGCGCAGTTCGGTTATGACGGTGCGCGACAACGAATACATTGAAGCGGCCAAGGCAATTGGCGCAACCGACTTTAGAATTATTGTCGAACACGTCATTCCAAACAGCTTGGCACCGGTTATCGTTCAAACGACGCTCAGCGTGGCAACCATTATTTTGACGATTGCCGGCCTCAGCTTTTTGGGCTTGGGCGTGCAGGCGCCGACGCCGGAGTGGGGAGCTATGTTGGCCGAAAACAGGCCTTATCTCGTCAACTACGGCTATTTGACGATGTTTCCCGGCTTGGCAATTATCGTGACAATTCTGGCGCTCAACTTGTTGGGTGATGGCCTGCGCGACGCACTCGACCCAAGGCTCAAGTAGCGCTTATACAGTAGGAGATGTAATGAATAACGTAAATCAAACAAATGAACAGGCGAATAGTGCAGAATTTGGCGCGCCCGTTTTGGCAATTGAAGATCTCTACGTCGAGTATCGCACAGACGACGGCGTCGTCAAGGCACTCAACGGCATGAATTTAATTTTGCACAAGGGCGAAACGCATGGCTTGGTCGGCGAAACCGGTGCCGGTAAGACGACGACGGGTTTGTCAATTCTCAAATTAGTCGCCCAACCGCCCGGCGTTTACGTCGGCGGTAGCATTGATGTCAACGGAAAAAATATATTTGAATTAAACGAGCGAGAAATGGGCGATATTCGCGGTAGCGAAGTATCGATGATCTTCCAGGACCCCATGACATCGCTCAATCCGGTTATTACAGTTGAAGACCAAATCGCCGAAGTTATCGACTTTCACGAAGACGTGTCATACGACGAAGCGCTTAAGCGTACGCACGAACTACTGGAACTGGTCGGCATACCGGCCGAACGGGGCAGAGAATTTCCGCACCAATTTTCGGGCGGCATGAAGCAGCGCGTCGTCATTGCCATCGCCTTGGCTTGTAAGCCCAGCATTTTAATTGCCGACGAGCCGACGACGGCACTCGACGTCACAATTCAGGCGCAAGTGCTGGCGATGATGCGCGACCTAAAAAAAGAATACGACACATCGCTGTTGATGATTACGCACGACTTGGGTGTCGTCGCCGAAATTTGCGACCGCGTATCGGTCGTCTATGCCGGCGAAATAATCGAACAGGGCACATTAGTAGATATCTTTGACAATACGCGTCATCCCTATACCGAAGGCCTCTTTAACTCGCTGCCCAACATGAAAAATCGCAGTGCCGAGTTAAAGCCGATTAAGGGTTTGATGCCCGACCCGATGAACTTGCCGACGGGCTGTCCGTTTCACCCGCGTTGCGACTACGCGACAGACAAGTGTGCGCAACAGGCGCCACCTTTGCTGCGGCGCAACGATACGCACTACGTCAAATGCCACTTGTATACGGCAGACAACATCGTAGAAGGGGGGCAGATCAAACGTGGCTAATCCAATTCTCGAAGTAAAGGGTTTAAAAAAATACTTTAAGACCAAGCGCGGCATGTTACACGCCGTCGATGACGTCAGCTTTTCAATTGAAAAGGGCAAAACGCTCGGCATCGTCGGCGAATCGGGCTGTGGTAAGTCGACGACCGGCCGCACCATTTTGCGCCTGCTCGAACCAACCGGCGGCGACATCTTCTTTGAAGGTGAGAATTTAAGTGCGCTCAGTCCGCTAGAAATGCGCAATAAGCGCAAAGACTTGCAGATGATATTCCAAGACCCGTTTTCATCGCTCAACCCGCGTAAGACAATTAGTCAAACCATTATGGAGCCGATGATCATTCACAAGATGTACAAGACGAAGAATGAAATGATCGACAAGGTCTTGCAAACGATGGAACTGGTCGGCTTGGCCGAGCGCTTTTTCAACACCTATCCGCACGAGCTCGACGGCGGTCGCCGCCAGCGCATCGGCATTGCCCGCGCACTGGCCTTAAACCCCAAGTTTATCGTCTGTGATGAACCAGTATCGGCGCTCGACGTGTCGATTCAGGCACAGATACTGAACTTGATGAAGCAGTTGCAGAAAAAGATGGACTTGACCTATATGTTTATTACGCACGACCTGTCAGTCGTCAATCATTTCAGCGACGACATCGGCGTCATGTACTTGGGGCGACTAATTGAAAAGGCACCGGCCGAAGAGCTGTTTAACAATCCGCTGCACCCCTATACCAAGGCGCTGCTCAGCGCCATACCGGTGCCCGACATTCACTACAAGAGCGAGCGCGTCATCTTAGAGGGCGAGATAACCTCGCCAATTGAGCCGCCCAATACCTGTCGCTTTGCCAACAGGTGTCCGAAAGTACACGATAGGTGCGAGTTGGGCGAGCCGGGCTTAAAAGAAGTGTCGCCCAATCACTTTGTATCGTGCTTCTTGTGTGAATAGCGAATGCTTTATCAATTAAAATGACTGAAGTTACAAAGTATGCCACCGTTATCTGACGGTGGCATATTTCGCGTTAGCGCTATTGTTCGAGTGATTTATCATTCTTAATAAAGTAATAAGTATCACCAGTATTAAGACTATAGCCTTGGGCGCTGTTTTCATCGACGTAGATAAACAACATTTTGAACAGCGAACCTTGCAAAGTATCGGTTTTATCAATGCCTCCCGAGATCAGGTAAGTTGGTGTCATCGTAAGAGAATAGACATCAGCTGGCGTGATTTGGCCCTTTGATGACAGGGTCAACTCAAATAGGCCGGCTTCATTGAGACCCAAGTCGGCGATTGCTTCGTAGCCGCTCAACACGCTAAGTGTTCCACTGTAGTAATTATCATTCAAATCAGTTGCGCTCTTATACCAATAAAAGCGCTTATCGTCCTTAAAGACATAATACGAACCGCCCTCAGCCGAACTTTCCCATCCACCGCAAATTATCTCAAAGTTCAGCTCGGTGTCGTCAGTAGACGGTTTGGTGGTTTCTACAAAAGTTTTAGTTGTCGAGTTGTCGCTAAAACTGTCATTGTTGGTGGTTTCAGTCGTCGCTGCTACAAAACTCTTTGCCGTGTCGGCAGCAGTCGTCGGCGGTTGCGTCGTCACCTGGCTGAGCGGCTGTTCACTGGTCGTTTCAGCTACTTGCTGCGCAGTCGTTGTCGCTACAATGCCCTTTGCCGTGTCGGCGGCAGTCGTCGGCGGTTGCGTCGTCGCTTGGCTGAGCGACTGCGCGCTGGTCGTTTCAGTCACTTGCTGCTGGGCTTGCGGCGCGCCACAGCCAACTGTCGTCAAGGTCAAGCCAACGGCGAGCACAATTGTTAAAAACTTTTTCATAACGCCTCCTATTCGTTTGACTATTTAATAAATAATACCATATTTTGAGCGATTTGTGCATCTTTTACTAGTATTTATAGGACTGTCGTGATAGACTAAAGTGTTGTAAATTGCCAAAGGAGATTTTATGCAAAAAATTATAAATGTTGCCGTTATTGCGCACGTCGACGCCGGCAAGTCGACTTTAATTGACGCCATGTTGGCGCAAAGTGGCACTTTTTCAGAACACGAAACGCCAGTCGACTGCATTATGGACAGCGACGACATCGAGCGCGAACGGGGCATTACCATTTACGCCAAAAATTGTTCGTTGCGCTATAAAGACTATAAAATAAACATCGTCGACACGCCCGGTCACGCCGACTTTTCGTCGGAAGTCGACCGCATTATTAAAACGGTCGATACGGTTATTCTACTGGTCGACGCCAGCGAAGGGCCAATGCCACAGACGCGCTACGTCTTAAAGCGGGCGCTGGCCGAGGGGCTCAATCCAATATTATTAATCAATAAAATAGACAAGCGCGACCAGCGCGCCGACGAAGTGGTCGACTTGACCTTCGATTTATTCGTCGAATTGGGGGCGAGCGATCAGCAGCTCGAATTTCCGATACTGTACGGCGTCGCCAAGCAGGGCATTATCAAGCGCGAACTCGATGACGATGCGGCTGACATTGCCGCACTTTTTGAAACGCTGACGGCGCATGTCGAACCCTATCAGTCGCGGGAAAAACTACTACAACTGCAAATTTCGTCGCTCGCCTACGATAATTACATCGGTCGACTCGGCATCGGCCGCGTCTTACATGGCGCGATTAAGGCGCAGTCGACGGTGGCAATTGCCAAGCGCGATGGCAGCATCGTCAACAAAAAAATTGGCGGCTTATTTATTTACGAAGGATTACAGCGCAAGGCGGTGGCAACGGCTGCCGCCGGCGAGCTGGTTTTAATCAGCGGCATTGAAGACATTTCAATCGGCGAAACGATCGGTGAAGTCGACAAGGTTGTGGCACTGCCAATGCTCAACATCGAAGCGCCGACGCTGTCGATGAACTTTTACATCAACAGTTCGCCCTTTGCCGGTCAAAGTGGCAAATACTTGACGACGCGCCATATCAAAGCGCGGCTCGACCGCGAGTGCGAGACCAATGTCGGCCTTAAAGTGGCCGCCATTGTAGATAGCGACGCCTATACGGTGTCGGGCAGGGGCGAATTACACCTGTCGGTATTAATTGAAAATATGCGCCGCGAGGGTTACGAGTTGAGCGTATCAAAGCCCGAAGTTATTCTGCGGCGCGACCGCAGCGGCAGGCTTTGCGAGCCGATCGAAATCGTCAACATTGAAGCGCCCGACCAATTTATCGGCACGGTCATTCGCAAGCTCAATCAGCGCAAGGGCATCATGTGCAATATGTTTAGCGAGAACGGTTTTACCAGCGTTGAATACAATGTGGCGACGCGCGCCCTAATTGGCTTTCGCGCCGAATTTATCAACGACACGCGCGGCGAGGGCACGTTCTTGAGGCGCTTTGACCACTATGCGCCACATGTCGGCGAAATTACTTCCGAGCGCATGGGGGCAATTGTGTCGGGCGAAAACGGCACGGCAATGGCCTATGCACTGTACAATATTCAAGAGCGCGGCACTTTGTTTATCGCGCCATCTGAACCGGTTTACGAGGGCATGATCATCGGCTTGCACAATCGCGCTGACGACTTAGTGGTCAATCCGACTAAAAATAAAAAGTTGACTAACACGCGCGCCTCGGGCAGCGATGATGCGCTCAACGTTCAGGCGCCGCGCAGTTTTAGCTTAGAAGAAGCGCTCTCCTTTATCGGCGATGACGAATGGGTCGAAGTGACGCCCGCCGCCATTCGGCTGCGCAAACAGTATTTAACGCACGCCGAAAGGGTAAAGATGGCAAAGCGTCGCCAATAGCTGGCGTGGCAGTTTGTCAGTAGATATGATATAATAGTTAAAAGTGATCGGCGGCTTTGTCATTTTGGGCAAAGCTGATAAATCCGACAGTTAAAGAGAGGGCTTTAAGCGCCTAGAGTGTGAGAAGATATGTACGATTATCTAAAGGGAACAATTGTTGAAAAGGGCATTAACCACGTCGTCATCGACGTCGCCGGCGTCGGCTATTACGCCCTGGCGTCGAGCACGACCTTGGCCGATTTAACGATTGGCCAAGTGCAAAAGCTATTTGTAAAATTGCTCGTCAAGGAAGACGACCACAGCTTGTGCGCCTTTTCACAGCGCCGCGAGCGCGAATTTTTTACGCATTTAATTGGCGTCAGCGGCATCGGTCAGCGCGTCGCCATGAACATGATTTCACAGGCCGACTACAGCGATATATTGCTGTGGATTATCGGCGCCGATGAAAAGAAGTTAACCAAATTGCCCGGTCTCGGCAAAAAGACGGCACAGCGCCTGATCGTCGAACTGAAAGACAAGTTTGTCAAGCAGTACGGTTCAGACCTGCCGGCTGACCTCGCACGAGACGTCACGGCGGCGCCACAGCCGTCTGATGAAGTGCTATTGGCGCTGAGCGGGCTCGGCTTCCAGCGCGAAGAAATAAAGCTGATGTTGCAGGGCGTAGACACTACTGCACTAACTGTGGAAGAGGCGATTAAATACGCCCTAAAGAGATAATATGGAACGCGAAAGAATAATACTACCCGATTTTATCGAAGGTGACAACGACGGCGACTACTCGCTGCGGCCAAAGACCTTAGATAGTTATATCGGACAGCAAAAAACTAAACAAAAATTGCGCATTTTTATCGATGCCGCGACGATGCGCCAAGAACCACTCGACCACGTGCTGCTATATGGGCCGCCGGGGCTCGGTAAGACGACGCTGTCGCAAATTATCGCCAATGAAATGGGCGTAGCCATTAAAATTACATCGGGGCCGGCAATTGAACGACCGGGCGATTTGGCGGCCATTTTGTCGAACTTAAAAGACGGCGACGTGCTATTTATCGATGAAATACATCGCCTTAATCGCGTGGTCGAAGAGGTGCTCTACCCGGCAATGGAAGACTTTTGCCTCGACATCATGATTGGCAAGGGGCCGGCGGCGCGCAGCGTGCGCATCGACTTGGCCAAATTTACGCTAATTGGCGCGACGACGCGCGCCGGCTTGTTGACGTCGCCGTTGCGCGATCGCTTTGGCGTCATCTGTAAACTCGATCTCTATAGCGCCGACGAACTGCGCAGCATCGTCGAAAGGTCGGCGCGCATTTTAGACATTACAATTGACGAGCAGGCGGCACTTGAAATAGCGCGGCGCAGTCGCGGTACGCCGCGCATTGTCAATCGCCTATTGCGCCGCGTGCGCGATTATAGCATGGTCAAATGCGATGGTCACATTGCGCGCGACGTCGCCCAGCGGGCGCTCGGCCTGCTAGAAATTGACGATTTGGGACTCGACATCGTCGACCGCAAGTTGCTGCTGGCAATTGCCAACAACTTTGATGGCGGCCCAGTTGGCATCGACAATTTGGCGGCCAGTACGGGCGAAGAGCGGGCGACCATTGAAGACGTCTACGAGCCCTATTTAATGCAAATTGGCTTTATCGCCCGCACGCCGCGCGGTCGCGTCATGTTGCGCCGCGCCTACCAGCACTTGGGGTTGGCCGATAATCGCAGCGAACAGATAAAACTTGATATCGACGGAGCATAATGTGTTTAAAAGAGTTATTTCATTAGTTGTAATTGTGCTACTATTGTCACTGGCCAATACGGCAGTGGCCAGCGCCAGCGATAGGGTGCGCGTCGGCTTATTGCGCTTAACCGATAATAGCAACGCAATTGAGGTGTCAATTAGCGGCGCGCATGCCATTTACGAAGATGGCAATGCGTTGTTGCAAGTTGACGGCGCCAACCGCTACCGCTTTTCAAATGGCGCCGGCGGGCTCACTGTAACAGACGATGGCGGCGTCTTTGGCAGCGCTTATAATTTGACCTTTACGGCCAAGCAAACCGTGCTTGTGCCATTAGACGGCAGCGCGCTGAAGATAAACAACACGCCGGCAACGGGCTGGTTTATGCTCGGTCAAACTGATAAGGGCAAGTTGATACCGATTGCCATTATGGATCGCGAAACCTATTTAAGGGGCGTCGTACCGCGCGAAATGTCGCCGTCGCGACCGATTGAAGCGCTCAAGGCGCAGGCGGTAGCGGCGCGCACTTACAGCATTGAACAAATGAATCATCACGCCGCTGCCGGCTACGATATTTGCGACACGCCAAATTGCCAAGTATACGGCGGCGTGTCGGCACATCACGCCAACAGCGACCGCGCCGTCGCCGAAACGGCGGGGCTCTGCGTCGCCTATCAAGGCGCGCCGGCCCAGACATTCTACCACGCCAGTAGCGGTGGCTACATTGAAAATTCAGAAGATATTTTCTCGGCAGAACTGCCCTATATTAAGGCGGCAGCTGACCCTTATTCACTGACTGACAGCTATCGCTGGACGGCCGATTTTAGTCTGGCAAACCTGACAAATAACTTAATTGAGCAGGGCTATGCCGTTGGCAATGTCGCGCGCCTAACAGTCGATAAACGCCTGCCGTCGGGTCGCGTTGTCGCCTTGACAATTTACGGCGATGCCGGTCAGGTGACGCTCGAAAAAGAAAAAATTCGCGCCGCCTTTGGCTATAGTGCGTTAAAGAGCTTACTGTTTTGGTTTGGCGAGGTCGCCAACTACTTTGGTATCGCGCCAGATGATGCCGTTCGCTTGGCCGAGGGAACGCATTATGTCGTGGCGGCCGATGGCGTCGTCAGGCAATTGGCAACGACCAGCTTTGCGGTCGCCGGTGCGCCAGCCGCTACAAATGATGATATGATAACTGGCGATTTTACCGTCAGCGGTCGCGGCTGGGGACACGGCTTGGGCATGAGCCAAGTTGGCGCTCAACAAATGGCCGATGACGGTCTAGATTTTCGCCAAATTTTAACATTTTACTATCCCAATACCGAAATAATAGATGTGGAACAACTGACCGATGAAGACAACTGATTTTTATTACGACTTACCGCAATCGGCAATTGCGCAGCGCCCCTTGGCGACGCGCGATCAATCGAAGTTAATGGTGCTCAATCGCGCAACTGATAGCTTAGAACACCGCCAGTTTTGCGATGTCTTAGACTATTTAGAAGCGGGCGATTGTCTGGTGCTAAACAACACCGAAGTGCTGCCGGCGCGCCTCTACGGTCGGCGGACGAGCGGCGCCAAAGTCGAGTTTTTACTGCTCACCGAACAGGCCGAGGACTTGTGGCAGTGTTTGGTTAAACCCGGTCGCAAGGCGCGCATTGGCGACGTCTTTGACTTTGGCAAACGATTGCGCGCAGAGGTCGTCGACATCGTCGACGGCGGCGTGCGCTTAGTTAAGTTTAGCTATGCTGGCAATTTTTACGACCTACTCGACCAGTTGGGCGAAATGCCCTTACCGCCCTATATTCAGGAAGAGCTGGCCGATAAAGACAGTTATCAAACCGTCTATCGCGCCGTCAAGGGCTCGGCGGCGGCGCCGACGGCGGGGTTGCACTTTACTGCTCAATTGCTCGCCGAACTGCGCGCCAAGGGCATACAGATTGCCCACCTGACGCTGCACGTCGGCCTGGGCACATTTCGACCGGTCAGCACCGCCAATTTAGTCGACCACGAAATGCACGCCGAGTGGTACGCCCTAGATGAAGCCAATGCGGCGCTGATCAATCGGGCGCGCCAAGCCGGTGGGCGCATTGTTGCAGTGGGCACTACGGCGGTGCGCACGCTGGAGAGCATTTATCGCCAGCACGGCCGGCTGATGGCAGCCAGCGGTTGGACTGATATTTTTATTTACCCCGGCTACAGCTTTAGGGCGATCGATGCCCTCATTACCAATTTTCACTTACCGGAATCGACCTTGCTAATGCTGGTCAGCGCATTTTACGACAGACAAAAAGTGTTGGCGGCCTACCGTACGGCAGTTGAAGCGCACTATCGCTTTTTTAGCTTCGGCGACGCCATGTTAATACTGTGAGGACATATGGCAATTTCCTTTAAGCTCAATAAAACTTCAAAGCAGACGGCGGCGCGGCTCGGCGAAATAACGACGCCACACGGCAAAATTGAGACGCCGGTCTTTATGCCGGTCGGCACTAAGGCGACGGTTAAGGCAATGACGCCGGAAGAACTAAAAACGCTGGGCGCAGAAATAATTTTAGGTAACACCTATCACTTGTACTTACGACCTGGCCACGACTTGGTTGCGCAAGCCGGCGGCCTGCACAAATTTATGAATTGGAATCGGCCAATTTTAACCGATAGCGGCGGCTTTCAAGTGTTTAGTTTGGGCAATTTGCGCAAAATTGAAGAGGCCGGCGTGCGCTTTCGCTCGCACATCGATGGCTCAGAACACTTTATATCGCCGGAAAAGGCAATTGAAATTCAAAATGCGCTCGGTTCTGACATCATGATGGCGTTCGACGAATGTCCGCCTTATCCGGCCGAGTACGACTACGTCAAACAGTCGTTAGAGCGCACGACGCGTTGGGCCGAGCGCTGCAAGGCAGTCCACGCCAGACCGACAGAACAGGCGCTATTTGGCATTGTACAGGGCGGCATGTATAAAGAACTGCGCCGCTTGAGTGCCGAGCAATTGGTGGCGCTCGACTTGCCGGGCTACGCCATCGGCGGGCTCAGCGTCGGCGAGCCAAAGCAAATGATGTACCAAGTGCTCGACTATACGGTCGACTGGTTGCCAGCTGATAAACCGCGCTATTTAATGGGTGTCGGCAGCCCCGATGCGCTAATTGAAGGCGTTATCAGGGGCATTGATATGTTCGATTGCGTCTTGCCGACGCGCACGGCGCGCATGGGCACGGCGATGACCAGCCGCGGCAATATCGCCATTAAAAGGGCACAGTACCGGGCCGACTTTAGGCCGCTCGACGAGGCTTGCGACTGCTACACCTGTCGCCATTACAGCCGCGCCTACATTCGCCATTTGTATAAGGAAAACGAAATTTTATCGGCGCGCTTGCTGTCGACTCACAACTTGCACTTTTTAGTCAATTTGATGCGCGACATTCGCACGGCAATTGCCGAAGATCGCTTAATTGACTTTCGCAGCGAATTTTTCAAAAAATATGGCTATGATGTATAGCTTTTTAGCGCATTTTTTAGTAAAATAGAATGGATGAGCAAAATATAACAGAAAGAGGCTATTATGACGCAAATTATTATGATTGCCGGCATCTTTGCCATAATGTACTTTATGGTAATTCGCCCGCAAAAGAAAAGACAACAAGAGTTGGCGCTGATGCGCGACAATTTGGCGGTCGGCGACAAGGTCGTTACAATTGGTGCCATCGTCGGCGAAGTAACGGCGCTGGACGATAGCGAATTTACCCTTTTAACGGCCGGCAGCACGGCGTTGGTGTTTAAGCGCACGGCAATTGCCGTAGTCGAACCAAAGCAAGCGCCCGAAGCGGCCTTCGAGGCACCGCCTAGCGCAGACGAGCCAATTGTCACGGTTGCAGAGGACGACGGCATTCGCGAACAAGAAACCGAAATTAAAGAGTAGTAAATAAGGGGAGTACAAAATGAAACACATCATTACTTTGGCACAGGGCAACTTTAATACCGACGCTAAAAAAATTGGCTGTGGCGAATGTCAAACGTCTTGTCAGTCGGCCTGTAAGACATCTTGCACAGTTGCCAACCAAGAGTGTGAAAATCGTTAATGAAGCGTGCGACAGTGCTTTGCAGATTGCTAAAAGTCCTAGCTGTTCACAAGGGGCGGCAGGGCTTTTATTATCGTGTTAGCATAAAGTTTGGAGAGATATGATTCATCAGTTTAAAAAGGGCGACTACCATTTTGTCATCGACGTCAACAGCGGCGCCGTTCACTGTGTCGATCAGCTGGCCTACGAGCTAATCGCCGCCTATCAGCAGGCCGACAGGGCGACCGTAATCGACCAGTTGGCGGCGCGTTATCCGCGTCAAGTCGTCGCCAGCGCCTACGATGAAGTGCGCCAATTGGTCGACAAGGGGCAACTATTTAGCCCCAACCAAGTATTTAATTCGGCGCGCTTCCTAAATCGTTCGTTTGTCGTCAAGGCACTCTGTCTACACGTTGCACACGATTGCAATTTGCGCTGTGAGTACTGTTTTGCGGCACAGGGCAACTTTCACGGCGATAATTTGTTAATGGACCTGGCCGTCGGCAAAAAGGCACTCGACTTCTTGGTTGCCAATTCGGGCAACCGGCGGCAGCTTGAAGTCGATTTATTTGGCGGCGAACCGACCATGAACTGGGCGGTTTGTAAACAGCTAGTCGCCTATGGACGAGAACTGGAAAAGCGCCACAATAAAATTATTCGCTTTACCATTACGACGAATGGCCTGCTGCTAAACGACGAAAAAATCGCGTTTATCAACCGACATTTTCACAATGTCGTCTTGAGCATCGACGGTCGGCGTTCCGTCAACGACGCAATGCGCCCCGTCGTCGGCGGCAGCGGCTCGTACGACATCATCGCGCCCAAGTTTAAGCAGTTGGTCGCAACGCGCGGCACGAAGTCCTACTACGTGCGCGGCACTTTCACCAATCGCAATGTCGACTTCGACCGCGACGTGATACACTTGGCCGATCTCGGATTTAAAGAGACGTCGGTCGAGCCAGTGGTCGCCTCACCGGACGACCTGTATTCACTTGACGAGGCCGATTTACCGCAAATTTTTGAGGCCTACGACCGCTTGGCTGACGAAATGGTGGCGCGCATTGGCCAAGACGACGAATTTCGCTTTTTTCACTACGTAATCGACTTTGAACGCGGCCCCTGCATTATCAAGCGGGTATCGGGCTGCGGCGCCGGCACCGAGTATTTGGCAGTGACGCCAGAGGGCGATATCTATCCCTGTCATCAGTTCGTCGGCAATTCAGATTTTAAAATGGGCAATGTCATGACGGGTCAGTTCGAACAATTGACGCACGTCAACTTTGGTGCGGCGCATGTCGAGGCCAAGCAAGACTGCCAGACTTGTTGGGCCAAGTACTACTGTAGCGGCGGCTGCCACGCCAACGCCTACAACTTTAACAACACAATTGCAAAGCCCTATCAGTTGGGCTGTAAAATGGAACGCAAGCGCATCGAAAACGCCATCTACATTCAGGCGATGAAACAAATGCGCGGTGCATAAACTTAACTAAAGATAAGCAGGTGAAGTATGAAGGGAAAAGATATTGCAATTATAATTGCATTTTTGGCAGTTACCATCGCAATGGTCGTTTGGGTCGGCGTCGGCTTCGACTCAATGCAGCCGTTGGTCAACCAAATGAAATTGGGGCTCGACATCGAGGGCGGCATTATTACCACTTATGAAGTGGTCACTGACGAACAGGGCGATACGCTCAAGTTGTTAATGCAGCAAACGCGCGACGTCTTGCGCAACCGCATTGACGAAATGGGCTTAACCGAACCAAATGTCTATATTCAGGGTGAAAAGCGCATTGTCATCGAGTTGCCGGGCGTCGAAAACGCCGAAGACGCCATCGCCCTAATTGGCTCGACGGCGCAGCTCAGCTTTTGCGAAGTAACGGCCGGCAACGTCGTCAACATGGGCGACAAGTTCGATGAAAGCGTCATGCAGGTCGTCTTAACAGGTAGCGAAGTGGCCGATGCCGGCGTTTCTAAGGACAACCAGTCGAAAGATATCAACAAGATTAATCAGTTTGTCGTCACGCTTAAATTCACCAGTGAGGGCGGTCAAAAATTTGGCGCGGCAACCCAGCGCATCGTCAACCGCGGCGGTGGTCAAATTGCCATTTTATTAGACGGCAGGGTGATTTCGGCGCCGCGCGTGCACGAGGCCATTTTTGGTGGCAGCGGCGTCATTACGGGCAACTTTACGCAGCAAGAAGCGCGCGATTTGGCACTGCTGATTCGGGGCGGTGCACTGCCGGCTGAACTCAATCAGCTCGAATACAACGCAATTGGCCCGACGCTCGGTCGCGACGCCCTCAATTCGAGCATTACGGCGGCATTAGTAGGCTTTTTATTGGTCGTGCTCTTCATGGTCGGCTTTTACCGCTTACCGGGCTTTGTCGCCAGCATAACGCTGATACTATACGCCAGCATTATTCTGGCCTTGATGGTACTGTTAAAGGCCACTTTAACGCTGCCCGGCATCGCCGGTTTCGTGCTGTCAATTGGCATGGCGGTCGACGCCAATGTCATCATCTTCGAGCGCATCAAAGAAGAACTGCGCGAAAACAAACGGCTAGATAAGGCGCTTAACCACGGCTTTTCTAAGGCCTTAAAGACCATTTTAGACGCCAATATTACGACCTTAATTGCGGCCGTCGTCTTGTTCCAGTTTGGCTCTGGCCCAATTCGCGGCTTTGCCATTACGCTAATGCTCGGTATCGTCACCAGTATGTTTACGGCAATTGTCGTGACGCGCTTGATACTGACCGCACTGGCACATGCGAAATCGTTGGCCAACAAAAAGTTGTATGGCGTATAGGAGGCTGACATGGTTAAGACATTTAAAATTAATTTAGAACAAAATTATAAAAAGTTTTTTATTGCATCGTTGGCCGCTATGGTAATAGGCCTCGTCGTATTTTTGGTGATGGGCTTTAACTTGGGCATCGACTTTCAAGGTGGCACCAATATTGAAGTCGGCTTTGAGCAGCCGGTCGACAGCGTCGCCGTCGGCGAAGCGCTCAAGTCATTTAACTTGTCGCCCGACATTATCGCCGTCGGCGGCGACGGCAAGGGCATTATGATAAAGACGGTTAAAGAAGTAGACGGCGAAACGCGCCGTGCCATCTTCAAGATATTAAAAGACCAATTTGGCGCAATTGGCGATTTGTCAAATGGCGTTAAAAAGATTAGCCCGACAATTGGCAGCGAAAGTTTAAAGAGCGCCTTGTTTTCAATTTTAATCGCTTCAATTGGCATGCTCATCTACATTACGTTGCGCTTTGAATGGAAGTTTGGCGTCGCCGCCGTGGTCGCCTTAATTCACGACGTTTTAATACTGTTGACGGTCTATGTCGTATTTCGCATTCCGGTCAACTTGCCGTTTATCGCCGCCGTGTTGACGGTCGTCGGTTATTCGATAAACGACACCATCGTCGTATTTGACCGCATTAGAGATACCATTAAATACGCCAAGACGAGCAATAATTTTAAAATTGCCGAACAGAGTATCCAACACACCTTGATGCGTTCAATTAACACGTCGCTGACGACCTTATTGGTCATCGGCGCGCTCTATCTACTGGGCGTTGAATCGATCAAAGAATTGGCGTTTCCACTGCTGGCGGGGGTACTGGTTGGTACCTACTCGTCAATATTTATCGCTTCACCAGTATGGATTGTCATTAAAGACGCCCTTAAAAAGAAATAGTGAAAGGAGAAAGTTATGTCATTTATTATCGCATTAATCGCAGGCATTGTCGTCGCATTATTTGCCGGTTTTAACAACGACATGGTGTCAATCAACTTTATCTTCGCCAAACAAGAGCTATCATTGGCGATTATCATCTTGATTTCGGCGACCATTGGCGCCTTCGCCATGTACATTATGAATCTAATTAAGATGTTTAAGTTGAAGAAGAAAATTAAGCTACTGGCCGCCAAATTAACAGAACTGGGCGTCGATGTCAGCTTGATTATCGGCAAGACGCCAAAGCAAGTCAGAGCCGAAAAGAAGGCCGAGCAAAAAGCTAGAAAACAGGCTGAAAAAGAAGCTAAAAAATTAGCCAAACAACAGGCAAAAGAGCAGGCCAAGCAAAAACCGGCCGTCGTTAGTGAACCGGTGGCAGCAGCTACAGCAGTTGAACCGGCAGCGCCTAAAACAGTTGAAAAGCCAATTGAAGAGCCCCAACCGGTTGAAGCACCAGCGGCTGAACCAGTTGAGCCGGCAGTTGCGACAGAACCAGTACAAGCTGAACCGGCAGAAGTCGAATCGAAAAAAGACGACCTATTCGACGGTGAAGTTTAAGCTGTTGAACGCGGTAGAGAACACGAGATGAGAATAAATAAGTGGCTGATGCAGCGCGCCGCGGCGAGCGATGATGATGTATCGCTGACGGCGCGACTGCTTCAGCAGCGCGGCTATGCCGACGCGACCAGCCGCCAACAGTTTTTAACGGCGTCATTGGGGGATCTGCACGATCCCTTTTTATTGTTGGGTATGGCGGAGACGACGGCGCGCATCGAGCGGGCAATTGCCCAAGGACAGAAAATTACAATTTATGGTGACTACGACGTCGACGGCATGACGGCAACGTCAATTATGTATCGTCTAATTCGTCATTTAGGCGGCTTGGTCGACTACTATATTCCGCAGCGCCAAACCGAGGGCTACGGCATTAACGGTTCGGCAATCGAAGCACTGGCTGAGGTGGGTAGCGAATTGATCATCAGCGTCGACTGCGGCATTACGGCGCTAGCCGAAGCCGAACTGGCGCGTCGTCTAGCGGTCGATTTAATTATTACCGATCACCACAGCGTGCCGGCAACGCTGCCCGACGCCTACGCCATTATTAATCCGCAGCAAGACAACTGCCAATATCCCTATAAAAAATTGGCCGGGGCGGGTGTCGCCCTAAAGATTGCGCAGGCATTTTTGGCAATTGAATCAGAATTATTTCAATCGCTCGTCGTATTGGCGGCAGTTGGCACCATTGCCGACATCATGCCGCTACAAGGCGAAAATCGCATTATTGCCCGCTTTGGGTTAGGCCATTTTTGGCAGTCGAATAATTTGGGTCTACAGGCATTGGCCAAAGTGGGCGGCTTGGCCGATCAGCCGCTCAACGCCGGCCACGTCGGCTTTGTGATTGGGCCGCGCCTCAATGCCGTTGGCCGCTTAAACGATGCCGTCAAAGGCGTTCAGCTATTGCTCGGCGAAGGCGACGACCAAGTCGCCCATTTGGCCACTGAACTCGATCAGCTCAATCGGCAGCGCCGCCAGACAGAAGCTGAAATATTGACGGCGGCAGGCGCAGCCATTGCGCAAAATCCGCTTCATATCGCCTCTGGCTGCGTCGTCGTGTGGGGCGATAATTGGCACAGTGGCGTCGTCGGCATCGTCGCATCGCGCCTAGTTGAACACTACTACAGGCCGTGCATTGTGTTATCGCGCGACGGCGCGCATTTAAAGGGCAGCGCGCGCAGTATTGCCGGCTACTCAATTTACGATGCCCTGGCGGCACAGGCGCCGCTATTGGAAAAGTTTGGCGGCCACCAGCAAGCGGCCGGTCTAACCCTAAAAGAAGATAATTTAGCCGCCTTTATCGACGGTTTAAAGCGCTATAACGACGTTTATTTAACGGCCGACGTATTGACGCCACACCTAAAAGTAGACGACTATATAACGGCGACGCAAATTGACCACAAGACAATTGATGAGATCGAAAAAATGCAGCCCTTTGGCGTTGGCAATGCGCGGCCGACCTTCGTCGTCGACGGCGTCATGGTCGAGCAGGCGCGCCGCATTGGCAAGGACGGCGCCCATCTTAAAATGGTCGTCAACGCACAGCATAAACTGCTCGACGTCATTCAATTTAACTACGCCGAACAGGCCATTTTGCCGCAATACCACGGCCGCGTCGACTGTGCCTTTACGCTGGCGCTCAATCATTTTAACGGCGTCGAGTCGATTCAGCTCAATCAACGCGATATGCGCATCTATAACCCGCTTGCCAGCGACTTTAACAAGCGCTACTATGCGCGTTACTGTGACGCATTAGTCGAACAATTTGTCGACGCTGTCGTTGAGCAACCAGTTAAGCCACAGCAGCAGCGCAGCGGCGAGGGCGTCGCGCGCTGGCTAAAGGGCAGTCGACCAGTCGTTTTGTCGAGCTACGAAGCGCTACTGCAATACGCCTATGCCTGTTATGACCATTCGATCGATTTTGACGAACAGCTCGCCACTGGCAAAGTGAAGTTGTTGCCGCGGACAATTGAACCGGCTGATATCGTCGCCGATATTCCGCTGTTTTCGACGGGGCAGTCGCCAATTTGTTATTACCATGCACTCGATCACGGTCAATTGCTGCGGGAAGTTGGCGATATTTTCTTCGATCGTCAGTTTTTTTCGGCACTTTATAAAAAAATTAGGCGCCAAAAGCGCTTAGATGTGATAGAATTATTAATGAGTTCACAGCATATATTGCTCGACCGGTTGGCGATTGCCTTTTTTGCAGAAGCTGGTTTTGTCACCTGTCACAGTGGTCAGGTCGCCATTACGACCGGCACTCATCAAAAGTACAATTTCAGCGGCAGCCAGATACAGCGTCAATTTGAATTATTTAAGCGCGGTTTGTATCGGATAGCAACTGAAAATCAGGCCTTGATGCCGTAGGAGGAAACATGGATTTAAAATCTAAAATCAGAGAAATTGAAGGCTTTCCAAAAGAGGGAATTAACTTTAAGGACATCACGACGCTGCTATTAGACGGCGCGGCGTTAAAGTATACGGTCGATCAGATGGCCACTGCTATTGACGGCCTAAACTGCGACATTGTAATTGGCCCCGAAGCGCGCGGCTTTATTTTTGGCACGGCACTGTCCTATGCGACCGGTTTGCCGTTTGCGCCGATTCGCAAGCCCGGTAAATTACCAGCTGAAACCGAATCGTATAGTTACGAATTAGAATACGGCACAGATACACTACAAATTCACCGCGACGCCATTAAGCCGGGTGACAAAGTCGTCTTGGTCGACGATCTATTGGCAACAGGTGGTACCATTGAAGCGGCTAGCAAGCTGGTCGAAAAATTGGGTGGCGAAGTCGTCAAAATTATCTTCTTGATTGAGCTGTCTTTCTTAAATGGTCGCGCAAAGTTAAAGGACTACGACATTACAAGTTTAGTGCAATATTAAAGCGAATTGTCTTTAAAGGAGGGGGGCAATATGTCATTATTTCGCAGCGAATTGGAAACGCTTAAAAAGTATGTACCGGGCAAGCCAATTGAAGAAGTAAAACGCGAATACGGCTTGACCGACATCGTCAAGTTGGCCTCAAATGAAAACCCACTGGGGCCGTCGCCCAAAGCACAGGCGGCCATTGTTGAAGCGGCCAAACAGGTTCACATTTACCCCGATGGTGCGGCGGCCGATTTAAGAGAAAAGCTGGCTCAGTTTTACGGCATTTCAGCCGATATGATCATGTTTGGCAACGGCGGCGAAGAAATTATCAAAATGCTCGGCTATGCGATGATTGCAAAAGACGACGAAGTAATTTTTGCCTGGCCATCGTTTTCGCTGTACGATATTGCAACTGGCATTATGGGCGGCAAATCAATTGCCATTCCGACCATTGGCAACTTCAAGCACGACTTTAAGGCCTATCTTGCCGCCATTACGGACAAGACAAAGATGGTATTCGTCTGCAATCCCAATAACCCGACCGGCAATATTATGACCAAAGCCGAACTCGACTACTTAGTTGACAATCTGCCAGACCACATTTTGCTGGTATTAGACGAAGCCTATTATGAATTTGCCAAGGTCAACCCCGACTATCCGAACGGGTTAGACTACTTGGCAAAGCGCCCCAACACTGTGATTATCCGCACTTTCTCAAAAGTGGCCGGTCTAGCTGGCTTGCGCGTCGGCTATATGATATCGTCGCCCGACATCATTGCCGAGATGAGCAAGGTCAAAAATGTCTTCAACAGCAATCGCATCGCACAAGCGGCTGGTATTGCCGCCATTGAAGACCAAGACCACATCGCCAAAACAGTTGAATTAAACTATCGTTCGCTCGCCATGATGACGGCCTATTTTGATAAAAAAGGCCTTAGCTATGCGCCGGCCAACGCCAATTTTATTTGGGTCGACGTGGCGCGCGATTCGCGCATTGTCAACGAAGAACTGCTAAAGCGCGGCGTCATCATTCGGCCGGGCTTTTTGTGGGGGCAAGATAATTACATACGCGTATCGAGCGGCACAATTGAACAGACCGAGCGCTTTATTGAAGCACTTGACGATATTTTGCAAAGTTAGGCTTGGTTTAGTTGAAAGTCGAAAGCTAAAAGTTGACAGTTGAAAGCTAAAAGTTGAAAGGAAAGTCAAAAAACCTATAAACCCTTGCGTAAAAGAGCAGGGCGTCATGTCGACTGTAGTGGAGACATCTCGTTTTTGGCGCGATTGAAACGAAAGCATTTTCGCTTTCACCGTCCCGACGCGCTCAAACGCTTTCTGACAATCGCGCACTCGGCATAAAAGGCAAGCGTTTTAGCCGTAGTCGCTGACAATCGCCGCCCTTTGTCACCCCGAGTCGGTTGCTTAGCCGAGCAGTAAATCGAAGATTTACGACCAGGCCATAGTCGAGGGGTCTCGGTTTTAAAAGCTATCAATAAAAAATACCGGCATAGTCGGTATTTTTTATTGATAACTCTTTAAATATTGCTCAACTGCACTGCGTCGGCCGCGAAAGACGACGCGGTCGGCCCATTTAGCGCGGTAGTAGCTGTAGGTCGGGTCGTAATAGTTGACCAGCAGGTATTCAATCCAGCGGCTGTGCTGATCTAGCGCGTCGCCACTTGCAGCGGCATCAAATAGTTCGAGTACGCGCTTGGTGCGGTCGCCGCCCAGTCGTTTGGTCAGGCGCAGTATGCTGCCGCGCAAGTGCTCGGCCCAATGGTCGCGCCCAGCCGCGCCGCAGTGGGCATTGTATTTTGCCAAATCGGCCACGACGTAATCTTGCCAGGTATTGTAAATGCGCTCTGCCAGGGTCGCCTCTAGCACGACGACGGGCGATTTTTCCATTTTTTGGTAAAAGCCATCTGGCAAGCGCGATTTACCGATGTTCTTGCTCTCTTTTTCCAGTACAATGGCCTTGCTGGCGCGCGCTTCCTGTAATAATAATTGGCGGGCCAATTCATTTTCAAAATTAATTTGGCTGGGCTGTGCGGCGATGTAATTGCCAAAGGCCGAGCCGCGGTGCAGGGCAATGCCTTCTAAGTCGATTGCATTGGCCAGTGTTTTAATGACCACTGTTTTGCCGGAACCGGTGTGGCCACCGAGCAGTAAAAAGGGCGGTTTGCCGACTTCGTCTGCCAGCTGTTCAATTAAAAAATTGCGCAGCGCCTTATAGCCGCCGGCAACGCGCGCAATTTTCTGGCCGCTTGCCTGATAGAGCCACTGTTGGGCGATGGTCGAGCGCAGACCGCCGCGAAAACACATTAAAAGCGCATGGGGATGCGTCGCTAAAAAATGCTGCCAGGCTGCAATACGCGCTGCTTTAACGTCGCCGCTGACCAGTTTTAGGCCGAGTGCAACGGCGGCGTCTTGGCCGTTCTGTTTGAAGACGGTGCCAACTTTGGCGCGCTCGGCATCGTTTAGTAACGGCAGGTTGACGGCCGACGGCATTGTGCCGCGCTCAAATTCCAGCGCGGCGCGTACGTCAATAATCGGTTGACCACTTACAATAATTGCCTTGTAGTCGTCGACAGTTGGTAAATCGGCATCAAATTTTATCATATTATTTTTATCAACTTAGCGGTGCGCGGCGTCGTGTAACCAATCGGTTTAAGCACTTGCCCGCTCTTTAGACAGAGTGCTTCAAATTGGGCGGCGGCAGCGCGTTCGACGGCAATTAACAAGCCGCCCGACGTCTGCGCATCGCACAGTAGGTGAATGGGGTAGTCGCCGAAGTCGGCGTTAAAGTACTGTTGGTACGATGCGACATTTTTGCGCGTGCCGCCGGCGACGCAGCCGGCCTTAAAGTAGTGTTCAACTTTTGGCAGTTTTGGCAGCGCCGAAAAGTCGACGACGGCTGACACGCCACTCGCCAAGCACAGTTCGGACAGGTGGCCGATTAGGCCAAAGCCGGTAACGTCAGTAATGGCCCTGACGGCCGGTAGATGAGCGACCATTTGGCCAATCGCGTTAAGTGAAGTCATTGCCGTAACGGCCGGAATCAAATCGACCGGCTCGATAACATTGCGCTTTTTAGCCGTCGTTAAAATGCCGCTACCGAGCGGTTTTGTCAAATAGAGCAGGCAGTCATCGGTGGCGCCGTCGTTCGATTTTAAATGCGCCCGCTCGACTGTACCGCTGACCGCCAAGCCAAAAATCGGCTCGGGCGCGTCAATTGAATGGCCGCCCGCCAACGGCATGCCGGCCGCCTGACAAGTGGCGCGACCGCCCGCTAAAACGCGCGCGGCAACTTCGGCTGGCAACTTGTCAATTGGCCAGCCTAAAATGGCAACGGCCATCAGTGGCTTGCCGCCCATGGCGTAAATATCGCTAATCGCATTACAGGCGGCAATCCGCCCGAAGTCGTAGGGGTCATCGACAATTGGCATAAAAAAGTCGGTTGTCGACAGCAACACCGTTTTATCATCTAGTAGGTAGGCGGCGGCGTCGTCGCTGGTTTGATTGCCAATTAACAGCTGCGGGTATTGGGCATTGTCTTTATTGCCCGCTAATACTTTTGCCAGAACCTCTGGCGACAATTTACAGCCTCAGCCGGCGCCGTGCGAATAGTGGGTTAGTTTTATCTCAGATAGAGGTTTATTAAACATAAATACTCCTATTATTTAAGCCATTTTAGCCAGCTGTCAGGGGCGTGGCCAACCGTCGCCATTTTGCCATTGCGAACGACTGGGGTGTTGACGATTTCGTAGTAATCGTATAAAATATCGGCCAACTGCTTTGGGTCGTGGCAAGTGGCGGCGCCCGTTTCGTCGTATAGCGGGTGGCTGTCATTTATTAATGCACTGCGTCCAACGGCCTGCAAAATCGATTTTAGTTCGCCGCCGCTAAAGCCCTTGTCGACGATGTCGATAAATTGAAAGCGAATGCGCCTTTCTTTAAAGAAGCGCTGCGCCTTTTTTGTATCAAAACACTTTTTCTTGCCAAAAATCTGAATATTCATCATTCATTGTTCACCAGTCAGTTAATGTAAGCTTTCCACTTAGTATAACAGGAATAGAACGGTCCGACAATAATTATGCCCGAAAATCTTGAAAATGACAGTCAAATTATAGTTGACAAAAATTCACAACATTTTATTTTATGGTGCCAGGTTCACTTATGAGGGTTTAGGGAAAGATCAGTCAAGGATAAAATATTAAATATATTAAATAAGTATTAAGAAAAAACAAAAAAAAAAAAAACAAATCGTAATAAAACATGTTACAATGAATAGGTAACAAAATTATAACCTTTAGCAGCAAGCATTGATCTTTAGTAATAAGTATTGATGTAGGCTGTGTTTTTAGTTAAATAGTTACAAATTTGCTTTACGCTGGTTTGTGGGCAGTTGTAAGGTTGACACTTATGTAGGGGTTATCAATTAGTTATGATGTAATTAAAAGCCAATATTATGAAAGAGGGAAGAAGATGAAAGCAAAAACAGGTATTAAAAAGACAGTAATAATAGCATTTGCTTTACTGCTGTTTTTCGGCATCATGCCATTTTCAGGGCATTTTGTCTATGCGGCAGGAACAAGTGAAGCCGACATTATCAACTTTAATTTAGGTGGTAACGTTGTGGCAAATTATGAAGCTAATGAGCCGGGCGGACCGGCTATTGTCATCACCGGCGACGGTCAAATTACCCGCGCTAAGTGGGAAAAAATGTGTAAGACGGCGCTCGATAAGTTGACCACAGTGGGTTCCAGTTTAACATGGCAGAATCATACAGAAGACTATAGAATTATCTTTCGCGGGTCAGCTGATATGAGCATTAAGTTTCCAGCCAATACTCATGGTTTCTTCCATATGTTCGACGAAGAAATTATATTTGTGAAAGAAGTTGACACTTCAGCGATGACGACGATGAATTGGATGTTTTTTGGCGCAAAGAAATTCAATCAAAATATAGACTTTTTTGATACGTCAAAAGTTACTGACTTTCAGTCCGCATTTACGGATTGCGAAATGTTTAACAACGGCTTAGCACCTGGTGTAGAAGGTGATTTAACATTTGACACTACAAGTTTGAATTGGCGTTTTTCACAGGTGTTTACGAATTGCAAATCATTTAATCAAAAATTGCATGTAGATCTTTCAAACGCTACCGATATTAGAGGACTCTTTAGTGGTTGTAGTTCGTTGAATAATGGCATTGCTGGCCAGGGCGGAATATTTGATGTTGCGCGAACGGGAAGGCTGGAAGCTGCATCGGCTGTGTTGAGGTACACGCATAGCTATACAACGCCGATTGTTATCAATGTTGACAAGGCCGATAAATCTCCTAGTTTTATGGAGTTTGGTTATGCGCTAACCGAAACGGCTAGCCCCAATATTAGGGTTAAGGCGCCGAGTATGTCGAACCCAGCAGATGCGCTTTTTGCTCAAGAAACTTTTTGGGGCCTAGATAAGACCGAATGGTTAGAATTTGAAGGGCTTAAACAGGCTGGGCTTAGGCCAACGCAAGATCATAACGCCTTTGCAGATGACTACGGTGTGTATATTGTCAATGAACCCGTTACCAATGATAATGCCGACTTGACAAACTATACGCCAATAGTTATTAAGCGTAAAACCGAAACGTGGACGCAACAAGCGGCCGATTATGGTAAGCATTTTGTGTTTAAGCTTGCTGATAAAGCAAAAATTGTCTACAAGGGAAACTTTGCTGGCGCACCTGCCGACATTGAACAAAAGGACACGGTGAGCTTGACGATATTAGAAGCAGTTAAAGCGGGCACAATCTTTACAAGGCCCGGTTATGATTTTGTTAAGTGGAATACTGAAGCTGAAGGCACGAACGGCACAGAATATAATCCCGGCGACACGTTTGCAATGCCGGCCGAGGGTCTAACGCTGTATGCGCGCTGGAATGCCAAATTAAATCAACTGACTTTTAACAAAAATTCAGTTGACGCGACGGGTTCTATGCCAACGCTTGACAAACATACAGATGAAGTATTTGATTTACCAAGTAATGGTTTTACGCGACCGAATTATAAGTTTGTCGGCTGGAATACATCAGCTGATGGTTCAGGCGATAGTTACTCAGACG
>PDWI01000808.1_pt1 | contig 50923 bp, 46 predicted proteins | sample 1430891 | NCBI WGS metagenome assembly PDWI01 (sample SAMN01162508, study PRJNA174530) | Oral metagenome, whole genome shotgun sequencing project. | biome: Marine environment; feature: Marine mammal; material: Swab sample of the gingival sulcus; isolation source: swab sample of gingival sulcus... | reverse complement strand
TTTGCTTCAATATCAAAAAGAGCATAGGGATTATACTCCATATTATCTGGATACGGAGTAATCGGAATGGCTGAAGCAATAAAAACATCCTTTGCCTCATTAAACACAAATTTACCGGTCATGCCATTACCGGTAAGCCCAATATTTTTTTCCAACTTTTTCCCATAGTTGAATTCAGCAAATTTCCAGAACTGGGGATCACGATTGTATGGTTCTTCAAATCCTTTTTCTACACTGTAGGTTATTTCAACCCCTTCCCGAACAACCCTTGGTGTCCTGCCACGCTTAATCAGTGTGGCCTCAAAGGTGTTCTTAGGCGGCAGGATTACCCAGTATGGATCACTGTCAAAGGTGCAAGCCATACCCAAGTCATTCCAGACAAAAAGGACATATTCGTCGTTTTCCCTGTCAAACTCAGGCACTTCATAGTCGAGTTCTTTCAAATATTTAAATTTTTCTGGTTCTTTAATAATTTCTCGACCAAGAAGATCAGCCGTTATATATTCAGCCAAAGCCTCTTTTTCTGCTTGAGTACCCAGGACCGGAGGCATATATTTCAACAATTTACCCTGTCCTTCGAGATGAGACAAAACTCCCATATAAGTAAGTCCGTCAGCCTTCTCCCGGATATTGTTCCGTACACCATTGGGCGTATGACAGCTTAAACATTGCAAATTAAACAGTTCTTTTCCGGCTTTCAGCTTATTAGACTCAGTAACTTCCTTAATACTCGTCCACCTGGCATGTTTCAGAAGACCCTCCCTGGATAGTTTTTCAGCATCAGCTTTCAAGATTGATGTTGAATACATATAATCATAGATAATATAAGGTTTTCTGGCTATTTCCCGTAAATATTCGAAACCACCATACCATGCCTGTCCTATTATCAGAAAAACAATGAGCATCACTCTCTGGACAAAAACATTTGACTTTAAATTGAAGTACAAGCCAAAAACAAAGATGAATACCGAAGCAGCTATAAACACCAATGCGGCAGCCATTCCCTGGGTATTCATACCAAAATTTGTCACCCGGACAGCTTCAGGAACAGAATAAAAATACCAGATCCCCGTCAAGGCTATCGCCGGGACAGGATAGAGCAACCATTTGGTACAGTATTTCATCATTTTGTTTCTGAACTCGCTCTCCGCAGAGAAGACAACCGTTACATAGCCAAACATACCGGCAATCATCATGGCAGCAGCAGTTCTGAAAGCAAGAGAGGAAAAATAGGTTGGATTAAAGAAACCATCCCAGAAGCCACCGGTTTCAAGCCAACTTCCCGGCGTAAGCATAAAGGAAAGAATTCCATTGATAATGACCATGCTCAGCCAGGCAAAAAGAAAATAGAAAAACGCTATTGCCTGTCTATCCTTTGCTCTCATAACATCAAAACGGTAGTGATAGACAAGAAGAGCCACAATCTCACATATAAAGAAAACCCACTCTATCGCCCAACCAAAGACAAAGTTATGGATAAGCAGTGAGGTTGCGGCAGGATTTACCAGGGCAATGATAAACCAGATACCCACGCCTGTTACACCACCAGCCACCATGGTAAGCATAAGAAAAAACTTTGTATGCTTTCTCACATAATTTGTTATTGCAGGATCATTATCCCTGGAACCTTTTAGATCGGTCAACCAGAGAAACAGACCACCACCCACAGCCAGGTGAGCAATAAAGGCATGGAAAACAGAGATAATAGCAACAAGAGTTCCGCTGTTTATATTTGCCAGTTCCCAGATTGGATAGTTCATTATGCCGCCTCCACTCTTGTTTTAGAAAAACCAAGTTTTACCATGTAGGCAATTGCCCCCAGCCCCAGTAACAGCAAGATAATAAACAACATGAGGGTGCCGTATTGGGGTACAATAACCAACTGATCGGTGACAAAATTATCCTCTAGATACATCATTCTCAAATTGTGTCTGACAATGAGCATAGCGATCATCGTTATCAGCAAACTAAAAATAGTTGCCCTTAAATTACCCTTGAACGCAACCGCAATTGCCATCAGAGCAAAAAGAAAACCAATGCCTAGGCAGATGGTACTCAACAGATCACCACCCATAAAATTTTTAATAAAATCTGATGGAATAACAAAAAGATACCAGCATCCCACAATAACCTGAATCAGAGTGAAAATGCCAAACAACCTCAAGTATCCTTTCACTTCATCTGCAGACTTTTTAAAATGAAAGATTATCGCAAAAAGCAATGCCCCAACGGCAACAGAGGCTGCTATAAAATGTAAATATCGTGGCAAGATAGTTGGGTCAGAAAAAGCCAGAATCAATCCTCCACGGCTCTGAAAATATACATTCCATTTTTCGGGTTGTACCATCAGCAAGTTGTTCATCACCAGCATAAAACCGATATAAAGCATAATCAGGATCGAACAAACTATGGAAACTTTTGAAAAAAGAGGAGAAAACTCCATCTTCATAGAGTGAATATACAGACCATAGTAGGCTATAATTAACAACGGAATAATCAGGATCCAGTAAAAGGCCATCAAGACAGAACTTGTGTAGAACATATGCCCGAAAACCACCTGTAAAAAAAGCAATGGGGGAATAGCAAAGTTAATAGCCAAGGCTATCAAAACAGGAAATTTCATTGCAGCAGGTTTATAGAGAGGAACATATTCAGCATCATTCATACGAAAGCGTTTTACAACAGCAATCAAGGCTCCACCCAATACCGCATTAACCATCAAAATGTGAAGAAGGAAGAGCAACTGCTCCAGCACGATGAAAATCCAAGCCGGTGCAGGAATCGTGTCAGGAGTTGGAATCAAGACATTTGGATTCATATTTCACCTCATCAACTATTTGTTCCATTTTTTTCTGAATTTACGACCAATCCTATCCCAAAGACACCGTTTCACGCAAGTAATTATTGCCCCCCAAAAGCTTTTCCCGAAACTCTTATGATATCCTAATTTTGTCAGGAAAAACAAAGCCACCATGAAGCATCCCAAAATGACGAAATATCATTATACAATACAATCGGAACAGCCAGATCTTCACTCCAAAGTCACCACACAAGCGAGGTAACATCAATAAAGTTATTGCTGAGTAATCTGTTTACATTTCTATAAAATCGGATTATAAAAATGATGTACGAATTTGCTTTTTATCCATAAACAAGTAACAGTAAAAAGTTGAATACACTGTCGTCAACTTTGGTTGAGGCATTCTTATATTTTTTCTTTGTAGTTGACAGTGCAAGTACAATCAGGGCACGGTCTGGCTTATTGATTAACAATAAACTTCACCGTTTTCGTGAACAACTCACACAAAGGAGATTTGGGTGCTATGCTGAAAAAAACTTTTTACTCACTTACTGGCGGCAGGCCTATGAAAGAAGTAGAATTTTATTTTACCGACAAGAAAAGTAATCAACCGGTATACCGCTATCAAGACGGTTTAGGCCGTTACTGGATGGCACACAGTAAATGGAGCAAACATCGTATCCCGGCCTCTAATACGTCTTCTCCACAATAATTGATAAGACTACAGGAGGTTGTAGCATACTGGCTCCTGTAGTCAAAAACGATAATCATCCTGCTTACTATGATTAATTGCTCTTTCTTATTCCCTCATGGTTTATTCTCCATGTGATTATCGACATCTGATAACAAAATTTTTTACAATAGCACCTTCTTTGCTAAAATAACGACGGGATTATACTGTAAAGTACACTACAACAAGGCACCTGACGGTCAGGATAATAATATTATATGTATTGGCTATACGAAACAATAACTTACCTTTTTGACCCACTGCATCACCTCTGGGAACATGAAAAAATACACAAGAAGATCGCGGTGCTTCTCACAATCTTTTTTATCCTGAGTGTGACAGCGATTGAACTAAACAGGCAAGGCTTACTCCCTCTGCCACTAAGCGGTATTGTGCCCCTCAACCACTTCTGTGCTGTTCAGTCGGCCTTTACGGTAGTGTTGATTCTTGAGGTAATCAGTTTAGTCTTTACCCTGCCCTGCTCCTTTTCAAAAGCAGTTGGCAAACAGTTTGAGATCTTCTCTCTTATTTTGCTGAGAAACGCTTTCAAGGAACTTTCCTATTTTCCCGAACCCATCTCCTACCTTGCCAATGAAGAGGCAATTCTCCGTATTCTCTCCGATGGTTTCGGTGCCCTCCTCATCTTTTCCCTGCTTGGCATCTATTACAAAATACAGAAAAAAGCTTCCGAAGATTCAATGACACCAACGGATATTTACGCCTTTGTTGCAGCCAAAAAAGGTATTGCACTGGTACTGTTGGGCTTTTTCATATTAATGGGCATAAGAAGCACATTGCTCACTATAGCAGGAGTTGAACATCCTGATTTTCTTGTAGATTTTTATACCATCCTGATTCTTGCAGACATCCTTGTTGTCCTCCTCGCCCAATGTTTTCAACCGTCTTTTGAAGCAATATTCAGAAACTCCGGTTTTGCTCTGGCAACCTTAATCATCCGTATTGCTCTTGCGGCTCCAGCCTTTATCAACGTATTGCTGGGAGCCGCGGCCGCATCCTTTGCAATCCTGCTGACCCTCGGCTGCGACCATCTCTTTCAGAAAAAGCAGAAACATAATTAGGTTAAACAGGACTCAACGACGTCCCATACGCTGGGCAATGACGGTGTCAAATATTGACTGGGTCAAATGGTAGACAATTCCCGGAATCAGTGCCATGGGAAAGCTTTCTGCCAGGTAACCAGCCCACACCAGATAAGATACTGTCAAGGTTTTCTGAGAGGCATGGAGGGTGAAGGCAGCTACCGATGGACGATTCAATCTCATCAACCTTGCCAGCAGATAGTTAAAGCCAAGATAGAGATTATGTAGAATCACCATAAAGACAAAAACTGAAATTATAGCCGCCTCAGCCTCTATCAGCTTCGTTGTAGAACCTGCAACGGCATTGAAGATAATAAGCAGTACAATTGTTTGATTAAAAACAGAAAATTTCTTTTTATGAACAGTAAGAAGCGCTTTCACCCTTGGGCGAACTATTTGACCAATTAGGGTCGGAGTCAGCACTGTTATAACAAGGGAGGTGATCATCTTCCAAACAGGGAGGTAAATTGGTGCCGTCAGGTTAACAAAAAGATTCAGCAGAAATGGCATAGTAAAGATTGCCAGCCCATTACACAACACAGAGATGAAGAGACTCAGTACTATATTCCCCCGGGCAATTCCTGTCATCACCGTTCCAGAAGCGATTGTAACCGGAGCGGCAGCAATAACCAGTACACCAATGATAAAATCAGAATTATCTGCAAAAACACAAGCCGCACAGTAATACGCTGCGACAGGAAACAGAATAAGGCTAGAAAATGCGGCAGCCAATAATACCTTAATATCTTTTAACTGTTCAATGACTTCAGAGGTATCCAGGGTCATGCCGGTAACAAGAAAAGCGAAAAAGATTCCAATCTTCAGAAGTGAATATTCCCGCACAAAGGCACCAAGCCCCGGAAATAAAAAGGCAAACACAACAACAATAACAATACCGGCAAAGAACCACTGCTTTTTAAGAAATTCCATCAACAAGAAACCGTTAGGGTTAAGACTAGAATATTATCACACAAAATGTGATATAGTTTGTTATGACTAAAAAAATAAGTGTGAAAACATTCCAAAATTTCTAATATGATTATTACTAAAACCCGGATTAAATGCATTACTGCCACGCCAGACAGGAGAACCTATCTGCCAACCGCAAGTTCTGAAAGACCAAAGATTCAGGTGAAAAATTGCCACTGCTCATCCAGCAAAAGCTGATACGGTTTAAACCGAACCTTGTAATTCATGGACCTCACCTCCTTAATATAATAACCAAGGTAAAGATACTCCAGTCCCCTTTCCCTGCAAATATCAATCAAGGTAAGAATATTATAGGTACCAAGACCACGCCTGCTTTCCTCTGGATCAAAGAAAAAATAGACCGCATTCAGCCAATTCCGTCCAAAATCAATAATTGAACTCCCCACCAGTCTGCCATTTTTTCTGAACTGTAACTCAGCACTTGAAACAATGCTGTTTTCGAAAAAATCCTTATAATACCTTGCGCCACTATTATCCCCTGGATATCTGGCATCAAGAAATTTTGAACAAAGTGCAATATTTTCTTCTCTACCCTCAACAGACTCAAAAGAATCAACCAAATCATCATTCTGCTTCCAGTTTCTTTTCTGGCTGCGATTTGGCGTAAAAAGTTCAGGAATCATACGTATTGAGAGGCACGCTGAACATTCAGGACAACGCATGGTGTAGAGACAATTACCATTTCGACGATAACCGACAGCGAGAAACAACTCCATTATATGTTCATCAACAGGAGCAAAGAAGGCCTGATGAAAAACAGCCCGATACGGCATACCGTAGGGACAGTCGGTTTCCACATTGAGAAAGAAATGATCAATCTTTTTCTCAAGGGCAGCAAACTGCTGAAAGGCTCGCCGATCATGTAATTCGATACGTTCGACGAAACCTTTCCTGTCTGTATCTTCCTGCCTATTCATCTCGCAGCAGGGGACACAACCTAAACAACCCCCTGGTCAAGCATGGCGTTAACGACCTTTACAAAACCAGCAATATTAGCACCAGCAACATAGTTGCCCTTCATATTATACTCGACGCCCGCGTCAAGGCAGGTACTATGAATCAACTTCATAATCTGCTTCAGACGACTGTCCACTTCCTGACGAGGCCAGGAAAGACGCATGGAGTTCTGTGACATCTCAAGACCAGACACAGCAACACCACCAGCATTCGCAGCCTTGCTGGGACCATAGAGAAAATTATTGTCAAGGAAAATATGAACTGCATCAGGAGTAGAAGGCATATTGGCTCCTTCACTCACCAAAACAACACCATTACGATTCATATTTTCAGCATCCTTCCCGTTAATCTCGTTCTGCGTTGCTGACGGGAAAGCACAATCAGCTTGATGATTCCACAGTGGATTATAATCAAGGGATGGATCGCATGGAGTGTAGGTTGCCCCAGGATAAAATTCAACATATTCAGAAATTCTGCCTCTCCTGATGTTTTTCAATTGTTTGACAAACTCAAGCTTCTCCTGGCTGATACCTTCGGGATCATAGATATATCCTGAAGAGTCAGACAGAGTCTGAACAACAGCACCGAGTTCAATCAATTTTTCTGTGGTAAATTGAGCAACATTACCAGCTCCAGAGACCAGACACTTTTTACCCTCAAGAGTCTGATTGCGGGTTGCAAGCATCTCTGCCGCAAAATAGACCGAGCCGTAACCAGTTGCTTCAGGTCTGATCAGGCTGCCGCCCCAGGCAAGACTCTTGCCAGTCAACACACCAGTAAACTCATTCTGAATCTTTTTATACATACCAAAGAGATAACCAACCTCCCTGGCTCCGACACCAATATCACCAGCGGGGACATCGGTATTGGGACCAATATATCTAAACAGCTCACTCATGAAAGACTGACAAAAACGCATTACCTCCATATCAGAGCGTCCTTTTGGATCAAAGTCAGAGCCACCCTTTCCGCCACCCATTGGAAGAGTGGTCAGGGAATTTTTAAACACCTGCTCGAAAGCAAGAAATTTTATAATGCCAAGATTTACCGAAGGATGGAACCGCAAACCACCTTTGTATGGGCCAAGAGCAGAGTTCATTTGCACCCTGAAACCTCTGTTAACCTGAACATTACCATCATCATCAACCCACGGGACACGAAACATTATCACCCGCTCAGGTTCAATTATTCTTTCAAGTACTGCCTGCCGCCTATACTCCAGATTACGATCAAGAACAGGTTTTACACTCTCCAAGACCTCTGACACCGCCTGATGAAACTCATACTGCTCTGGATCTTTTGTACGAACTTGCTGAATTACAGACTCCATACCCTTCTCCTTTAAGTAAACAGCCAATAGCTTGACTTTACTTATAAAATTTTTGCTTTTCCAAATTGTTCAAAAGTAACTATTTATTATTTATGTCCATTGACTCCTTTACAGTAAAATTATAGCTCACCCTGACATTTTTCAACAACATCAGAATCCATTCTCAAACAGGTATATACTTTTTAAAAACAGAAAGACAGTTAATAGATAACTCCAACCAATTTTTTCCCGTCACATTTAACAACAAACCCATCATCAATCATAATATGTTTTACAAAGTTACCTTCTTCGACAGCCTCATACTGTGCCAGATATTGCCAATTTATCCGATCTCGTAACTGCGAGCCATTTTTCCTTTTATTTTCAATGTCCTCTTTTATCGTCAAATACGGAATACCAAGAGATGTAATGTTTTGGAAGAAATGAGAACCCTGAGAAGGTTCCGCCTTTATCGTATCGTTCTGAATTTCAACAATGGCTCCAACGCCGGCAATATCCGACCACTGAACAGGAATACCCAGCCACGGGTCAGAAGAACCCCAACGTCCCGGCCCAACAAGAAGAAAGGGACGATTCGCAGCAGCAAGTTTGCGGGCAATCAAGCCAATTTCACCCGCGATCAGCCGGGTTTTGGCAGGATCAAAGGTTGCCGGAGGCACATAAATAATATCCTGCATTGCCGTAAGACGACCATGACCAAGAGAGAGCAGAGAGACGCAGAACGCCTGCTCAAAATTTTCGTCACTTATTGTAACATCGAGCTGTTCACCGCCAGAAATCATCGGTCGAATTTGTAAAAAGTAAAAAATTGATTTGGTTATATCCTCTTCATCCAGCTGTACGGCAAACTCAATTTCCACATCACTGCCCATCGCGACCTTACCAATAGCCAGAAGCTCCTTGAGAATTTCCGGTAAAGGATAGTCAGAATATTTGAGAAGTGAGGCAAAGGTCATAACCCTGATACCCGGCAGAAAACCATCACGCACCCGATGTTCCTCTGGAATATAGGTTGAAGAAAGCAACCGTACAGGAGTCTCTTTCTCCGCATCCTGTATATTTCTCAATACCAGATTTGACATCTGTCTATGCAAACATTTACTGGAGTTCATACTGAGCGCGTAAAATTGCCGCTGACTGTTGGCCAGAATATTTTCCACAGAAGAAAACTGTACCAGCCTCCTGGGCTGATCTGGAGAAAAGGCAAGTGACTTTCCACCTTCTACTACCGTTTTACCTACACCAAGGGCAATCTGGGCGATTCCACCTGCGGCATCCATATTCATTACCGGATAGAAATTATGAGACTGAGCCACTCCGGAAATTGCGGGATACCAGTACCCATTATACTCCGCTCCAACCAGCTGCTGAATGATAACAGCCATGGCATCGTCTCGCCCCAACACCGAACTTTTGGAGAAGGCCTGGGGTGACTCAAACCAGATTGAAGCATAAACAAGCTTTATAGCTCCTTCAAGCTGACTGAGCCTCTCTTCAAAATCTTCACTATTATTTGGCAGAAAATAGGTAGAATACAGCCCTGCATAAGGCTTAAACTGCGCATCTTCAAGCAAACTTGAGGAGCGTACAGAAATCGGTACATTGCAATGCAAAAGAAAGGCACGAAGTTTATATTTCAACCAATCGGGCAAATTGGCATCAAGAAAAAGATCGGCAACCTTCTCATCTGCCATATTCCTTGTATAATAGAGCTTGTTTTCCCGAACAAAGGTTTCAAAACCCTCGGCAGCGACCACACATGTTTTAGGTATCGTTACATTTTCCGGTGACAGAACAGGCCTTTCCCGGGAAACACTTTGCAAACAAGCCCACATAAAGGCAAGACCACGTGCCTTGCCTCCCATGGAACCATTACCAATCTTGACAAAATCCATTACTTCGGGATCATAGGCACCTGCTGAAAAGTTTACCACAACACCGCGCTGTCTTTCCTTACGCAAGTTATTAACCTTTTTCACAAGTTCGAAACGAACCTGCTCCTCATCTTCCAGTGATAAAAAATAATCACGGTGGAGCTTTCGAGCCAAAATGACCTCGGCCCGTGCCATTACCCAATTAGAAAGATGGTTGCGCTGTAAATGATAAATAACACTTTCTATAGGCACCTCTCTCAAACGATTTTCAAACTCATACAGGCTTGATGCAGAACCGACAACGGTTCCATCCGGCAATTTAAAAAAGAACTCTCCAAAGCCAAGGCGATCAAGAAAAAAATTACGAACCTCATCCCTCATTGCAGGAGAAGTCTTACTGATAAAATCCGCCTGAACCTTCCTTGCCGCCTGACGATTTTCATCTTCTGCTGAAAACAGGAGTAGAGGTATATCATTATCCTCAGCCCTCACTGCCTTCAAAAAAGCTACACCAGCCTGCGGATCTACCACACCACCTTTCTTAAAGCGGGCATCCGAGATAATACCAAAGACATAGGGACGATAACATTGAAACAGCTCCAAGGCTTCCTCATAATTTTCAGCCATGAGGATTTTTGGTCTGGCACGCATACGGAGAAGCCGATGACGCTCATTGAGACTCTCATCAAGAACGGACTGAGTCTGTCGTACAACCTCTTGATAAATAAGCGGCAAAAACAAAGAACGATAGGTCGGAGAATCTTCAACATAGATTATAACCCTGACCATTGCCCGGCGGGTATCAGCATCGACATTGAAACAATCTTCAATGTTCTTGATGATGGCAAGAAGCAGATCTGCCTCACAACACCAAAGAAAAATCTTGTCAATTCCCCTGGCGTATTCCTTCGTTGGCGGCTCTGTTGCCCTGGTATTATGTGCCACCAGCACCACCGGTAATTGAGGACAAATCTCCTTGATTCGAAGTCCTACCTCAAAACCATTCATTCCACTGAGATAGGGCATGGTAATAACAATATCAAACCGCTTTTGAGCAAGCAGTTCAAAAGCTTCTTCAGGGCTTGACGCACGGGTAATCTTAGGAGCTTTACTTAAGTTTAAACCTTGGTACTCTTCCAGAAGTCTGGTAGCAAGACTACCGTCTTCTTCCAGAATATAAGCATCGTAAGGACTTGAGATAAGAAGTATTTCCTGAACCTTAAACGACATCAGCTCATGGAAGACCTTAAAATGAGGGTCAAAATCGGATATCACTTTACTGGACTCAACAGCCATCTCAACCTCCGGTCTGAGACTCAGTGTTAAACGATTACTGCCGTAACAAACAAGCTCCAAACAAGAAGAAAAACAAGTTTATTATGATAGTTATAAGGCATCAGAACATTTACCTGCTTTTTACCAAATAAAAAAGCAGGATTTGACTAAAAAAAGAACTATTTTCATTATTTACCAAAGAACTCCTTTCTGTAAACAAAATATTTGTACTTCCAGCTACGAGGTGGTACTGTTGGAGAATTACCAAACCGACATTAATAGACAATACTCCCCGCAGGTTTAACCTGATTATTGTTATGGAAAATAAAGAGTTTGTAGCATTAAGAAAGCAACTGAACAAAACTCAGAAAGAACTTGCAATCCTGCTTGGAGTTTCACTCAAGGCCATCAGCAGTTATGAACAGGGCTGGCGAACAATTCCTCATCATGTTGAACGTCAATTATTCTATCTTGTCAGCCAAAAAAAACACTGGGACACACCGCCTGCCAATGCCTGTTGGGAAATACTGACCTGCCCTGAAGAAAAGAGAGAAAACTGTCCCAGCTGGGAATTTCAAACCACAAGATATTGCTGGATGATCAACGGCATCATCTGTCACGGTAAGCCACAGGCTTCATGGGCACAAAAAATAGCCCTCTGCAGGCAATGTGAAGTGTTCAAGGAAACGTTTAAATAACTTCAGGGTACGATTGCAACAGATGCTCCTCCACATCCGCCGGTGTATTAACATTTGTCCAGGAACTCCGTAATCCCGGTGGAACAGTCACCAGACAAACATCATTATAAAGACGGATATTACTGATCTTTAAACATTGTTTCAGCACCATATCTTCCAGTAATGGCAGACAACTGTTCTCATAACAGGCAAAAAGCGGCTCTCCCCTTGAATTCTTCTCACTGAGCTGTGGAATAACCGCACGGCAGGATAGAGAACGCTGAGCCACCAACCATTCAACACTCTCTTCCGTTATCAGGGGCATATCACAGGCGGTAAGCAGCCAGGACACCCCGGGATACTGTTTCATTGCACTGATAAGACCAGCCAATGGACCAACAAGACCAACCTCGTCCTCAATTCTGTCAAGAAAACTCAATCCTGCCGGCAAATCACCACTACCTGCAACAATAATTCTTTCAACAAATGACTGAAGCTTTTTGACAGTTGCTTCAAGCCAGCTTACACCGCCGGGATGAGGCAGCAAATGCTTGGGCTGCCCCATCCGCGAACTCTTCCCACCGATAAGAATACAGCCCCAAAGCGATGGTAAACGCCCTGTGTTATCTTCAGCACCAAGATTATTCATGTAACTACCTTTACAAAATTAGCGAAAATCAAGCATCTGGTTGCGAAAAACAGACTTGCTGTGGTATAAGCCTCGCCATATTGATTTTACAGACAAAAATATACACCACCCAACCAGAGGTTGTAAGTCAAAACAGAGTTTTCACTGCCATGCAAAAAGACCTTGATCGCAATGCATACTTCTATCATCTTCCAGAGGAGAACATTGCTCAACACCCTGTCGATAAACGTGACCATTCCAAACTACTGGTCTTAAACAGAAGTAACAACACAACTGAACACCGTCAATTTAAAAATATCAAAGAATATCTCAGCCCAGGAGACCTGCTGATCGTCAACAATACAGAAGTTTTTCCAGCACGTCTTGAGGGCCACAAGGATAGTGGTGGCAAGGTAGAAGTTTTTCTGCTGGAGCTCCCTGTATTGGACGGAGAAAAAACATCTTACGCGACAGCCCTGCTCAAGGCATCCAGACACCCCCAAAAAAACAGCCATATTCACATCAACGAAAACTTATCCTGTGAGGTAGTCAAATTATTTGACGGAGGAAAAGCCAGGCTTAAACTTATAACAGAGAAAAAAAATATTCATGAAGTACTCAGTGAAGCTGGTGATGTGCCACTTCCTCCCTATATAAAACGAACAGGTACAAACTCACAAGAGGACAAGGAGCGCTATCAAACTGTTTACGCTGATGTTCCCGGAGCAGTGGCCGCGCCAACAGCCGGACTGCATTTCACCAAAGAACTGCTGTCAGAGCTCAGTCAACAGGGAGTGCAACTTGGCCAGATTACTCTTCATGTCGGCTATGGCACCTTTGCCCCGGTACGGGAGGACAATATTGAGAATCATCAAATTCACCACGAATATGTCAGCGTATCAGAAGAAACCGCCAGACAAATAATGAGAACCAAAGAAGCCGGGAAAAAGGTCTGGGCCGTCGGTACCACAACAGTACGAGCCCTTGAATTTGCGGCAAGAGAAAACCAGGGCACCATCGCGGCCATTGAGGGTTGGTGTGATCTCTATATTTATCCTGGCTTTACATTTAAGGTAATCGACAATCTGATCACCAATTTTCATTTGCCAAACTCTTCACTGATGTTTCTGGTATCGGCACTCTGTGGTCGTGAAACTCTACTGACTGCCTATGAAATGGCAATAAGAGAAAACTATAGATTTTTTTCCTATGGTGATGCGATGGCAATTATTGTGTAAACATGGATGAAACTTGCCAGGCAGAGAAATAATGTCGATTGCAAACCACAAAGAGCCAAAATCTGTCCGCTTTTCCTGTGCCCTCTGTGGTTAAAAAAAAAGATCTCGAAAAAACAATTACAGTTGCTTATTTGGCAGCAGAGCACCCACCACAACCGCCTTCAGCGGAGGACGAACAGGCAGGAGTTTTACCTGCTGCGACAGAAGAATAACCATCTGCATACCAACCGCCACCTTTTAACTGAAAAGAGTTTGCAGAGATCAGTTTTTTCACATCTCCCTTACATTGCGGACATTCTTTTAAAGGCTCATCACTGATTTTCTGCTGTACTTCAAAAACCTTTTGACAATCTCTGCACTCATATTCATAAATCGGCATCGTTTTACCTCACACTCAAACTACTCTATAATCTTAAAATAAAAAGCCATCGAAAAACCTACTGAAAGTACCGAACCGGGGATAGTAATACCCGCATCTTTTTCTGTCAATAGTGTGCTCAATTCAGTATCAGGATATTTTTGCAAAACGGAAACAAGAAATTATTACAAACCATCCTCTTCTTGTTGTAACTCCTCAATTCTGGTATACATTTTTCATAATTACATCCTGCTGACAGCTGCTTGTAAAATAGTTCACCCTGTAACAGCGACATTGCAATCAATAATCCAGGAAAAATGATGGACGATGTAATAACTGAAGAATTGCTGGAGGGAGAAAAGATTATATGGAAAGGAAAACCCAACTCAAAAGTTTTGTTTACTTCCTCTGATATTTTTCTTGTTCCTTTTAGCCTGCTATGGGGAGGTTTTGCAATTTTTGGGGAAAGCATGGTCCTGGGAGTTGGACTTTTTTCTGACAAAGCACCAGCAGTTGCCATAATTCCTTTTGCCTTGTTTGGGATTCCGTTTGTTTTGGCTGGATTATATCTTATTTTTGGTAGATTTATATACAAAAAGAAGAAAAAAGAACGGACTATTTATGCCGTAACAAATAAAAGGATACTGGCAATTACAAACATGTTTGGGAAAAATATCCAGGCTGAATATATAGACAAAATTCCATCAATTAATATTTCAGAAAAAAATGATGGAAATGGAACAATCAAACTCGGGAATTCTCATTTTGCTACAGGAATGTATGAAAATACAGGGATGGATTTCTTATCAGGGTTTTATGGGAAAAACCCTTTAGCGCTTTATGACATTGATGATGTCAAGAAGGTCTATAACCAGCTGAATATTTTAAGAAATAACATAAATAACAAAAAATAGGATATTAATAGACAAGCAGCGAACAAAACATTTGAAAAAAACCGGGCGTACTGTACACTTTTTCTGGGAGTATAGGCTTCGGCACACTGAAATCTTTTCGCTGAGGTTTCGGTTGAAAAGCCCAGCTTCTCATCAGCTCTCGGTTATATTCGGAGTTATAGACAAAAACGCTCGTTTGTGTATTTTATCCATAATCAGGAAACAGCCTATGAGATTTTTATTGATAACACTCTTTTGCCTTGTAACTGTGTGGGCAACACCCCTTTGGGCGATTGCTGCCTCCTCTGCCCATTCTCCCCAAGAAGTTGCAGCAGAATTACAGAAAAGATACGATAATATGTCAAGTCTGGCTTTTGACTTCTATCAACACACCAGTGGCAGTGTTACCGGCCGGCCAAAGACCGGAAAAGGCCATGCCAAATTCCTCAAACAGGACAAAAAGGCACTGATGCGCTGGGATTACACAGAGCCGTCCATCCAGGTACTCACCAGCGACGGTATCACCTTTAGTATGTACTTTGAGGAGCTGAACCAGCAAATCATTACTCCGGCGGAAAAACTCGAATCAGATATCACTTACGCTTTTTTCATAGGCAAGGGCAAGCTTGCCAAAGATTTTGAGATAGTGGAAGCTGATCCCCATACAAAAGAAATACCTATCGATGCAACAGAGGCTCAAGTTATTAAACTTATTCCCAAAAAGCGACAATCACAGATACAGGATATCCATATCTGGGTAACAGACAATGCTCTCATCGGCAGGCTACAGATTCGGGATCATTTCGATACTGTTACCACCCTCAGCTTTGGTAATATGGAAGTAGACACATTAACAACAGTAAAACCAGGTATTTTCAGGTTTAGTCCACCAACAGACACTGAAATCATTGCTCAATAACAACCCCAAAAAACAACAGGAATAAAGATGGAACAGAGCTTCGAAGATCTTTTTAAAAGTGAAGAGACAAAAAAAGTACGTAAATTACAACCAGGTCAGAAACTGAGTGCAATCGTTGTTGGAGTGAGCAAAGAAACAATTTTTCTGGATGTTGGAGGTAAAAGTGAAGGCGTGCTGAATAGTTCGGAATTGAGCAACGATGATGGGGACGTGACCGTTTCAATAGGAGACAGGATCGACGTTTACTTCCTTCAGGCAAAATCCGGTGAACAGATATTTACCACCAGAATCGGCTCCGGTTCTGATATTGCCCATCTTGAAGAAGCCTGGCGCAGTGGAATTCCTGTTGAAGGCACTGTAAAAGAAGAAATTAAAGGAGGTTTTTCTATAAGCCTTGCCGGAAATAATCGTGCTTTTTGCCCATACTCTCAAATATCTCTGCGCCGGTTTGAAGACCCGGCAAAAGAGTTCGTGGGACAAACCAAAACGTTTCTTATCAATAGAATTGAGGAAGGCGGACGTAATATTGTAGTTTCCGCAAGAGCTGTTGAAGAAGTTGAACGTGCCGAGAAAAGAGAAAAACTCATGGAAACTCTCAGGGAAGAGCAAACTGTCACCGGAGAAATAACCTCCATTCGAGATTTTGGTGCCTTTGTTGATATAGGAGGAGTTGACGGTCTTATTCCTGTCTCAGAAATCGGCTGGAGCAGGGTCGAAAAAGTAGATGAGCACTTTACTCTCGGCCAAAAAATCCAAGTAGTGGTCAAGAAAATCGACTGGGACAGTGATCGTATTTCACTCAGTTACAAAGAGACACTCAAGGATCCCTGGGATGAACTGGTACAACGTTTCCCTGAAGGCTCAACTCATACAGGAACAGTTGTCCGCCTCGCTCCCTTTGGAGCCTTTGTCAATCTGGCAGAAGGTATTGATGGACTTATCCATATATCAAAACTGGGTAACGGACGGAGGATAAACCATCCCCGTGAAGTGCTTGAGGTAGAGCAACACATTGAAGTAAAAATAGAAGCAGTTGACCGTAATGAACGCAGAATCAGCCTTGCCCCGGCAGACTATGTTTCCGCCGAAGCGACAGAGGAAAAAGAAAGAGCTGAATATCAGGAATACGCAAGGAAAAGCAAGAGACAAGGCAACAATAGCATGGGAAGTCTCGGACAGTTGTTACAGGCAAAGCTCAATGAGAAAAACGATAAAAACTAGTCGACTATCTCTATTCCTGGTGAGGGGATGGAATAACTATGCCCCTCACCTTCCTCGATAAACACCAATATCCTCGAACCAGTAAAATACACATATTCTTCTTCCACACACCCATACATTATTATGCAAATCATCCTTGAATCCCCCCTGGACATGCATCTACACCTGCGGGAGCAGGAAATGCTTAAACTGGTAGCACCGCTTTCCGCAAACCATTTCAGCGGCGCGGTTATCATGCCCAACCTTCTCTCTCCTGTAACGAGCCTTACCGCTATAAAAGAATATCGAAAAGAAATCATACACTGCTGTAAAGAGAGTTTCACACCATATATGACCCTGTTCTTTAAGGATTATTCCCACAAAGAATTACAGGAAGTAAAGAATGACATTATAGGTATTAAGCTCTACCCCGCAGGAATTACCACCCAGAGTGAGGCGGGAGTCTCCGATTTCGAAAAGATAGCTGAAACGCTGAACTATATGGAAGAACTGGAAATTCCTCTTCTGGTACATGGCGAGAGTGACGGCTTTGTTATGGATCGTGAGCGAGAATTCCTGCGACAGTTTGACTGGATTGCCTCAAATTATCCGCGACTGACTATTGTTATGGAACATATCACCACAGCGGATTCACTTGTCATGCTTGACCGTTTTGAAAATCTGTTTGCAACCGTCACCCTCCATCATCTGATGATTACCCTCGATGATCTTGCCGGAGGATTATTGAACCCACACCTATTCTGCAAACCTATTGCCAAAAGACCTGAAGATCTTGAGGCCTTGCAAAAAGCTGTCTTTTCTGGTCATCCCAAAATAATGTTTGGCTCCGACTCGGCTCCACATCCCACTCATAAAAAAGAATGTTGTGGATGTGCGGCCGGAATATTTTCTGCTCCTGTGGCTCTTGCGACCCTTGCGGAGCTGTTTGAAAAAGCTGATTGTTTACATAAATTACAAAATTTTATCAGCAATCATGCACAACAAATATACAGAATTACACCTGAAAAAAAGAATATAACCCTGCAAAAACAGCAGTGGAGGGTTCCTGAAAAATATGGAAATATAACCCCCTTCCTGGCAGGAAAGAAGCTAAGCTGGCAGATTGTCGCTGTGGACTAAAAAAGTCTTTCAGTAAAGAAACGACATGCTGGATTTAACGAAATTCGAAATTTGCTGCCATTCAACCCTGACGGATTCTACGCTTCAGTTCCCGCCTCGGAAGTCTGGCGCATAGCTTCAAAAAGAATAACAGCAGCGGCAACAGAGGCATTCAAGGAATCCAGCTCACCTGCCATGGGAATTGAAACCAGCACATCACATTCACGACGCACCAGTGGACGAATACCCTTACCTTCACTACCAATAATGATACAACTTGGAACATTGAAGTCAGTCTTGTAAAGAGAGGTCGCATCAGCCTCCTTCACCGCCCCAAAAACCCAGGCACCCACTTTTTTCAAATCGGCAAGAGCCGAGACAAGATTGGTCACCTGACATATATCGATATGCGAAACAGCCCCGGCAGACGATTTATAAGCAGTTCCGCCAAGAGGAGCTGAACGTTCCCGAGTAACAAGAACGCCTGTGGCTCCAGAGGCTAAAGCTGAACGAATAACAGCACCAAGATTATGAGGATCCTGAAGAGAATCGCAGACCATGATCCGCGGTTTTTCACCGGCCTTGACAGCCGCTTCGAATTTAACGAGAAAATCAGAGAAATCAAGTAAATCAGCCTGATTCACCCTGGCAACAATCCCCTGATGTTTTACTGCAGAACTTCCCTCACCACTTAACCTGAAAGAATCAACCAAAGAAATCTTTATCCTATGTTTTTTCACCAGGGAAAAAACATCGTCAACTCTCGAACCACGCTTATCCTTCTGGATAATTATCTCCGAGATGCGTGCAGGTTCATGACTTAAAGCTTCAAAAACAGGGTTCATCCCCCAAACAAGGTCCTCACTAAACTTGATAATTCTCTCCCGTCCTGACGCCTTGTAAGGTACCTGCCTTTTCGTTGTCTTTTTATGCTTCATTGTTGATCCGTTACGTTCTGCGAAACTTCCGGCACATCCTTTTCTATCCTTGCTTTTTCCGCCCTGATTATTGAACCAAGAAGCCTTACCGCATCATCAAGATCTTTATTCACAATGAGATAATCATATTTATTCACAGCAGCAAGCTCACCCGCCGCATTGGCAAGTCTTACCTGAATAGTTTCAACACTATCGCTGCCACGACTTCTCAATCTGCGTTCAAGCTCTTTCATATTCGGGGGCGCAATAAAAATATATGAGGCAGCAAGCTCTTTGTTTTCCATCAAAATATTTGCTCCCTGCACATCAATATCAAGGACAACATCAACTCCTTGCTCAAGCAGTTCCTCTACGGCAGCCCTGCTGGTTCCGTAGTAGTTCTCATGAACATGGGCCGATTCGAGGAAGCCCCCCTCATCACGGAGCTGTAAAAATTCTTCAACAGTGACAAAATGATAATCCTTTCCCCTCACCTCACCTTCGCGTGGAGCTCTGGTTGTATGTGAAACAGAAAACCTTAAGCTGGGCATCTCAGTCATCACTCGCTTCAGCAAGGTGGTTTTTCCTGTACCTGAAGGTGCGGAAATAACAAAAAGTTTACCGCTTTTCATAGCTGTCCCTATCCATGTTTCTTCAGCTCTTCCATTTGACTTGATAAACGCATGGCTTGTAATCTTTGACCTATTGTATCGGGTTGCACCGAGGAAAGCACCACATGATTAGAATCCATTATCAACATGGATCTTGTTCGCCGACCTTCAGTTACGTCAATCAATTTACTGCTTTTCTTGGCAATCTCCCGAATCTTTCTGGCTGGCGCTGAACCGGTATTGATAACGGCAACCACCCTGTCAACCATCACCGTATTACCAAATCCCACATTAAGCAACTGCATGGTTACTCCTTAATTATTCGATGTTCTGCACCTGTTCACGCATCTTCTCAAGCTCACTTTTCAGTGCAACTGTCAGATGGGCAACCTCTGCTGAATTAATCTTTGAGGCAATAGTATTTACCTCACGCAAAAATTCCTGAATAAGAAAATCAAGCTTTCTGCCAATACAGCCTGCTTCTTCCAGAAAGTTCCTGAACTGCTCGATATGACTACGTAAACGTACTATTTCCTCCGTTACATCAGTCTTGTCAGCAAGAATTGCCACTTCCTGAGCAAGACGCATGGGATCAAGCTGAATATTGCTGTTCTTGAGAAGTTTATCAAGCCTCTCCTGAAGCCCAGCCTCCCTTAGAGTCAGAAGCTCAGGAATGTGTTGTTCTATTTCGCCAATCGTCTTTCCAAAAAATCCAAGTCTTGAGAGAAGATCATTTTTCAGAGCCAGACCTTCCTGGCTGCGCATTTGTTGACACTCTTCAAGCCCGCTGTAAATAGCCTGTTTCAGATACGGCCAGACAACATCCTCAAGATCATCAGTCTTTTTTTCACGCTGCAAGACATCGGGAAAGCCTGCAATTGTAGAAGAACTGACCCGATCCTCCACATCGCACTCTCTGGCGAGCTCTGCCAAAGCCTGACGATACTGAAGCGCCAGGGTATTGTTCACTTTAAGTTCCAACAGCTCGGAACCACCACTTACTGAAACCATAAGATCAACCCCGCCACGCTCAAAAAATTCCATTACCATTGTACGAATTCTTTCTTCAAAAACAGCATAACCACGAGGCAATTTCATCTTGATATCAAGATAACGATTGTTGACACTTTTTATCTCAACACACCAGTTACCATTCTCGTATCCCGCTTCTCCACGACCAAATCCGGTCATACTTTTTACAGACATAAGGCTCTATATTCTTTATAATTTTCACTTAACTTTACTCAGGTTTTAATCCCAAGCGTATAAAATAATTCCAGCAGATAAAACCATAGTCGAGCTTTTATATCAATGCTGTTCACTGGTCCACAAAAAAAAACGATGTCAGGAAAAAACCTGACATCGTTTTTTTAGAACCACGCTATCTTTCAAGTCTCAGCTATTTTGCCATCGCCTTATCAAGATTTTTGAGAATATCATCAGTTACCCTGACTGAAGGATCGTGATATACAACCCCCGCCTTAACATCAAGAATAACAGTGTATCCGTTCTTCTTACCATATTCGGCGACAACTTTTTCCAAAGCCTTCAAGATAGGCTGAAGCTCCTGGTCATGAAGTTTTTTGAGATTAGCTCTCGACTCCTGTCCTTCCATTTGAAGAGCACGAAATTGTCTCTGATATTCACCAATTTTCTTTTTGGTTTTTTCTTCACTCCAGACGCTTTTCTTTTTTTCTATCTCTGCCTTTAATTTTTCAAGTGCTTGCCCGTCTTTTTTCAGCTTTTCCTGAGCCTCTTTCATTTTAGCCTCAAAACGAACCCCGGCAGCCTTGCCTGCCTTGCAGGTGGTAACAACTTTCTGGACATTCATAACACCAATTTTAGAAGCTGCCGCCTGAACATTCACAGAAAAAGCGAGTAACAACGAGAAAACAACTGCTGCGAGAATGTGTTTATAATTCATATTTTCCTCTACTTAATATGCAACTATAGTCACAATTACTCAACAACAACAAAGTCAGATCGACGATTCTTTGCCCAAGACTCTTCATCCTGCCCTGTGAGAAGAAGTCTTTCCTCACCATAGCTCACGGTGCTCAAACGTTCTTCATCAATACCAAGCATAATAATAGCTTTTTTGGCCGCAAGGGCACGACGCTCACCAAGAGCCATATTGTATTCATTAGTACCACGGGAGTCAGTATTACCTTCAATACGTACATCCAGCTCGGTATTCTCAACAGCATCCATAAAATCAGCGTTAACCTCAATACGTGGCTGCTGATCTGCACGGATATCTGATTTATCAAAATCATAATAAATCGGCAGCATGCCCTCTGTCGTACGTCCTTCGCCAATAACAAAAGTTCTTGTATCAAGAGACTCTTCCTGGGCAACCTCAAGAACAGGCTCTGGCTCAACAGGTGCCTTGCAATTACAACCGGCTAAAGTAAGTAAGGATACACCTAACAGAGCTGGAATTATTTTTTTTACATTAACGTCCATGAAAAACCTCCCGTTTTTTTATAAATGTTTATATGAAGCAACCTTTCGCTACAATATTTACTAGTAATTACCTTTTCCATAAAGGCAACTATTCACCAAAAATTATTCCTCAACAACAAAATCAGAACGCCTGTTCCCTGCCCATGCCATTTCATCCTGACCGGTCAGAAGAGCCCGTTCCTCACCATAGCTGACAGTAGTCAGACGACTTGGTTCAATACCAAGTCCTATCAGATACTTCTTGGCCGACAAAGCACGTCGCTCACCCAGCGCCATATTATACTCATTGGTACCACGTGAGTCAGTATTCCCCTCAACACGTACAATCACACCGCTGTGAGTATTCATAAAATCAGCATTAACGTTCATTCGAGGCCGCTGATCTAAACGAATATCTGATTTATCAAAATCATAATAAATCGGCAGCATACCTTTGGTAGTACGCCCCTCTCCAACAGGAAAACCCTTCGCATCGAGAGATTCCTCATCTTTTGCAGGCTCAGCCAACACTGGCTCCAAACATTCAGGTTTTTTACATGCACACCCGTTCAGTGTCAACAGGGAAGCGAACAGTAAGGCAGGCAAGAACAGCTTGAGCTTTCCAGACATAGAACCCTCCAAAACGTTTATTTTAGGTAATTTTCAGCCCGAAACATCATAAGCATTTTTTGTAATATATACTGCCAAGCCCTTTAATTTCAATATATTTTTTATCTTCCCGAAGAGATTTAGGCTCATCCTGAACAGTTGTCTCTCAACGAGAAATTACAAAAACAGCCAAATTTTTATAACTCAATGTTTACAGGAATGAAAAGAACATTTTCCCTCACCTTTCTTTTTTATTTTACAATTCAGCTCACTGTTGACACATTTTTCCTGTAGTGCTAATTGGTTTTTCGGATTATAAATGAGACAATAAAAAACTACATTGTCAGAAATGGCATGGCAATAATATCGGAGGAACCATGGCCAAAGCACATATCAGCCCCAACAGGGCAACAGATAAAACAATCCGGGCAATTGACAGAAAACGGGAACAGGAAAAAAAGAGAATGTTCCGTGCCGTCAAGGAACATGCTGAAGAATTTGCCACCAGACTTACCCAGAGATTAATAGACAGACAGATCATTGAAGTTGATTCCACCCAGAAAATCAGCGAAAATTTCCGTGAACACCTGATGTCCCTTGACAGGATGGATGACTTTGATTTCTCTCATAAAATCGCCCCGATCAGAACCGTTGCCCAAGACCCCAACGTAGTCAGTCTCTATTTTGCGCAGTATGTCATCGAAGATCTGATCAATCACCCTAACGTACTTGATGTTTACGGAGATGATCTTGATATTTACAGGGCAGTGGATTCTGTGTTCAGAGTTCTCAGGGCACCACAGTGAGACCATCCAGACTTCCCAATCTTGTTTTTGCTGACAAAAAGGGAAACATTACAGAATTTCCCGACCTGCAAATGGTCGGGATGAGTAATGGTAAGTTTTATCGACCTGAACTTGATGAACTGATACCACTTCCAGAAGGAAGTGAACTGTTCAGCCTGCCCGGTCGTTTGCCGGTGGCTTTTGATAAAGTTAGCAATGAACCGGTTCTTCTGGAAGAAAATCCGTACTTTCCGGGTGAGGCAATTCAGGCCGTTGCTGGATTTATGGCTCCAGCCCACACTGCAATTTATTCCTCGGCATTTCAAAAAAAAGCAGAAAACGCACCAACACTGCCGCTTTTTGCCTATACAGCAGTTGGCTGGCTGGATGGTCAATTCTGGGTCGCGGCATTCCGTAGTGATGCCGATCACAGACAAGATCCGGAAATTTTTAATCAGACAGTCATAAATAAAAAAACAAGAAATAAACTCAAAAAAAACAAAAATAACCGCCTTATTCAGCATCTTGGTAAATGCTGTCTTACTTACGGCTGCCCCGCCGCGCGTAATTATTTCCTGAATCGCTGGGAGGCACCCTTACCCACTTCACCGACCTGCAATGCCCGCTGTATAGGCTGTATATCGCTTCAGGAATCGGGTTGTTGTCCTTCCACTCAGGACAGACTCAATTTTATACCAACCCCTCATGAAATAAGCGAGATGGCAATTGCCCATATTGAAACGGCTGAACACCCCATCGTCAGCTTTGGACAGGGTTGTGAGGGAGAGCCGCTGCTCCAGGCAGCAACCATTGGCAGGGCAATACAGAAGATACGTGCCGCAACAGACAAGGGGACGATTAATCTCAACAGTAACAGTAGTCTGCCAGATCAAGTCAAACATCTTATTGATTGCGGGCTTGATTCAATACGGGTCAGTATGAACTCTACTCAGGAAAAATACTACAACAACTACTATCGACCTAAGAATTATTCCATTAATGACGTAAAACGCTCTATCACAAATATGAAAGAAGCGGATAAATTTGTCTCAATAAATTACTTTATCTTTCCGGGGGTCACTGACTCACGATCAGAATTTGACTCTTTTTGTGAATTTGTGGGAAAACTTAAACCGGACCTCATCCAGCTCCGCAACCTCAACATGGATCCGGAATGGTACCTTTCGGCTCTAAGCTTTCCTGAAGATTCAGAAAGTATCGGCATATCAAAATGGCTTGAACTGGTAAAAAAAGAATTTCCAAAACTACAATTCGGCTACTTCAACCCTTATCTTGGCAAATAAACCATAAAAAAGGCAAACATTGCATTTTGCCTCAAATACATTATCTTACAAAGGTCATTGATAAGAAAAGTTCTCAATTCCAGCAACCAGGAAAAAATGGAAAAGCAAACAACCTTACGGCTCACTCGACAAAGACAAATTATTCTTGAAGAACTTGCCAGTGTAAAGAACCACCCTACAGCCAATGAAATTTACGATATGGTACGCAAGAAACTGCCACGTATCGGTCTTGGCACAGTATATCGGAACCTTGAACTCATGGCAGCAAATGGAATAATACTCAAACTTGAGACAGGTGGAACCCAGAAACGATTCGATGCAATCACAACTCCACATCATCACATCAAATGTACAGACTGTGGAAAAATCGACGACATTGATGTACCAATACAGACTGATATTAATAGACAGGCTGCAAAATTCTCTGATTATACTATTCTTGGATATCACCTTGAGTTTTCTGGATTATGCAGCAGCTGCAAAAGAAACAGCACTCAGTAATCATCCATACGGCTCAAGCCTGTCTGAAAAGAAAAAAGACCGGTGAAATTATTTTTCACCGGTCTTTTTTTGTCTTGCGAATTGCGATAGGTAAGAATCTTATTGAAACAAGACCTTGCAAAAACGTCTCTTGCCAACCTTTAACAAAACATCCCCTTTCGGAATGACATTGGTCTTTTCATCCAACACTTTTTTTCCATCAATGGACACAGCACCCTGCTTAATCATCCTGCGCCCGTCAGAGGTAGAAGAAACCAGCCCTGCCTCAAATAACAGCTTGGGCAGCCAAACATCTTCAGCAAAGCTTAAGGTACATTCCGGCAAATCATCGGGAAGCCCGCCCCGTGCGAATACCTGTTCAAAATTTGCTTCAGCAGCTTCAGCTGCCTCCTGACCATGAAATCTTGCTGTAAGTTCTCTTGCAAGCTGCTGCTTCACCTTCTTCGGATGCAGCTCACCACTCTCCATCCTCGTCTTCAGTTCTGCAATATCTACGCTACTTAAATCGCTGAGCAACTCATAGTAACGGAACATCAATTCATCCGAGACAGAAAGTACCTTACCGTAAATACTGTCGGCATTTTCCGTAATGCCAATATAGTTACCAAGGGACTTGCTCATCTTGTTCACGCCGTCAAGCCCTTCCAGAAGAGGAAGAGTGAGCACAACCTGCGGTTCCTGACCTGAGGAACGCTGTAAGTCTCGACCCATCAGGACGTTGAAAAGCTGATCGGTTCCACCAAGTTCCACATCCGCCTGCATGGCAACCGAGTCATAACCCTGAATCAGGGGATACAAGAACTCGTGAATGGAAATTGGTTTACCTGATTCATAACGATTACGAAAATCCTCACGTTCAAGCATCCTGGCAACTGTTAGCTGCGAAGCGAGTTTAATCATTTCATGGGAAGTAATTTTACTCAGCCAGGTTGAATTAAAGACAATTTTAGTCTTTTCCGGGTCAAGAATCTTGAAAACCTGCTGTTTATACGTTTCAGCATTTCTGGCAACATCTTCAACGGTAAGAGCCTTTCTCGTTTCAGATTTACCAGTTGGGTCACCGATCATACCTGTAAAATCACCGATCAGAAAAAGAACTTCGTGACCAAGATCCTGAAAATGCTTCAACTTTTGGATAAGCACTGTATGACCAAGATGGAGATCAGGAGCTGTTGGATCAAAACCTGCCTTGACCTTTAGAGGCACCCCTGTCTCTACTGATTTCTCCAGTTTCCGAATAAGCTCTTGACGAGAAATACAATCGACACATCCGCGTTCAATCAGTTCTAACTGTTCTTTTATAGTAGCCATTTTTCTTCTAAGTCGTATTAACTCTTAACAATCATTTTGCATACTCAACAGATCTGGTTTCACGAATCACCGTTACCCTGATCTGCCCCGGATATGTAAGTTTCTCTTCCACTTTCTGCGCAATATTACGACTCAAAAGAGTTGCTTCGCTGTCACTCAGCTTTTGAGAATCAGCAATAATTCGCAGATCACGTCCCGCCTGAATTGCATAGGATTTCTCAACCCCTGGGAACTCATTAGCTATTGCCTCAAGATCCTCCAGACGTTTGACATAACTTTGTAACATTTCTTTTCTGGCACCAGGACGAGCGCCGGAAAGAGCATCAGCAGACTGAACAAGTACATCCAGCGGACTCTTAGGAGGCTGGTCAGCATGATGAGCTCCGATAGCGTAGACAACCTCTTCAGATTCACCATATTTCCTGGCAAGATCACGACCAATAATGGCATGAGAGCCTTCAATTTCATGGTCAACAGCCTTGCCAATATCATGAAGCAGGCCGGCACGTTTTGCCATCTTTACATCAAGACCAAGCTCTGCCGCCATGATACCGCACAAAAAAGCGACTTCAAGAGAATGTTGTAACACATTCTGTCCATAACTAGTACGATAACGCAAGCGGCCAAGCAATTTAATAATTTCAACATGGACACCATGGGCACCCACATCAAATGTAGCCTGCTCACCAGCCTCACGAATAGTAACATCAAGCTCCCTGGTAACCTTCTCCACAACTTCTTCAATACGCCCCGGATGAATTCTGCCATCACCAATAAGCTGCAATAGTGCCAAACGGGCAACCTCGCGACGAACCGGGTTGAAACCTGAAAGAATAACAGCTTCCGGCGTATCATCAATGATAATATCAATACCTGTGGCAGCCTCAATAGCCCTGATATTACGACCTTCACGACCAATAATGCGCCCTTTCATCTCATCGCTTGGCAACGGTACCATTGATACCGTTTTATCAGCGACATAATCACCGGCGTAACGGGAAATCGCCAGAGCAAGAATGGAGCGAGCCTTTCTGTCCGCCTCCATTTTCATCTCATTTTCTATTTTGGAAAGCCTTTTGGCCGCATCCATCTGTGCCTCACTCTCAATAGATTCCATAAGAAGCTTCTTCGCCTCTTCTTGAGTGATTCCGGCAATACGAGCGAGCTCATCACGTTGTTTGGCTATTTCCTTGTCAAGTTCTTCATATTTCTTATCGAAAGCCTGTTCCCTTTTTGCAAACTGTTTTTCAGCCAGGTTTTGACGATTCTGCCGCTTTTCAAACTTGTCCAGTTCACGTTGGTAAGCTTCACGTTTTTTCTTCAGCTGACGCTGTTCATCCTTGAGTTCATCACGTTCAAACTTAATCTCTTTTTCAAGAGCCTGCTTAATCTGATAAGTTTCCTCTTTACTTTGAAGAACAACTTCCTTTTTGAGTTGTTCCGCCTCGACAATAGCATTTTCGATTATCTGCCTTGACTGTTCCTGGATACTTTCCTGCTGGCTTTCAAACAGCTTCTTTCTCAGAAAGAAGCCAGCCAGGCAACCTATCAACAAGCCAAGACCCAGAAAAACAAAAGGATGTTCTAAGAACATGGAAATTTCGCCTATAGGAAAGGACCGACGAAGCAAAAGCTAATGAGACTCAGGAAAAAGGAAGGTTTAACCAAACAGCTTCAATGAAAATCAATCAGCCACCGAATGCATCAACAAAAATAACGCACCAGAACAATTTATATTTTCACAATAAAAATAGTTGTTTGAAGAAAAAGAAAAGTACACCGTGCCTGCACATTTCTCCCTGCATTTATCTATATCTCAACAGCATTTCTACTGACATCAATCTGATTATTTAATTGCCTACTGTCCCATGCCTGCACACACAAAGGAACAATAACTGCTTCTATTTCATCAGAGAAAAACTCTCTGTTACATCAGTTAAAATAATTTTTATACAATGAAAATACCCCACGCTGCCGTGTTACCATGATTGTTAAACCTATATAAATAGGTGGGCAATCTAATAAAAGTCTCAGACATCCCGCAAACAGGTTATCTTAAACAGTCAGGGTAGACACCCTTTTGATGAGAGTTGGCTCAACACACATGAATAATCACCAACAGCGCAGGGAACTATCCTCATCAATTTTCTGTTACAGCTGAAAATTCTTTTCTAAAATCGCCTCAGATTAACAAATTTTTATCCAAACGAAAACCAAATTACGAATATACAGCAACAAATCCTGATCTTTCTCGTAACCTAATCCCCTTTTTCAATATTCCCTTTACAAAACAAAATCAAAAAAAACATACAAATACGGGCAACTAATTCTCAAGGCTGCGAAAGATATCTTCGCTCAACTGTGTAAGTCTTTCTGTCGATGCTTTTTTATATTCATTAAACTCGTTTTCAAGCCTTACATAACGCGCGGCCAGTTTCAGGCAGCCCAGAACCCCTGTTTGGGTAAGAGAAATACCACCTGCACCCGATGGATAATCGCCATCCACAACATCGCGCAGGAGAGTCAAAATCTTTTCCATATTTTCTTCGCTTTCTTCCGTATAAAACGAAAAATTCTTGTCAAACAGTTCAAACTGTACGAGTCTTTCTCTTTCTGACATAGCTACTCTACCCCCGGAAGCTCAAACTGCCTGTAACGATTATTCCTTACCGTATCCGTGCACTCTGCCAAACAAATCATTTTCCTGAATCTGCGTCTCAGCCTCAGCAATCTCCTGCACCACCTGCTCTTCTTCTGTTTCAAGCTCTCCTTCCAACACAAGATCTTTTTCCCAACTCTCAAACTGTGAAATAATACGCCCCACACGCTGACCAATTTCCTCACGCTCAAGTTCCTGGGTCTTAATCCTGTCGTTAAGCTCAACAATAGCATTATTTTTTTCTTCAAGTTCCTGCTGGAGTCTCTCATTTTCCTTTCGTACTTGAGCAAACTCGCCTATTAACCTGGTGACAAAAGACTCCAATCGCTGTAATTCACTACTTTCAATCATTTGATACTCCTGTTTTACATACTATTTTTATAATAATAAATTTAGTCAATTTTTTATAAAAAACTCAATCAAATCCGGGAATAACTCCAAGACAATGGTTTAGCATTGTCATACGGCATATAACCATGAAACTGTCTTGGATCATTATCAAAAACCAGCGGCAGGAAATGTCTGTCGCCTTCCCACATGGGCAAATCACCTATCTTATCAATATCAACCCAGGAAAGATCACCTTCATTATTTTTGCTAAACGGTGTCCCGCTAAAACGATCTATCCGAAAGATAAAACCAAACCAATCCTCCCCATCAGGGCCAAAACCAGTCCAGTTTATAGTACCACGAAGAACAATTTCTTCGCATTGTATTCCAGCCTCCTCATAAATTTCACGAACAAGACACTGTACTACATCCTCAGCGGGCTCCATCTTACCACCAAGACCGTTGTATTTTCCCAAATGCTGATCACCCTTTCTCTTGTTCCGATGAACCAGAAAAGTCTGCTTACCATCAGGGGATATTATATAAGCCAGTGTTGCAACTATCGGAGTATACATATTCTTTACTTATTTCAATTAAATATCTTATTTTAAAGCTGTTCCGGTTATGATATACTGAAAAGCATGAATTCAGGTATCTACCTCATAACAGGAAATTATCCCGGCAGCCAACTATACACCGCAAGCTACTCAAAAATAAAGATATTCCTATGTTTCTTTATTTTCACCTTATTTTTTTATTCTTTCCCCACACCAGGCTCAGCTGTCCAGAACAGAGATTTCCCAACCTATACAGTCATAAAACCCAATGTATTTTTCTGGGAAAAAATTTACGGACACTACTCCCAAAACGAAGCTGTTGTCCATGATAAAAATAACCTGTCAATTATCTACGAAGTTATTCCAAACCTGAACAATCAGCTTCCCGGAGCTGCACGCATAAACAAAGCCTACAGAAAGAAAATCCTGAAAAAGTATAAAACAATCCTGCAAAAAATAGTTATCCGTGGTAAACCGCTAACCCCTGAAGAAAAACGTATTTTCAATCTGTTCCCAAAGATTGATCGATTAAAAAAGATTGAAACAGCCGCAGATAATATCCGCATTCAAGATGGTCTCAAAGAAAAATTCAGGGAAGGAGTGGTGCGGTCAGGGAAATATCTGAATGAAATCCAGCGAGTTTTTCTCAGTTATGGGCTACCCGTTGAACTTGCCTATCTGCCCCATGTAGAATCGAGCTTTATCAATAACGCCCACTCAAAAGCCGGAGCCCAAGGGATATGGCAATTTACCAGATCCACAGGTAAGCAATTCCTGAAAATCAACTCCAACATTGATGAAAGAAAAGACCCGATTCTGGCAGCCGATGCCGCAGCAAGATATCTCAAGAAAAGCTATAACGAACTTGGCAACTGGCCTCTTGCCATAAGTTCCTACAACTATGGTATAGCCGGAATGAAACGAGCTCTACAGGCACAGGGTAGTTATCCGAAAATATTTACAGAGTACCAAAAGGGATATTTTAAATTTGCCTCCCGCAACTTTTATCCTGAATTCATTGCAGCTTGTAATATCGCGAAAAAACTGGAGACAAGCAAAACCCTCAGAACAGAGAAACCTCAGAAATGCTATTATCAGTCACTGCCCGGCTATATTTCTGTTGCTGCGATTGCCAGAGCTTTCAAATTACCGGACAGGATCATAGCAGAGTATAATCCGGCTCTGCTGAAACCGACCCTGAAAGGAGAAAAATATATCCCAAAAGGCTACAGACTGAGACTGCCCCGAACTCGGCTAACTCAACAAGGTTTGCGCGCCATTCCACCAGCAGCCTTCGCCCAAAAGCAGAAAAAGGGAAAGTATTATATCGTACGAAAAGGAGATACAGCCGGGGCTATTGCATACAGACACAAATTATCACTGACACGACTCAGTAAAATGAACAATCTTGGTTCAGCAGGGATAATTTATGTAGGGCAGAAACTTCGCCTGCAATAAAACCGGAGCCACATCCCGAAAAACTCTGGCAATATTGCTATCTTCACCCGATTCATCTACAATTAAACAATTTGTTATTATAAAGAGAAGGAAAAAGACATGGATATATCAAAAGCTATTGCTGAAATGAAAAGACGACCGGATTTCACTGAAAATGTGGGCATGATTCTCACCCACAACGGTGTTGTCCGTAATTGGTCACGTTCCAAAGCCGGAACAGTGTCATATCTTGAAGTTACTGCAGATGTTGATAAGATTGAAAATATCCGCCAGGAATATCTGAAAAGAGAAGGTATCTATGAAATACTTATCGAGCCACATTCCGGGAAATTCTTGCCAGGCGATGACCTCCTTTTCATAATGGTTGCCGGAGATATCCGGGAAAATATCAAACCGGTACTTGCGGAGTTACTTGATAGAATCAAGGCTGAAGCAATCTCAAAAAAAGAAACTATTGAATAAATCAAACTACTCCGAGGAAATCATATGTCCAACACAGAGGAATTTGTAAGAAAATTTTCTGAAGTCAGTCCATTTCCCCAGGTAGTAGCTCAACTCACCAATCTGATAAATGATTCATCCTCAACCATGAAACAATTTGAGGATGTCATTCAAATGGATCCGGTGCTGGTCGTTCGCGTTCTCAAACTGGTAAACTCCAGTACCTTCAGCCTCATCCAGCAGGTTGATTCCATTAGCAGGGCAATTGCCTTTCTTGGCATGCAAAACCTGCATAATCTGGCAGTAACAGAATCCCTGCATTCCATGTTTGGAGAAGATAAGGGCCGTACCGGTAGATTCTCCAGAAAACAACTCTGGCTGCATAGTGCTACAACAGCCCTTACCTCAAAACTTGTGGCCGAAAGAATATTTGGTCAAAAAGGTGATGAGCCTTATCTTTGCGCAATTCTCCACGATATCGGAATCATCATTGAACTGCAAAACGCCCCCAGCGAGTTTTATCGGATTTGTGAAAAATGGTCTGACGACATACCATTTACTGAACTTGAGCAGAGTGTTTTTAAAACAGATCACACCCAAACTGGTCATCTCATCACCAAACAATGGAATATGCCGACAGAAGTTTCAAAAACTATCCTGAACCATCACAACGATAAGGACAAGATTGAGCCCAACAGTCTCACCGGAATTTTGCAAATCAGTGAATATCTCGTAGCCCAAATCGGTTACACAATGATGCGTGATTACAAACCACAGATTTCCCCATATCTCATAAGCCATATAGAGGACAACATCGATGAATATGAGGTATTTCTGGAAGATTTACCGGAAGAACTTGAAGTCATCCAGCAGATGTATCCATAGGGCTGACAAACGATTATGCTTTTAAAAAAAGACAAAAACAGTCCAGAAGAAATTTTAACATTTCTTCACCAAAGGCTGCCAGGTATTGACAGTTGCTATATAACGAAAGATGGTAAAATATCAGGCAGTTACAATAAGGATATTTTTTCTGAGAATAGCCTTGCACAAACAAGACAGCAATGTCAGAATTTTCCTGAGTTTCTTACAGCAGCAGATAACACTATTGTAATACTTCACACTCTGCCTAATAGTGACGATTTTATCGCCTTTGCAGCAAACACGGACTCCATAAAACCGCAAGAACTCAAGCAAACAACACAGCTGGCACTTGATCTTTTCTTCCAGCAACGTCTTCTTGAGGCAAAAGAGAAAAAACAGACAATCCAGAAAGAGCAGTTCAGGCGAACAGTACAGGTTCTCGAGCAAAAACATCATGAAATGCTCAAGGAGATTGAACACAATAACAGAATTATTCAGGAACAGCAGGAAAACTATCAGCAAACGTTAAAAGCGGAAATCAAAGCGCAGACCAGGGAAATATTAAAATCCAAACAGGAGGCAGAGAAGGCAAACCAGGCCAAGAGTCAGTTTCTTGCAGCCATGAGTCACGAAATCAGAACTCCCATGAACGCGATAATCGGCTTTACCGATATTCTCCTTGAAGAAGAACTTGATGAGAAACAGTTCAACTCCGCGACAATCATCAAAAAAAGCGGGGAAGCCTTGCTTTCAATCATTAACGACATTCTGGATTTCTCAAAGATTGAAGCTGGTGAAATGACCCTTGAAGAGATTGACATGTCTCCTGCAGATATTGTCCGCGATGTCGTAACGCTTATCCAGCCATCCCTTGCAACAAAACCGATTGAAATACGTCTGAAAATAGATGATTCCGTTCCCGATTATCTCACAGGAGATCCTGGCAGACTGAGACAAGTGATCACCAATCTTGTAGGGAACGCGATTAAATTTACCACTGAAGGTTTTATTGAAATTTCCATAACAATTCGAAAAGAGACCAAGAGTACAGTAACTCTTCTATTTTCCATCAAGGATACAGGTATTGGTATCGAAAAGAAAAGCCTCGAATCGATTTTTGAAATGTTTCAGCAGGCAGACAGTTCGACAACCCGTAAATACGGTGGAACCGGTCTGGGACTTTCAATCTGCAAGAAAATCGCCCTTTTGATGAATGGTTCAGTCTGGGCAGAATCAGTTTACGGAGAAGGAGCCACATTCTTCTTTACCGCTGAACTTGGCAAATCAGACAAAAAATCAGAGACAGAGCCTGATGTAACAAAAATCCCAAAATCAGAAGAACAGGTTATAACAAAAGAAAAAATAAAATTGCTTGTTGCCGAAGATCATCCGGTAAACCAGAAACTTGCAACAATTATTTTCACGAAAGAAGGCTATGATATTACTATCGCTGAAAACGGAGCGAAAGCTGTTGAACTTTTCAAGCAAAGCCCTGATGAATTTGCAGCAATATTCATGGATGTACAGATGCCGGTTATGGATGGACTTGAAGCAACCAATAAAATCAGAACCGCAGGATTCACCAAAATTCCAATTATTGCCATGACAGCAAACGTCATGGATGAAGACAGGGAGAAATGTTTTGCAGTCGGCATGACTGATTTTATTGGCAAACCCATCCAGAAAAAGCTGGTTATTGAGACCTTGAACAGGTGGCTTAACCAACAAACCTGAAAGACTCAGAACTGAAACCAGGGAAAATAATCTATGAACAAAGTCAAACAAAAATTCCTCAACTCCCCAAAAATGAGCAGGATAGTCAGTAACGTCGAAAACCCCGAAACAGGCCATAGTTTCAGGTTTTCGACCCTGATACAACTTATCCGGGCAATCATTATCACCGTAAAGGAATTTCAAAAAAACAATCTTTCTCTGCGAGCCGGAGCTCTGACCTACACGATCATGCTCTCCCTGGTGCCAGTGCTTGCCATGTCGACCGCTGTAGTCAAAGGTCTAGGAGGTGGAGATCAACTGCGTGAAGTAGCCTATTCCTATATTGCAACACTTGAAAATGCTCCTTCCATGCTCTCAATGCCCAATGCAAAAGGCAACTCAAACAATAATGAAAATTCAAAAGAAACTGAAACATCAGAACTAACAGCACAGTTACGCTCTGGCGTAGATCAGGTTTTTGACTATGTCGATCGAACAAACTTTGCCACCATAGGATCGTTCGGTGTTGCTGGTATCATGCTCAGTGTTATCCTGGTTCTCAGTCACATCGAAACGGCAATGAATGCCATCTGGAAAGTGAAAAAAGGCAGATCGATACTCAGAAAGATTTCTGATTATCTTACTCTGCTCGTTCTTGTCCCCATAACCATTAATATTGCATTTGCTGCAAGTGCGTTTTTAAAACATCCAGCACTGGCTTCAAAGGTTGATTTCCTTATTCCATTTCCATTTTTGCAAACACTCATCTTTCAGTTTATTCCGGTTGTTTTTATCGGTCTAACACTCTATATAATCTATCTCTTCTTTCCAAATACCAAGGTCAAAACAGCACCAGCACTTTTCGCGGCACTCATCGCTGGATTCTGCTGGTTTACCGTACAAAACATCTACATTGTCCTGCAGGTAGGGGTAACAAAATACAACGCAATTTATGGCTCATTTGCCACACTACCACTCTTTCTTGTCTGGATTTACCTCGGCTGGGTCTTTATTCTCGCTGGAGCCCAATTTGCTTACGGTTTACAGAACGCCAGGAATTACCACCTCAAACAAACGCCAGAAACCCCGGTAACACAACTCAGTGCTGCATTTGATATCATGCAACTTCTACAAAACAATTTTAGCCAGCAAAAAAAGATTACCAGCACAGACATTCTCACAGAACTCTGCCATTATGAACAAAAAGCCCTGACAGAAACCATAGAACAGTTAAAGAAGGCAGAAGCTGTCTATACTATTGATGAACAATATCTTGTTCCTGCTGCACCAGAAGCACAGCTCTGTAAAAACAAAATCATTTCCATCATCCTTGGAGAGGATGTGCCCGCCACGGAAGGCGGTCAAATAACCCAAAATATGCTTGCCGGCTTCAATAAAGGCCGAAAAGATTAGCAGGAGGAAGAGACGCCAGACCGAAACGACTCTTTACAAACTACAAAACAGACTAAACAGCCCTATCAATAGGTACTCAAACAAAAAAATTTTTTCGTTTTATACAACCTATTACAGCAAGCCTAATTGACTTCTGCAAAATTGCTGTGATACAATGCTTCGTTGTCATTTGATTTACAATCGGTGCTCCTGTCAGTGATTGTATTCCCCTGGCGACCAACGTTGCATTTTTCGGACAATACCTTTTGAGGGCAACATGAAAGTAAGTATCCATTTAAAAATTCTTTTTGTCATCATCCTCCTGGGTTTTACGGGGGTGAGTATTGGCATGGTCTATTCCTGGTTTACCAGCGAGAAACTCGTTGAACAGCAGATTGCAGAAAGGATAACCGCCCTGCACGATGAAATAACAGCACAGGTCAACAAAAAAAAGGACATAGGACTGACCAATGCCATTGGCTTCGCGGCAAACCATGAGATTCAGAAAGCCCTTCAGCATAAAAACCGGGAGCAGGCACGTGAGATCATTGATGTAATAGGAAACCTCTATAAGACAAATTCAAATTTCCAAAACATAAAACTTCACCTGCACACCAATGAACTGAAATCTTTCGTCAGGAGCTGGAATCGTAAAAAGCATGGCGATGATTTAAGGGCATTTCGACACAGCCTGAAATATGTTGCAGAAAGCAAAAAGGGCTGGGCCGGATTTGAAGCCGGCCATATGGGACTTACACTGAGAGGTGTTGTTCCTGTTGCAGCAGGGGGCGAATATATAGGAACTCTGGAATTCATTCAGGGGGTCGGCAGTGTAAATCGGGATTTCAAGAAAGCTGACAAACAATACATATTACTCGCCAATGAACAATTGGCAGATTTGTCTCCATCTCTTGGCAAAAACATCAAGATAGACCATTATTATGTCTCCCACAAGAAATGGTTTACTGATGAAACAGTACAATTTGCCCAGGAGCTTGATTATAAAACCCTGCTTGAACAGGGCTATCTGATAACCGATAAGCATTTTGTCACGTTTAAACCGGTTCTTGACTTTCAGGATCAGCAGGTGGGTATTCATGTCATCGGCGAAAACATAGATATTCTTAATTCACGCCTTGCTGTTGCCAAACGAATATCCTACTCTTACCTAACCCTGATTGTTATTCTCATGGCTGTGGTTTTAGTGTGTATGATGCTATCAATTCACTTGATGGTTTTGAAACCCCTGACAACTTTTCGCAACGGCCTCACTGACTTTTTTGGATTTTTAAACAGGGAAAAGAAAGACGCAAATCCCATAAAAATATCTTCACGCGATGAAATAGGTGAAATGGCAGCAGTCATTAATGAAAACATGGTGAAAACGAAAGACCTTTTTCTTCATGACAGTAATATTGCCGATCAGAATATTCAAACCATCGCGGAAGTCGAGGCTGCTGTCAAACAGGTACAGAATGGTTTTTACCATTTACAGCTGGAAACCTATACTGAGCAGGAAGATTTCACTCTGCTTGTGAAAAACTTCAATCGGCTACTGGCAAGTACTCGGGAGCAATTTGAAAATATATCCAACGCAATTCTCTCATTTTCAGAATCGAATTTCACAATACGTCTTGAAGTAGGACATGCCTCAGGAAGTATGGGCGGGGTAATCTCATCCATAAACACCCTAGGTATATCTATTTCCGAGCTGATGTCCTTTATCTTCAATATCGGTGAAAAACTGGAAAAAAGTGCAGAAATGCTGGACAAGGCTTCGACTGAACTTCAAGACGCATCCTCAAAGCAGTCTGCATCAATTTCTGAGTCCACTGAATCAATCAGGGAAATATCGAGTCATATCAAAATAAACAATGAAAAGGTTGGCTCCCTTCTTGAGGAAACAAGATTGATGAAGAATATTATCAGTACCATAACCGATATAGCAGAACAAACCGACCTACTGGCTCTCAATGCAACCATTGAAGCAGCCCGCGCAGGAGAGCATGGTAAAGGCTTTGCCGTTGTATCTCAGGAGGTTAAGGCGCTGTCCTTTCAAACCAAGCAGGCTTTGGCGGAAATAAACAATACGATCAATTCTGTTGTTAATACGGTCAACCAGGTTGCAGAAGGCTCAAACGAGCAGCTAAAGATGATGTCAGATCTTTCCAATACATCTGAGGACGTAGCGAAAATCAATGAAATTAACACTTCCGTTAGTGAAAAGGTGAGTAGATACTCTGAAGAGATTCAATTTGAAATTGACAGCCTGGTGACAACAGCACAGCGAGCAAAAACCTTGCAACGCCCTATGGATCAAATCTGCGATATGGAATTTGTTTTTGAAATAGCAGCACTGAAACTTGAGATGATAAACTATATCTGCGTGCTCACAGAAGCCGTTTCAGCCAGAACCGTATCGGATATTGAAAAGAAACAATCTCCTTTCAATGAGTGGATTGCAAAAAGTTCAGGACGCAGTTTTACAGATACAGAAGCCTGGAAAACAACTGTTCATTACAACAATCAGCTCCAAAACAAAATAAACGATTTACTTGAACTTAGCAAAAATTATGAGAGTGAATTTGAGGATATTGTCGGCATTGTCATGGAGGTAGAAGCTCTTCAGGATAGTCTTTTTGATTCTGTTGACCGGATAAAAACCGAGGAATGCACAAAAAAAATAAAATAACATCAGTAATAAGAGCTATATCCTCCAACCAGAGAAGCGGAAACAGAAGAGAAGCTGTTACCAACTTCTCTTCTGTTTCCAGAGGAAATCTGGATAAATCTTCTCGCCACAAAAAAGTAAAAATGGCTGGAGCCATAGGTAAACAATGAAACATAACCTAAAAATTTAAACTCTATTCAAACAACTGAGAACCGCCTTGATAGATGCAATAATAATATCACTATCAACTCCCACGCCCCAATACAGTTGCTCTCTACCTTTCAGACTAATTTGAACATAGGCTGCGGCAAATGCTCCTGAACCGCCATCGAGTGCATGTTCATGATAACTCCGAATATCAAAGTTTGTCTCGCAAAGCCCGGCAACCGCAGCACAGAAAGCGTCAAGAGGTCCATTACCATTTGCCCTTATCAAGACATCCTCACCACTCTTCTCGACGGTTGCCACAACCTCAGCCGAAGAGTTTTGACTATCAGCATCGACATGACGCTTAATGACATGGAAATCTTTTAATCTAAAGCGATCCTGCTTTTTGAGATATTCATTTTCAAAGGTTGAAAAAATTTCATCATGGAGGAGCTCCCGTCCCTCACGATCTGTAACAGCCTGAACAACTGCACCAAATTCTGGCTGCATGGCTTTTGGAAGTTTATAACCATATTCCTTATCCATGATATACGCCACCCCACCTTTTCCAGACTGGCTGTTGATCCGAATAATGGACTCATAAGTACGACCAACATCTGTTGGATCAATAGGGAGATACGGAACCTCCCAAAGCTCATTATGCTCATCATTATACATGGTAATTCCCTTATTGATTGCATCCTGATGAGAACCAGAAAAAGCTGTGTAAACAAGTTCACCAGCATAAGGATGACGAGGACCAACCTTTAAATTTGTCACTTTTTCATAAACATCCACCAGCTTGTTTATCTGACTAAAATCAATTTCAGGGTCAACTCCCTGAGTAAGAAGATTCAGTCCAAGAGTAACCAGATCCACATTACCGGTACGCTCGCCATTACCAAAAAGAGTTCCCTCAACCCTGTCACCACCAGCCATTACGGCAAGCTCTGTCGCAGCGACAGCACAGCCCCGATCATTATGAGCATGAAGACTAATGATAACAGAATCCCGACAGGATATATTCTTACAAAACCATTCAATCTGATCTGCGTAGATATTAGGAGTGGCCATTTCAACTGTTGCCGGCAGATTCAGAATGACTGGATTATCAGGTGTTGGCTTCCAGACAGCAACGACAGCCTCACAAATTTCTACGGCATAGTCAAGTTCTGTGCCTGTAAAACTTTCTGGGGAATACTCGTATCTGAAAAGAGTCTCAGGATATTTTGCCGCCTCTTGCTGAACAAGTCTGGCTCCGGCAACGGCAAGATCAATAATTTCTGCTCGATTCATCCTGAAAACAACTCGGCGCTGCAAAGTCGAGGTTGAATTATACAAATGAACAATTACTTGCCTTGCTCCCTTGAGGGCTTTAAAGGTTTTCTCAATCAGATGAGGACGTGCCTGGGTTAAAACCTGGATTATCACATCATCAGGAATCAGATTCTGTTCAATAAGGGTACGACAGAAGGCAAATTCCACCTCTGACGCGGCAGGAAAACCAATCTCAATCTCTTTAAAACCAATATCCACCAACAATTTAAACATCAAGAGCTTCTGCTCAAGGTTCATTGGCTGGATCAGAGCCTGATTACCATCACGCAGATCTACACTACACCAGGCAGGTGCCTTGCTAATCACTTTATCAGGCCAAGTGCGATCTGGCAGGTCAATGACTGGATATGGACGATATTTTTTTAACAAGGCCTCGTTCATACTCTTTCCCCTTTTATTTATTTGATTCTTCCTCAAAAAAAAAGGTCCCGGTTCTACAACCGCGACCCTGATATCGACTATCAGCCAGAAAAACACAAAACTAAAAAACCCCTCCAAAACCATAGCAAAGCATAAGAGTAAACCGTCAAGTAACAGAAAAGGAGATAGAAATTCAGCTCTGGCCGCTGTTTTTGGGCTTGGTAAACTTACTCCAAATTACAGAAATACATTAAACCTCAGCTATTACAATTGTCAAGGCTGTTTGCAATGGTTTGGTAAATCTTCAAGAAACAGTGCACAATGAAAGAACAGTGCGCTCATCCTCAATGTTGACAGAACATCACACTCAATATATACTATTTTTTTACCTATTTAAATATTATTGAATAAAGTGAGTTCGAATAACTCTCCAACAATCTCTTTATGGGATTTCATTAACCATATCAAGGAAGCAGCAATGACTAAAATACACGGCGGTCGTGCAATTGTTAAGTGTCTGAAGGAGGAAGGTGTTAAAACAGTTTTCGGGTATCCCGGTGGTGCCGTTATTGAACTATATGATGCACTTATGGATTCCAAAGATATTGAACATGTGCTGGTGCGACATGAACAGGGTGCTGTTCATGCCGCCGATGCTCTGGCACGAGTCACCGGAGAAGTCGGCGTAGCATTACTCACTTCCGGTCCTGGTGCAACCAACGGTGTAACTGGTATTGCAACCGCTTATATGGACTCAATCCCAATGGTCATTCTTACTGGACAGGTTCCAAGAGCCCTGATTGGTAATGATGCCTTTCAAGAGGTTGATATAGTCGGTATTACTCGTCCATGCACCAAGCATAATTACCTCGTCAACAAGGTTGAAGACCTTATTCCTGTGTTGAGAGAGGCTTTTCATATTGCCAAAACAGGTCGTCCAGGACCGGTTGTTGTCGATCTGCCCAAGGATGTCATTGGCGCTATGATTGAGTATCCCGAAAAATCTCAACCGGTTGAGATAATAAGTTATCAACCCAACTATACACCTCATCCAGGACAGGTTGCCAAGGCATGTAAACTGATCAGGCAGGCGAAAAAACCGGTTCTCTATGTTGGCGGCGGAGTTATCCTTTCTGACGGGAACAAGGAACTAACCGAACTTGCAGAAAAACTACAGATTCCTGTAACCATGACTCTCATGGGACTTGGAGCTTTCCCCGGCACTAATAAACTTTCCATGGGCATGCTTGGTATGCATGGTACCTATACAGCCAATATGGCTGTTGCCGAATCTGATCTGCTCATTGCTGTCGGTGCCCGATTTGATGACAGGGTAACAGGTAAACTGGAGGACTTTGCGACCAAGGCCAAAATCATCCATATTGATATTGATCCAACCTCTATCAGTAAAAATGTTGACGTTGATGTGCCAATAGTTGCAGATTGTCGAACAGCCCTTGCAGCCATGAATCACTGGCTTAACAAGCTCGATCAGCAGGAGATTAATGATACCTGTACGTCCCACCAGGATTGGCTTGAAAGAATTGCAAACTGGACTAAAAACCAGCCCCTCCATTACAAGAGTAACGGCAGTGAGATAAAGCCTCAATTCGTTATCGAAACCCTCGACCGTCTTACCAGGGGGAATGCTATTATCACCACAGAAGTGGGACAAAATCAGATGTGGGCAGCCCAGTTCTACAAATTTGACTATCCACGACATTTTGTCACCTCTGGAGGTCTTGGAACCATGGGGTTTGGTCTGCCGGCAGCTATTGGTGCGCAAATGGCATTCCCTAATAAAGCTGTAATTGATATTGCAGGGGACGGCTCAATCCAGATGAATATTCAGGAACTTGCTACAGCCAAACAATATGGTTGTCCTGTGAAAATTCTCATTCTTAATAACGGCTATCTCGGCATGGTTCGCCAATGGCAAGAGTTATTTTATGACAAACGCTACGCTGCCACATTAATGGATGTTGTACCTGATTTCGCCAAACTGGCAGAAGCCTATGGAGCAGTTGGTCTCAAAGCTACCAAAAAGGAAGAAGTTGAACCAGTTATTGAGCAGGCTCTGGCCATCGACAATATTGTCCTAATGGATATTGCCATCAGTCCAGAGGAAGGCGTTTACCCAATGGTACCGGCTGGTAAATCGAATACAGAAATGCTTCTTGTGTAAGACACACCTTATCATATTAAAGGATACAATAATGAAACATACCATATCCGTACTTCTTCAAAATCAGCCAGGGGTTCTTTCCCGAGTCACAGGTCTATTCAGCGGTCGCGGCTTTAACATTGAAAGTCTCTGTGTAGCAGAAACTCTCGATCCGGGTATTTCCTGTCTCACCGTTGTTTCTCGCGGAGATGACGCTATCATAGAACAAATTACCAAACAACTTCATAAGCTTATTGATGTGATCAAGGTTACAGACATAACCGAGCATGAATACGTTGAACGTGAAATGGTTATCGTAAGAGTTAATGCTGAATCTCACACCCGCGCTGAAGTACTTCGTATTGTCGATATTTTCAGAGGAAAGGTCGTTGATGTGAGTTCAAAAAGCTATGCCATTGAACTGACCGGAAACGCATCAAAAATTCATGCAGTACTGGATTTACTGAGACCACTGGGCATCAAGGAAATTGTTAGAACCGGTACTATTGCCATGGCAAGAAAACATAAAGGTAAATAGATTTTTCCCCACAGCAGACACACAAAACAAATTATGATAAAGCCCAAAACTCCCGTCTCCCAGGAAGGTGTGCCGTTTTTCGGTTTCACCGGATTTTTAACAATTATTGCAGCCTGTTACGGTAATCTCTTTTTCACGGCAATCTTTTTGCTGGCAACGATGTTCATCATCTATTTTTTCCGTGACCCTGAACGGTTCATACCAACAGATACAACATCTGTGGTATCACCGGCTGATGGTAAGGTAATTGTCATTGAGAAACTGCACGATACAAGATTTACCGAAGGTGACGCTGTAAAAATATCAATTTTCATGAATGTTTTTAACGTCCATGTTAATCGCAGCCCAATTACAGGCTTTGTGGATAAAATTATTTACACACCAGGAAAGTTCTATTCCGCAGACACACAGAAAGGTGGTGAATATAACGAACACTGCGCTGTTGTCATGACCAATACTGCTGGCAAGAAAGTTGCCTTTGTGCAAGTTGCTGGTCTTATTGCCAGAAGAATTGTCTGTTGGCTGGAGCCCGAGGATAAAATTCAAAAGGGTTATCGCACTGGATTAATACGTTTTGGTTCCAGAGTTGATGTATATCTCCCGGCAGATACCCCTGTTAACGTTGCCATAGGACAAAAGGTTATAGCCGGTGAATCAGTTTTAGCACATCTTGAATAATTGGCAAACTGTTGTATACTGCCGATTCAGAATAAAACTATATCCAACTTTACTTCTAGAGAATCTGCTACCATGAACGCCTCTCAACAGGAAATGAGTTCCAAATTTTATTTACTCCCATGCCTCTTTACCATAGGAAGTCTCTTTTGCGGATTTTACTCAATACTTGCTGCAACTAAAGGTGACTTTAAAATTGCAGCCATTGCCATAATGATCGCGGCTATATTCGACGGTGTTGACGGCAGAGTTGCCAGAATGACAGGAAAGACTTCCACATTTGGAATGGAGCTTGATTCTCTCTGTGATAATATTTCCTTTGGTGTTGCTCCTGCAATTCTAGCCTACTTCTGGGCGTTGCAGCCTTACGGCCGCTATGGCTGGCTGGCAGCCTTTCTCTATGTTGCGACCTGTACTCTCAGACTTGCCAGATTCAATTCACAGCAAACCAGTTCTATAAATTTTATCGGTCTGCCCTGCCCTGCCGCTGCCGCCACGATTTCTTCCAGTGTTCTTCTTTTTCACTCTTTTGGCATTGAGGATCCGGTAAAACACATCTCCTTATTGGGCCTTGTTTACCTGCTTTCCTATCTTATGGTTTCAAACCATACTTATCTGAGCTTCAAGAAAACCAGAAATAAAAGAACCTTCAGTCTGCTTGTTGGTTCCCTGCTTCTTTTTATCCTGATTGCTGCTCAACCCGAAATAATGTTTTTCTCAATTTTTATCCTTTATATCTGTTCAGGACCTGTTATTGATCTGACACACTGGTTCCAAAAACGTATTTTCTCAACAGAAGAGCAAAAAGAGAAAAAATCAACCCCGTAAATTTGAGGTTTTTTTGAGAATTATCAGTGGCTCAGGAAAGGGTCGTAAGCTTTATACACCTCGAACCCCGGAAATCAGACCAACTTCTGATAAGGCACGCGAAGCTATTTTTTCTATACTGACAGATAAGCTCGCTGGTGCTATAGTACTGGACTTATTCTCGGGTACCGGTGCGCTTGGTATTGAGGCTCTCAGTCGTAATGCCAGATACTGTATTTTTGTCGATAAAGGCAGACAGGCTCTGAAAATCACTGATAAAAACATAAAGCTTCTTCCAGATATAGAAAAACGATCCACAATCATCAAGCACGATCTCAGTAAATCACTTCCCTTAAAACACCTGCTATCACTTGCCCCGGAAGGATTTGATCTTATCTTTGCTGATCCGCCGTACTCAAAAGGTCTGAGTAAGAAAATTTTACAGTCTCTTTCAGTCTCTGCTATTGTCCACACAGAAACCATTATTATCATTGAAGAACGATCATCCGAAACACTCAAGAAACAAACAGAGACCTTGGAGCTTATGGATAAACGTAAATATGGTGAGGCAGCCTTCTGGTTGTACAGATTAAAGAGAAACAACATTTACAGTAAACAATTATGAGAAACAAGACTGCCACAAAGCCCTCTATTGGAGTATATCCCGGAACATTTGATCCGATTACCAATGGCCATGTAGATATAATAAAAAGAGCGTTGAAGCTATTTGATAAGGTTATTGTCGCTGTTGGCGTGAATGCGAAAAAATCACCACTTTTCAGTCTGAAAGAACGAAAGGAAATGATTAAAGAATGTTTTGCCAATCAAGCCAGCAGGGTCGAAGTGGCAGAAGTTCCATCAGGATTACTGGTAGAATTTGCGGCACAACAAAACGCCCAGGCTATTATCAGGGGGTTACGGGCTGTTTCCGATTTCGACTACGAGTTTCAACTCGCCCTTATCAACAGAAAACTGGTGAGAGAAGTAGATACCATCTTTCTTATGCCCGGTTTCAGATGGATCTATATCAGTTCCTCAATTATCAAAGATGCCGCCTCCAATGGCGGGGATGTGAGTGACCTTGTTCCAGATAATGTACACAAGGCTCTTATGCAAAAATATTCTTGAAACTTTGTTCAACAAGATCAATAAAAAATAAGGTAGCTACCAGTCAAGCAGCTACCTTATAGTAAAAAACGATACAATATTCTCTGTTATCCTTTCCGCATCAACTCAGCCCGGAGCTGAGAGATTTCCTCTCGTAATGTCTGACGCAAATCCTGTAGCTCGACACGAATTTCATCCATACCATCTGCACTAACAGCCTTTTGAGAACTCTCACTGCCCGAGGAATCTTCATCAGCGGCAATTTCTTCCTCAAGAACAGCATACAGGAGTTCATCCTCACCTTCTGAAAACAACTCCTCTTGCTCTTCTTTCCGGTCAGCAACGGCAAGAGCCTTTTCCTGGGCTATTTTCTCTTCCATTACAGCCTGCTGCCAGTTCAGCACCTTGTACATTTCCACCAGAAAAAGTTCCTGCCCCTCGGAAACCGGCAGCCCCATTGCCTTTTCAAAAGCATCAAGGAGAGAAAGAAGTAGTTCAAAAGCTCCAGACCCAGAATCGAACTGATAATGACCAATATGCTGAGAGACAGTTGACATCAACTGAAGAAAAGACTTGCCAAGCGGCTGGTCAACCATTTTTTGACGCATCTGATTTATTTCAGACATCAGTCCATTAATGATTTTTTCATCAATTTCAAGACTCAGGGATTGTACACACATACGCAACCCTTCATACAAATCAGCCCTGGGTCCTTCGGATGTTTCTTCGTCTACCTCAATAAATTCAACCAGACACTCTTCTTCTTCCACGACTTCGGCAACATCTTCCAATTCTGAATCATCAGAAACTTCCTCACCCATCAGGCTTCCTTCCGGCAAACGCCCTTCCAATGAATCCGCTTCTTCAAGGGTGTCAGCGTCGGACTGCCCTTCATCGCTTTCAGTTAAGTCAAAAACAACGAGGTCTTCATCTTCCATCAAAGACTCGGAAGAAACGGCCTCTGTCTCTTCTTCAAGCTCAGCTGCAACAAAGACATTTTCGAGAGCATCCTCAAGTACCTCCTCGGTGAATTCTGTATCATCTTCTGGAACAACAACATCACCTTCAGCTACAGCAATTGTAAAATCTTCAGCTAAACCGTCATCTCCATCTGCACTGTCTTCCTGCTCAATACCTTCCAAAGCAGATTCAGCTACTGGATCATCAAAGTACTCCTTAAGCAAATCAACCTCTTCAGGTTTATCTTCTTCCACAACCTTTTCTACGGATTCCTCATCAAAAAAGGCATCAAGTGTACTTTCTATACCTAATTGATCTTCAAATTCAGAATCATCTTCTGTCTCATCCAAATCTAACTCGGCAGCAGAAAGAGCCGGAGCAATATCCGAATCACTTGCCATGAAACTATCATCATTCTCAACATCTGCCAAGGCAGCAGTAAAATCAAGTGAGGTATCTTCAAACTGTTCATCATCGTCATCAGACTCGGCAACATCAAAGACAGGCTCAGGAGATTCAGATGAAACCTCCACCGATTCGCCGTCTGTTCCAGCCACCCTTTCAGAACTAAAACTACTCTGCTCTTCATTATCCGCTAACGCAGGAGCAAGTTCTCCATCAAACAGAGGTAACTCCTCTTCGTCAGAGTCATCATCACCCTCGGTTTCAACATCAACACCTTGCAGAGCCAACTCCTTATCCACTTGTGGGACATCATCAGAATCAACAGCAGCATCAAAAAATGACGCTAGTCTGGATTCTGTTTCATCTTCAACCGAATCACCAGCCTCCTTGTCAGGCATAGCCACCGAAGATTCTATTTCAGTTTCTGCAGCCAGTTCTTCAGAAGCTTCTTCTGGTCCCTTACCGAAAAAGGAATCAAGTTTTTTCTCGATATCAACTTCACTATATTCAATTTCAGCGGCTTCCTCTTCTTCCTGAAAGCCATGTACATCATCAGGATTCACTTCCGCAAAAGCCGGTTTTATCTCACCATCGGCAATATCATCACTCAAGGGACCCTGCTCTTCATTCATTTCCTGATCTTTCTGTAGAGCGGCAGGGGAAATAGTAGAAGCAATTATCTCCTTAAACTTGTTGAACTTTTCAACCTCAACAAAGAGAATTTTCTTTTGTTCTTCGAACGACAAATCTTGCCTGGTAATATTTTCAAGTGCCTTCAAAAAATCATGAAGCAAAGAGAAAGATTCTGCATGGGCATTTCCTGACTTATGCTGAATATACGCTGCAAGCGTTCCAAGTCCCTGAAGGAGAATCAGCTTGGGTTTGTCATTTTTAAACATTTCTTCAAGTTTAAAAACTTCGTTTCCCAACTCTTTTAAGTCTTCTTCAGTTATTTCCCAATCAATACTCAGAACAAGAGCCTTCAATTTCTTCAAGACATCATTCTTCTTAATGGTCTGCACACCAGAAATCTGCTCTTTCAATTGGTTAAACCGTTGGACATCCTTAAGAAGCACCTCTTTCTTCTGCTCTTCATCCAGAGATTCATCATGAACTATCTTTTCGAAGTTATTAAAAAAAACAGGAAGTAACTTGACAGAATTAGGGTGGGCATTGGTTTTCTGCTGATATATATATTTACTGATTGTTTCCAATGCTTGGATATAGACAAGATAGATTTTTTCATTCGACCACTGACCACGTAAACGCACCAATTCTTCATTGCATTGCCGTAAGACCTCATCTGTAATATCCCAGTCAATAGAGAGTACCAGTGTTTTTAAACGTGCAAGAGGAGATTCCTTTTCAGCTGAGTAATATTTGAGTAGGTCATCTTCTTCAAAGAAGCCCTCTTCACCAATATCATCAAGCCCTACAGTGAGATCATCATACTGCCCTTCATAATGCTCTGCCATAACAATTCTCTAGAGTAATTTTTTCTGTATAGACACAACTGTTGAAGATATAATCTTCTTCAATGTTGCTGCTACATTATATCCTGTTATCGCGCTTGCTTCAAAGTACGGAACTTTTAAACGGCTATTTAAATCCTGCTCCAAAACCGAGGTAGGAAGCACAGGAATACCATGTTCCTTGAGATCTATCTTATTATATTGTAAAACAAGAGGAATATTAAAAATGGACTCTTTATATGATTGCAGATTTTCATGAAGCTGGTTAAGGGAACGAATATTTTTCCCTCGCTGTTTTTCCATCGCATCTGCAACAAACACTATCCCGTCAACACCACGGAGTACAAGTTTTCTGGTCGCGTTATATTTCACCTGCCCCGGTACTGTATAAAGCTGAATCTTGATATCATAGCCCTTGATTTTTCCCATATCGAAAGGAAGAAAATCAAAGAACAATGTTCTATCACCATGAGTCTTCAAACTTACCATTTCAGAAGCAATCTGTTTCCGGTAGGTTTTGTTGATATATTCCAGATTTGTTGTTTTGCCACATCGACCAGGTCCATAATAAACAATTTTGACCTGAACGACCTTGTCCTTTAAATTGATGAAGCTCAAGAGGAACCTCCTGATCATTATTTTTTTAACAGACAGCCAGCTCTTTCAAGATTTAACAAACTCAATCGTTTGCCCAAAGCGTTCTGATCTGATCGATAGCCTCGACAACATTGAGTCTTAAAAAACCAAGAGATATATCTCTGCCAAACATTGAGATGAGGAGTAGCTCATCATCAATTTTACTAAAATGAATATTTGAATCCTGCCCCTTATGAAACAGTAAAGAGAATTCTTGTTCCCCCACAAGTTTGGCCATCGCATCAACCGTTGCAAAATTACCGGCCGCAAGAGCTGCAAATGAATATACATCATATTTACTTTTACCATTATCCTTGGCTGTAATAATATTACCGGCCATATCAATGATAATCGCACAATCAACGCCCAAGTCAATCAACTTTGCAGTGATAATTTGATCAATCTGTTCCAGCTGTTCCTGACTGACTATTCCATAGTTCATGCCATTCAACCTCATCTCAGTTTTATTCACACTACTAACAAAAAACAGGGAAAAACAAGCGCCGGTTAATACACCCGAAATATTCTCAAAAAAATTGACATTTCAAGTACTTCAGCACACCCATTTGTCGCTGCAATCCCTCACCAAACAATATCTCTACAAGAACTCTACTACACACAACAATATAAAAACAACAGTCATATTTAATTTAAATCTATACCACTATCCTTTTGAATTTTTCCCCTTTAATAAGTTATAGTATCAGGCAAATGTTGACTATACAACTATGTAATGTAGAAAAATGTAAAAAAATTAATTACAAGCATTATATTTTGCTACATCGAAAAGGACGCCTGTGACAAAAAAACAACCCAACCTGCCCAAAAACAGTTATTTTATTGATAGCCATTGTCATCTGGACATGACAAACTATGGTGATAAGCTAGCGGATGTACTACACCATGCCCAAAAAAATAGAGTCAAAAAAATCATAACGATAGGTATCGACATTCAAAGCTCTCGGGCAGCAGTAAAACTGGCACAAAAATACCAGGAAATCTTCCCAAGCATCGGCATACACCCCCACGATGTAGCAAACATCACAGAAAAGACCTATGAGGAGATACGACTCCTTTTTCGGCAACACAAGGAGATAATAGCAGGTTATGGTGAAATAGGTCTTGACTATGCAAAGATGTATTCAGAAAAAGAAATTCAAAAAGATCATTTTGCCAAACAGCTCAACCTGGCACATGAATTCCAGTTACCAATTATAATTCATTGTCGGGATGCACAGAATGATCTGCTCGAAATTTTGAAAACACATGCCCCGTTTGAACATGGCGGTGTCATCCACTGTTTTTCCGGTGATATGGAATTTGCTCAACAAGTATTGGCACTAGGTTTTTACATTTCCATTCCAGGTATAGTCACTTTTAAAAATGCCAATGAGCTCAAGGAAGTTGCAGCAAAAATTCCGCTAACCAAAATGCTCATCGAAACAGATGGTCCCTTTTTGGCACCAGTACCTTTTCGCGGCAAACGCAACGAACCTGCCTACATAGCCTATACAGCCGAACACATCGCACAATTAAGAGGAGTCAGCATCGATGAAATTGCTCAAGCCACCAGTCAAAACGCAGAAACCTTATTTAGTATATAGAGAAAGATTATTATGATCTGCAGCAACATCAGATTAATCAAAGAAAAAATTGCA
>PDWI01000807.1_pt1 | contig 50951 bp, 39 predicted proteins | sample 1430891 | NCBI WGS metagenome assembly PDWI01 (sample SAMN01162508, study PRJNA174530) | Oral metagenome, whole genome shotgun sequencing project. | biome: Marine environment; feature: Marine mammal; material: Swab sample of the gingival sulcus; isolation source: swab sample of gingival sulcus... | reverse complement strand
CAGTGAGGCAAAACTTCAAATAGAACTTGCTTCTATAAAACATATGTGACCAAGAATTTTTGATATGTGAATGGAACTTGGAAAACAAGCATGAAAAGGGAGGTGAGAAACCAATACCCAAATAATGAAAAGACACTTGCAAAGAAGAGAAAAAGCTATAAAAAAAGAATTAGAACATTTCTCAAAAGTCAGAAAAGAACATAGAAAATCGAGAAGCAGAAAATGACTTGCAACTATTTGAGTAGTTGGTTATACAAATGCTTGAAAATCTACTCTAACAAATGCACTTACAAATAAATGAGTCTTAGCAGAAGATAAGCTTTTTGCAACTCTCTGAACAAGTGTAGGGAAAATGTGGATTGCTCCAAGTAGTTTAGATGAAGGAAAGTATTGCCCTTGAAAAGAATTTCTAATAAATGATACTATTTGATTTATTAGAGACTTACCACCAGAACTTATAGATGCTTTTACTTCCACTCTGGAAGACTCTATTGAAGCTGATATATTGCTTCATACTGTTGATGCCTGCGATCCAAAATTAGAAGAAAAAATAGAGGTCGTAGATGAGATTCTTGAGAGGATTTGAGCTACTCAAAAAAAGATTTATGTTTTTAATAAAATTGATGGGATTTCTTGCTGTCATTCCGGACTTGATCCGGAATCTAATATAAATATTGAAAAATATACAAGAAGAGATTCTGAAAGAGATCCTGAAATGAATTCAGAATGACAAACTATAGAAATAGATTATTTAGAATATCTAAAAGAAAAGTTTGCAAAATACAATCCTGTTTTTGTAAGTGCTTACAAGAAAGTAGGATTAGATGAATTGAAAGAGAGAATAATGATGGAGAGTCAATAGGTATAATTTTTTGTTTTTCTTTTGCAAAATATCAAATAATATGATATACTTATTTTATAAGTTTATTTAATAATTTATATTTTTATGCTTGATTCTATTATTTCTTTTCTTCAAAAATTGAAACAACAAAAGTCTGGAGAGCGGATTTCGATTTTTTCTTGACCAGAGAGTAAGACTGGGAAAGTTTTTTTCTTCCTTATCTACCTTCTTTGTACTCTTCTTTTTATATATATAATTATAATAGGATGGATGAAGAATAATTACTTTGATAAGAGTGAATTGTATTGAATTCTATCATTTCTTGGAATTATTTTCGCCTTATTGCTTCTATTTATAGTTCCAATATTTTTGTCTCAGAAAAATCGTACATGGAAATTTTTGTTTACAATTCATATTCCACTTATTTTTTCGGTTCTTTCTATTGGAATTTTCTTCCTTACACCTCAATTTAGAGTGGATACTTTGGTAGGCATGCTTGTTGGAATATACCCTCTCTTTCAAATTGCCAAAGCGTATGCGGAAAATTATAATATCGCTTTTGTGGAGAGAAAATGGATGATGAAAGGCATCTCTTTTTTTCAATATTATAACTATGGATTTTTCTTTTTCTTAGCAACGTTTGTATTCTTATTGTCTATCTGATTTGAGTCAATTTTTTCCATTGAGATAGATGATGTATGGTTTTTAGATGAGTTACATTTATTGATATCAAATATTTCTGATATGATATCTTGATGAGTTGTGTCATTTCTTTTTTTCAATATTATTTTCTTCCTCTTCCTTTGTTATGCTGTACTGGGTCTTCATATGTATCGTGAAAGTATTTCGTTTCAATGGAACTCTCTATTTAAGGGAGTCTCTGCATTTTTAGTTTTATTTTTATTGGTGTATTCAATCAACAGTATGAAATATTTGTATACGTATCAAGTAAATACAGCAGAAGAAATCATTATGACAGAATGAGATAACTATGAATCATATAAAAAAGCAAAAGGTAAATGGTTTTTAGAAAGGGCATATTTATACCATATCAAACACAAAGAAAATATAAATCATCAGACTTTTAGTAAACTGTTTGATGCGACTGTACAGCAATACTTTTGAGAGAAAGTAGCTGATTATTTGGAAAATCCAAGAACTTTTGCGACGAATGCTTCAAAAATTGGAGAAAAAGCAGAGGTTGAATTTTCTTTTATAGATATAAAAAATTCAGTGATTCAGGAAAACGGGATTCCACTTTTAGAAACTATGTATACTTTTGATTTTACCAATGAAACCAATGAGAACAAAGAGGTCATTATTGATTTTGAAGCGCCTTCTAAAGATACTGTAGTCACAAATTTACGTCTTGGAAAAAATCTAGAGCTTATCGGACAAATTGCTCCAAGATGAGCAGCTCGTCAGGTGTATGAAAACTCACTTCGCAGAAATACCGATCCAGCCCTTATAGAGAAAGTTGGACTTAATTCGTATAATCTTCGAGTATTTCCAATACCACAAAAGACAGACTATAAATCAAATGGAAAGCAAAAAGTGCAAATCAAAATGATAACTCCATTTACGACTGATGCAGTTTTATACTCGCCTCAATTTACCGTTGTAAATCTTAAATATAACGAAAATTCAAACCTTGTTTCTAAAATATATAAATGAAATGAGCTCATAAAAGAAGAGAAAAAGAAAGGAAAAGATATAGAGAAGTATACAAAAGAAAATCACTTTATTTCGCTTCAAGATCTAGGAGTAGAAAACCGTACGTCTTTTGATTCAATCTGTCTTAATAGTGAGTTACAGTCTATATATGATACTATCTCTTATCATAAAAATCAAGAGTATCAAAAAATAATTGTACTTTTTGATAATTCACTGAGCGTAGAGAGAAATAATGCTCACAAAATATACGAAGATATTTATAGTGTGCTGAAAAATTTCGATTGAAAACTTCGAGATATTGATATGTACAGTTACAACTTTGATACACGCAGAATATCTGAAATAGCTGACATAAAGTATTGGGGCTATTCTGATATTGATAATGCAGTTGAATTTATTATCGAAAACAGTATAGAGAATTCAAGAATTATCTTTGTAACTGATGATGACAGTTTTAATTTTTCTTCTCAAGAAGATGGAACAAGAGACTTTACAAAACTTGCGTCAAATCAGCTCTCAGTTATCAAAATCTGAAACAAAGTAAAAAAATATAAAAGTGATTTCAATACCTTGCTTGCCGCTACTGCGGGAAATATCTATACACTCTCTCAAAAAGGTGATATAGAAAGCACACTTCAACAAATTTTCTCAGTTCAACCAACACATATTAAAACAGGCTCACAGTGTAGAAATATACATCTTGGAAATTCTGAAAATGGTGCCATCTCAAAAATAAACCAAATACAGGCAGGTATAATTTCTACAAAACTCCTTTCTGCTATCTCTAATCGTGCAAAATGGGATTCTGTTGCTGAACAACAAAATGCACTTGCCGAAAGATACCATATTGTCAATCAATTTAATTCGATTATTGCTTTGGAAACTGATCGTCAGCAGAGAGATCTTGATAGGTATTCACAATCAAATCAGGCATATGATATAAAATATTCTGATTCTAGCCGTACAAAACGAATTTCATGGCAAACAAATAGAACATCAAGACCGACAACAGATAATTTTTCGCTTTCATTTGATAAAGCAAGCTCGTTAGATATTGAATATGATTCGTCATTAATAGGAGCACCTTCAAGAACATCTGACTTTGATTTTGACTTTGATTTTCATCCATTGGCATTGCTCATAATAGGAGCATACTTGGTTCAATATATTCTATATATTATGTTCTTTTTTGGATTTTCTCGAAAAGAAAAAGAATCTGAAAACACATCAAATACATAGTTTTCTTGTGATATAAGACATGATATCATCTTTCCCGGATTCTGCTTTTGCTGCATCCGGGTTTTTTCTTAAAGAAATAAATCTTAATCCTGTTTTTGTAAGTGCTTATAAGAAAATAGGGTTAGATGAGTTGAAAGAGGGGATTATAAAATAAATACAAATTGTAGTTGACAAAATAATTATTATTGTATAATAAATAATGTATTTCATCTCAATAATAGTTATATGCCAAAGAGTCGAATGGAAGTTTTTGGTGATATGCCAAAAGAACTTAAAAATTCAGAGTATTCTGTGTATCAAGAGCTCAATGATTTTTTACAACGAGAATGAGTCTATGAATGGAGCGATGTTTTTGCTGTGTATCAAAAACTCCTCCTTGCAGAAAACCTTGTAGGGAGGGGCGTAGATAAAGATACATTGCAATGACAAATGTTTCATGCAATGTATCATACTCATCGGTGAGTTAATGGTGTACTGGATTTTTTGAATTTGAAATATCCAGATATTTCAGAATATGTATCTCGGAAAGTATCAAAAATATTTTGAGTTTCAGTTGATAGAATACCAATTGGTTCAACGTGTGTTTTTAGTCTATGTAACCATGTTCTTCAAAAGGAAACAGAATTGAGTTTTGATTTTTCCAAGGAAACAAGTGAAGATATTTTACATAAAGTTCATTTTATGGAAATCTTTGCAAATAGTGGGTTTGATCTTTCTTCTTTGAAGATAACAACTTAAAACCTATCCCATAAAAAACAAAATTCTTACTCTCTCCAAAATCTCATTATAAAAGAGGAAGCTCGCGAGCCAACCAGCTCATAAAAATGGTCCAAAAGGAATCTGATGGTCTCATCATTTTTTTTGGATTTTGCAGATAAGTAGATAGATTATCCCGATAATACTTCCCAAAATATAGGCAATAAAAAAGCTGGCAACTCCGTGGATGATACCAAGAGTGAGCCCAGAAAATAGGGCCACCATCATATCGCCGGCTCCAATCCAAGTCTCTATTTCTTCATCATCATTGTCTGTATTCTCTTTTGAAAGTCCTAAAAAATCGAGAAAACTGTACCAAAAGAAAGAGATATAAAAGACAAAAAGTCCAAATATTTCCTTGTATCGTCTTTTTCGAATCAAGAATATACTTCCAGAAATAAGAATTTGCAAATAAATAAAAGTATAGAGAAAAAATCCTCCCCAGAAGTGATTTTTTATAAAATCTGAGAAAGTATGAAAAGTATGAAAATCAAAAAATATACTGTAATTTTTTGATACATATCAATACATGAACATTCCAATTATTACAAAAAGTGCTGGTATCATTATTTGCATTGGGATTTCCATATATTTGAGATCGTAGAGTGTGTAGACTCAAATGACAAAACCAAAAAAGAGTGATATCCAAAGTGATATATCAAAAACTGTGATACCAAGTCTATAATTTCCCCAGAGAATAATAACAAAAATTATCCCCATGAGTATCTCACAAAATGGGTAAAATTTCGAGATTTTGCAAGCACAATTCTTGCATTTACCACGCTGTCCTATATACGAGAGAAGTGGTATAAGTTCAAATCATCACAGGATATGCTCACATTTTGGGCACTGGCTCCTTCCGATAAAAATACCAGATTTTTTGATTTTCCATCGCGATACCAATACACTTGCAAAGCTTCCAAAAATACTGCCGAGGAGAAAAAAAATAACTGAAGATACGATCATTTTTTTCTAGAGTATTAAAAGAATAAAAGCTGAAAAAACATATGCAGAATATAGGGTCATAAGAGTACAATATTAAAAAGAAGCAAATTCAGAAAGTGTATACAGATTGCTTTTTTCTATGGTAGATTGCCAGGTTTTTTTGAGTGGCTTTGTTTTGAGAATCCGTTCAAGTGGGGTTTTGGTAATCTGCTTGTACATATATTCGAGTACTGGATCATTTGAGAAGAAATTTGGATCGAGTAATCAAGTATATTTGAGAATCCTCATTTGCAGGAGAAGAGATTGGTCATACGAAATTTGCTCTGGTGTTGCTTTGAGTGCTGTCGTGTAGTCATCATATATATATTCCGCAGTATCATAATCAGCAAAAGCCTGATCTATACTCTTGACAATACACAAAAATTGGAGCAAAGGTGCGTAGGTCCACTTTTTTCGGATAAGGTGATTTTTGATTTGATATGATTTTACTGTATTGATGGTTGTTTTTCTTTCTACGATACAAGATATGATATCTCCGATATCTCATGAAAAGTGCTTTTTATAATACCACACCGAAATTTTTCCATATTCTCTTGAAAAGAGAGTGATATGCATTTGTTTCTCTCGTATCTTTTTTTTGTCAAGAATGATAGCTTGTATTCTATACATTATTGACGAATTGTAAGATTACCATCGATAATTTCGAATTGAATTTCAAAGACTCATTTTGCTGTTGTTGCATATATCAGTCCGTCTCGTGGCACAGTAATGCTTTCGAGTTTTTCGTTTGTTTTGATTTCGAGTTGGGCTATATAATCAAGGGCTGTGATGTCTTGAAACTGTCGTGAATTTGGTTGAAAAATCCAAACTCGTTTTCCATTTTGTATATACACGTATGAGAGTTTATCTGATACAATGATTTGTGCTGACTCATTTGCATTGATGCTCCAAGTATTTGGAATTTTGTTGAGAGTAAGTGGGGTAATTCATTTTTTGTTTGTACTGACATATCGATTGATTTTTCCACTTTCCATGAGGATATAGAATCCACCATCAATACCGATATCAATGATGCCTGGAAGGGTATTTGGAAGGGAATTTTCTTTTTGAGAGAACTTATTATTGACACCAGGCTTATGCTTTAATATTTGATCTGCATTTGGGCTTACAAAATATATATTACTGTAGTATGTGCTGACTGGACCAAGAAAACTCCATCCATTTTGTCCGGTTACATTGACATAATTGACGCTTTTTCCGGCTGGTGAGAGTACTCGATTAGTGTCGGTAGTGATATAAATTTTTCCGGCATCGTTTACTGCAAAGTATCGAGCCTCATTTCATTGAGGATACTCTATCACTTCTGGGAGACCACTATCTCGAACTACATCGAGAATAAGTTTTCTTTTTCCTATGATGGTAAGTTTCTTATCTTTTTCTACAACTCCGATAGGCTCGAGTACATTCTCTGTTTCGACAAGAGAGTTTGCCTGTGTGAGGTCTATAGTCTGTATGTCATAGGTCTCTTTTTTGAGAATATCGATAGTTGTTTCGAGTTTTTGAACTTCTTTTGTTTGCATATTTTCTCTGCGAAGTTCGAGGAGGATTTCTTGTGCTTCGTTGATTTTTTTCTCAAAAGCCTCTTGGTTATTTGTTAGTGTTCGACTTTCATTGACGAGTGTTTGAGCCTGCTGGATTTGAGTCTGTATTTTTTGAGGAACACCAGTAAATATCTCAGATATTCCTTTGACGAGCATAAAAATAAGAAGGAAAAGAATCACCATTCCAATTCCGAGGAAAATATACTGTTGTCTTTTATCCTCTATATTGATAACACGACGAATCTTTTCTTGGGCATAGTGCCATGCTTTGTGCTGCCGAAGAGAGTGAATCCATCGTTTCCCTGTACTTCGAGCGATATTGATATAGTTTTTATTTTCTCATCGTGGAGGAAGATTACTTCGTTTTCTCGGATGTCGGATTCGCATCAGATGAACTGACTGAGAAACTTCACGTTTGAGTACTGATGTAACGATGCTATCAAAGGCATCTTTATCGAGATTGCTCATTTCTTGGAGAAGTTCATTTCCAAGGAGTGTTTGTATATTTTGACTGGCAAGAAAAATCGTGGCTCACTGTGTAATTTCTCCATTTGTCAGCGCTGAAAATTCGTATTTTCCAGTATCTTCTGATGTGATTTGTGTGATGGATTCTCAATCAACCAGAAACGCCCCCGCATCTCAAATAGTTGATACTATAAGGGTATTCTCCTTGAGGACCGCCAAAAGAATACTCGTGTTTTCGACATCATTATCATCAAAATTTTTGATATGATGATTATAGTGCTCAGTAATGTAGGTAAAATCGGCATCAGACTTCGGACCTTCCCATACTGTTGATGAGATTGTTTCCAGAAGTTGATCTTCAATGATAGAAAGAATATTTTCCTTCTCTCCCTTGAGAATAAGAACAATAGTAATATTTTTTTCTGGAGAGAGTACATGTGAGCGGATATGAGAAGTATCTTGGCTTACATTATGTGAAATGGGTACAATCTGAATCATAGACATATATTTTAGAGAGTATTAAGCATGTCGAGAGCATCTTCAGCATCTTCTTTGGAAGTATCTGATTTTTCTGCTTCTTTGATTTTCTCTTTGGTCTTTTTAGACTGGAGAGATTGCCACTGAATCATATGTTTATCATTGAGGTGTTTGATCTCTTCTTGGTATTTTATGTTGAGTTCTTCGAGCTGACGTCGTTCCGTCATCAATATATCAAAGAGTCTATCAATCTGAGGATCCGTCATAGAAGGCAGGATATCAAACCAATACTGTTTCTCGTTATTGTCAATTGACTCACTATGCAGGAGTAATTGTACGAGTTCAGGGTATTTTTGTTGGATAAGATCAGGAATTTCAAAAGAAAATCCATTGTGAATAACAGAAGACATAAGTAAAAAATAAAAAGTAATATATGCTTAATTGTATAGAACTTTTGAAATTTCGCAAGTAAAAAATACAACTTCTGAGTGCTTTTATTTGATTTTTTTATTTAATTGTGTATGATATGATGCAAATTCATATTTATTTTTTCTTTTATGCACAAAGCACTACGCCTTTACTTATCGTTTTTAGCGAGGATGATAGTACGAAAACATAAGCCCTATATTATTGGAGTTACAGGCACAGTTGGGAAGACGACAATGACGCAAAATATAGCCATTTTATTGCGTACCGCTTTTTGAAATGATGCTGTTGAAATTTCAAAATACAATTATAATGGAGAATTTTGACTCCCACTTTCTATTATTGGTTCAAAAACAGGCGGTAAAAATCTTTGGCTTTGGGCCAAGGTATGATGGCATGCAATACGTAGATACTTTCATTCGTATCCTCGATACCTGATTTTGGAATATGGGATTGACACGCCTTGAGAGATGGATTTCTTGCTTTCGATTGCTCACCCGGATATTGCTATTATCACTCCTGTTGAGCCAAATCATATCGAGCAATTTCAAGAATTTTCGAAGTATAAAAAAGAAAAACTCAAAATTCTTGCCTATGCAAAAAAATATATAGTCCACGAATCACTGCGTGAAAATGTGCCAGTCAATACTCCTTTGTATGGATTTTCACATCAAGAAAATATGCAAATACAAGACATACACACCACTTCTTCTGGTACTTCTGCGCAGATTGTCTGTGATGATGAAGTATATACAGTAGAGTATCCTTCTATTGGAACCTTCTTGATAGAAAATCTACTTCCGATTATCTATATTTCCCAAAAAATGAAGATACCAAAAGAGAAAATAACACAAAGTATGAAAAGTATGATTATAAAAAATGGTCGATGAAAACTTCTTGAGGGTATCAATTGATCTGTCATTATAGATGGAAGTTATAATGGTTGATCGTTGAGTATTCGCAAGGGACTTGAGTCACTTTCTGACTTTCTCGAAACAAAAAAAATTACTCTTGTGCTCTGAGATATGAGAGAGCTTGGATGACAAACACAGAATCTTCATGATAAGCTTGCTGACGATATTATTCGTATTTTTTCTGCCTATCCAAAAACAAAAATCTATCTTGTGTGACCGTATATGAAGGAATATGTTTTTCCAAAATTACAGGGATATTTTGATGTGAAATTTTCATTTTCATCTCGTGCAGTTGGGGAGTATGTCAAATCATACTCGGATCAGATTTCGGAAGATGATATGTTTTATGTCAAGGGAAGTCAAAATACTATTTTTCTAGAAGAAGCAATTAAATACTGGATTTCTCCAGACCAATACAAATATTTGCCAAGGCAATGAGGCGAATGGGATGAGAAAAAACAAGTATTTTTCTCATCAGTACGGCAAGATATAGAATAAAAATTATTTCGATACAAAATCGAGAATTGACAAGTCTTTTTTTGGATTTTTATTCATAATATTTGTTTTTTTCTTGAAGATATGCTACCATATATGTGTAGCTTTTTTTTATTGTTTTTGTATGATTACTTTTCTCAAAAAATACAGCACTGGAGGAATACTCTGCATCCTTCTGTGCACACAACTTTCACCAAGTTTTGCTATTGATACTGGTTCATCAGGTAATATTATCAATGCCTTTAAACAAAAAGAAAAACAAATTCTTTTTGAGTCTCTTCCTTTTACTGCTGGAAGTACGAACGGCATTTTGGAACAAGAGTACAAAATGAATGGACTGGAATCACTCAAGCAAAAAATTGCCCAAAAACAGTCTGAATATGAAGCAAAACGAATTCAAGCAGAAGAACATATCAATACGCTCTCCCAGAGAGTTGCCTTGATTGATGCATCTATCGATGAGACAAGACAAGCTATGGAAGAAGCAGAAACTTTAATTGAACAAAAAGAAAGAAAGATTGAGATATGGAAACAAGCACAGCTCAAAACCCAATATACTATAGATTCTTATAAAAAAACCATCCTGAGTTATTTAGCAAATATTTATTCACAAGGAAATATAGGATTGACAAACTCTGGTCAGGCTGATATTATTCAGTCTATGCTCCTCTCGGATAAGGACAGTGATTTTTTTATCTCTGATATTACGTATAAAACGCTGGTTTCAGAGCTTTGAGAACAATTTGTTCATGAGTATAGAGAATTGGTTCGCCAGCAATATGTGCACCAAATTCAAATTCAGGAACAAAAACGAAAAATTGAAACAATGAAGCGTGCTCTTCAGGAGCAAAAGCGATCACTTCAAGTCCAAAAAAGTCAAAAAGAAAGCCTTATGGAAGTAACGCAGGGAAAAGAAGAACTCTATACTCAATATGTACAAAGTCAGCAACAGGCCCAAGAAGAAGTCGAGACCTATTGGCAAAAGGCAAATGAGGATTACAAAGACTCACTCAATACGTTTTTGAAAAAAAATGGCTGTCATCAGTCGGCTCCAACTTCTCGTATCACTGATGCTCAAAAACAAAATCTTTCACCGCAGTGTCGTAGAGTCTATGCTTTTTTTGAAAATGAAAACTCACTTCAGACAAGTCAGTATAAAGAAAATACTCACAATATCTTTACTTGGCCAGTTACTTCTCGAAGAATTACAGCATTCTTTCGAGATCCTGGGTACTTTGCTTATCTTGGTTCTCATCATGATGCAGTGGATATTGCCACTCCACAGAGCTCACCAATTTATGCGCCCGCTGATTGATATGTATATTATATCCTTCCACCACGACAGTGAGGATACTCATACATTGCACTCAAACATAAGGATGGTTTTGTCAGCGTGTATGGACATATATCAGAAGTTGAAATAGAGCCGTATCAATTTGTACGACAAGGAGAACTCATTGCTCGAAGCGGATGAGCCCCATGAACTCCATGAGCTGGACCGATGACCAGCGGTGCGCATCTTCACTTTGAACTCTGGAAGGACAAAAAACCCGTTGACCCATTTCGATATATGACGCTCGCAGATGTTGACTACAGTCAGATCCCTTCTCGTTATCAACAAAAGTTTGTAGCTGATATTGTCGAGAGAACTGATTGATACGCTGATACATCGCAGTTCCGACAGACATTTGTACTGCGTGGAAACACAGAGGCTGAACGCCAAAAGTATATGCTTTCACGATATGCAACCTCTGACTTCCAAGATTGGAATATGTGGGTAGATACCGCTCTCAAGGCAAATATTGATCCAAGTTTCTTGATGTGTATTGGACTTTCTGAGAGTACTCTTGGCCATCATTTGAAGACAAGATACAATGTATGAAATGTATGAAATACCGATAGTGGATGAGTATACTATTTTGATTCACCAGAAGAATGAGTTCTCTGGATGGGAAAAACCTTTAATAATAAATATCTCGGACACTATACAACTATTGACGAGCTGTCTCGATGGGGAAATCAAAATGGTCCAATCTATGCCTCATCAGCATCGAATTGGCATAACAATACTATCAAATGTCTCTCAGCCCTTAAATGAGAATTTGTTGCCGATGACTTCCAGTTCCGGCTTGGACAGTAGAAATGCCCGGATATCATCACTTTCTTATTCGTAAAGACTCTTAAATAAATGCAGGTTATTTTATATAGCCTGCATTTTGTCTCTTGATTTTCACCCTTTGAGTATATATCTATTTGTTTGCTCTATTTGATTTTTCATTGATTTAAGATGAAAAGGGCAAACTTCATTGGGATTTTTTCCTATCAAATAGGGTTTTGTGGTTTCGTTCAAAAGACTATAAGTATCGAATGGAGTGACACAAATGTTATTTGAACCAACAAAAAAATTTATACTTCTCATCACTTTTGTATTATTTTCCTAGTTTCTTTGATCTTTTTTAAATCTACTAATCTTGATACTAATTTTTCTGGTAAAGAGTACAAATCACTTTCTATATAATTAAGTACTCTTTGAATTTCATTACTTAAATCTTTATCAAATCGAGATACAAGAGGAATAATTATTTTTTTTGTTTCTTTTATATATCTTTCTTGCTTTTCTTTTGAAGCAAAATTTAGAGAATACAAATTTGCTAATCTCTCTAATCATCTTAATATTGCTAATTTTTTATTTTTTAAAAGTCTAATATAATAATCTTTTGTACTTATAATTTTTTTTCAATTTTCTTTTTTTGAGAGCAAATACACATTTTCTCAAACTTCTTTTCAAAATAATTCTCAAATTTCTTTTTTTGTAATACTAGAATCTTCAATAACTTCATGAAGAAGTAAAATGATAATATCTTTATAATCTAATCATTTTTCTATTCATTTTATAGCTGCAAATATAGGATGAGAATAATATTCTACTCATTCATCTCTATATTGTCATTTATGTTGTTTTTTACATAATTTTAATGCTTTAAAAATCAATTTCTTTTCATTTTCATCATATTTTTCAAGAGATGAAATAAACCATTTTTGTAAATATTCTGGTTCTAAAATTATTTCTAAGTGGTTTTCAATTTTTGCTTTATTTTCAAATTCTTTTTTCAATCTATCTCATAGTCAGTCAAATCTTTTATTAAATTCTTCTCGGTCTATTATTTCAAAGTCCTTTGGGTCTTTATATCATAATTTTTTTAGTTTTCAATTTATAAAAAAATAATTAACAAAATCTCTATGAGAACAAACAACGGGGTTTCATAAATAATCTATATAGTCTATTTTTCAACTATATCCATCTTCAAAATCTTCCAAAACCATTTTTTTTATATTTGGATTTTGACCTTCAGAGTATAAAATATTTTCTTTTAGGTGTTTTGATCTTAGTGTATCTTTCATATAATGCATTGTTATAATACGGTATATACTATAATTATATTAGTTATGATGTCAAACTTAAAATCTTGCGTTTTTTGAATCCTTTATCTCCTCTTGATTCTGGTATTCTCGATTGATTGTATTGTGTGACATCACCGAAAAAATTTCATAAGCAGTTGACCCTTAAATATGAGAATATATTTCGTTCATTGAGACAAGTTATTTTTATCCTAGTTTCTCCAGCTTTTCCTCCAGTTTTTTGAGTTGGAGCGTGGCTTGATTTTTCTTTTCCATTTCAGATCGTACTATTTCTTGTGGAGCATTTGCACTAAACGCAGGATTCGAAAGTTTTTTCTCTATTGTTCGCAGGTATACTTTTTTGTCCTCTATCTGTTCTTTGAGTCTCTTGATTTCTTCTGCCTGGGCACTTTCATCGATTTGTGCATCGACATAAATATCAATATCAACGACGACAGCATAAGAAAGTAAGTCCTTATTTTCTTTTGGTTTTTCGATATGAAGGGTATCAATTTTTGCAAGTCATTGAATAATATCTTTGTTTTCTTCTATCATTGTTTTATCTTTTCATACTGCTACAATCCATACATCTCGAAGGTCGCTTGGTTTGATTTTCTTTTCGGCTCGTATATTTCGTATTGTTCGTATGATATCTTGTACTTTTTCGATTTGGTTTTCGATATTGACATCACTCTTCCAATTTTCTTGTGTCCATTGATTTGAAGCAAGAATATCTCATTGAGTCATATAACCATAGAGACTCTCAGTAATATGTGGAATATATGGATGAATGAGCGTCAAGATCTCGAGAATAACCAGTGAAAGCACACTGTCTCAAAGCTGTGAGTCGGCTTTTTTGATCTTGTATGTTTCGATAAAAAAGTCAGCAAAATCATCTCGTATAAAAGCAATGAGATCGAGTCAAGTCAGAGAAAAATTATAGGATTCCATGCTTTCTGTGACTTCTTTGGAAATGTGCGCGAGTTTTGAAAGTATCCATTTTTCATGAGAGAGAAGGTCCTTCATGTTTTCTTGAATTTTTTTGGTGAGTGCTGCCTTGTTTTCAGTAATATTTCCGACATTCATCCAGCTAAATCGTGCAATATTCCAGAGTTTATTTAAGAAAAGCGAGTATTCTTCCACATTTTTTATTGAGAAATTCATATTATTTCCTGGTGTGTTTCCGAGAACGACAGCAAGACGAAGGGCGTCAGTTGAATACTGCTCAATTACATCGAGCGGATCGACAACATTCCCCCAGCTTTTACTCATTTTCTTTCCATGTTCATCGAGTATCATTCCATGGAAATATATTTTTTCAAATGGTGTTTGTCCAGTAAACTCATATCCAAGGAGAAGCATACGAATCACCCAGAAAAAGATAAGATCATTTCCCGTTTCAAGAACATCAGCTGGATAGAATTTTTCAAAAAGTTCAGCTGGAGTGTCAAAATCCCAATCAAGTATAGAAAATGGCCAAAGTCCACTTGAAAACCAGGTATCAAGTACATCATTGTCTCGAATGACATTTTCTTTTCCATATTTTTTGTAGAGGTCTGTTGGGTCTTGAGTGACCCCGATGAGTTCTCCTGTTGCTTTATTGTAGTAAGCCGGTATTTGGTGTCCCCACCAAAGTTGTCGGCTGATACACCAGTCCTTGAGGTTATAAATCCACTTTTCAAATTGTTTCTTGAATCGACCTGGGATGATAGTAAATTCTCATTTTTCATAGCCATCAATGACTTTTTTTGCAATGGGGTCAATCTTTACAAACCACTGTGTTGAGACAACAGATTCGATTCGACACTTTCATCGAGAACAAAAACCAACCTTGTGTGTGTATGGTTCTACTTTTACAAGATTTCCCTTACTTTTGAGAAGTTCTACAACATTGTCTCTGGCTTCTCCAGCCGCTGCAAGTCCTGCAAATGGACCTGCCTCTGCATTCATAACTCCATTTTTGTCGATGACAGTATAGTCAGTTCGTAGATGGTGCCTTTTTCCCATTTCAAAATCAGATGGATCATGAGCTGGTGTGATTTTGACTGCTCCTGTCCCAAATTCCATATCGACTGTTTCATCAGCAATAAGAGGAATTTCTTTGTTTGTAATCGGGAGGATAAGATTTCTTCCAATATATCTTTTGTATCGTTTGTCGTCTGGATGGACGGCGACAGCTTGGTCAGCTAGGAGGGTTTCAGGGCGAGTTGTTGCTACCTGTATCGTTGCATCTGAACCAGAGACAAAATAATTGATATAGTACATTCTCTCATTGATTTCTTCGTACTCAACTTCGATGTCTGATATAGCGGACTCAAGTTTTGGTGAGTAGTTTACCATATACTCCCCTCGGTATATAAGTCCTTTGTTATAGAGGTCAATAAATGTTTTTTCGACAAGATCGTTTGATTTGTCATCGAAGGTAAATCGCTCTTTGCTCCAGTCTACTGAGGCTCCTATCTTTTTGATTTGATTTTGGATATTTCCACTAAATTCTTCCATCCATTTCCAACATTCTTCCAAAAATCGCTCTCGTCCGATTTCTTGTCGGCTGGTTCCTTGGCTTTCAAGTCGTTTCTCGACTTGGGCTTGGGTGGCAATACCAGCATGGTCAGTTCCTGGTATCCATACAGTTTCATCACCTTTCATACGGTGATATCGAATCATAATATCTTGTAGAGTGAGTGTGAGAGCATGTCCGAGGTGGAGATTTCCGGTTACATTTGGTGGTGGAATTGGAATATAAAAAGTATCTCCAGTTTTCGATGGTTTTGGGAGATATATTTTTTCATTTTCCCAGAGATTTTGAGCTTCTGCCTCTGCCTCTTTTGGATTATATTGCTTTGGAAATTCCGCCATACAAAAAAATTAGTAGATAATAGTCCTATTATACGAAATTCTTATTTTTTTCAAGCGCTTATAGGGAAAATAGGGATTTTAATATTGACAAACTTTTTACTTATAATATAATAACTAAAATTATACCATTTTTATTCTATGGAAAGCAAAGTACTTACCTGAGCTGGTACTGGGAAACCAGTCGAAATAGAGAATCTTCAATTAGAAGAGTGGATTGGAAAATGATGACGATCAAGTGGAGTCCATCTCATTTCAGCAAGCCTGAAGAATAGAATGACTCAATTAGTTGAAAAAAGACCAAATGAGCAGCTTTGTTTTGTGCCTAATATTGCTCATATTTTACGTACACACCAGATTTGCAAAGAATTGAAAATTCCAACATTTCCAACACTTCGAACTGATGGAACGAATCTATATTCAACACCTTTTTTTAAACCCTGAAAGTATGAGCTCCTCACGGCAAATAACTATGCAAAAAGATTGATGTATTTACAGCTTGAATGAAATTTGAGAGTAGATGAAACTACGCTTTCTGTTTTTGAAAGTTCACTGTATAACAATACAAAAAAGCAAGGAGTTATTATAAATAATCTTGACGCCTTTGGTTTTGTAACTGATGTGAAGAAGAAGGAAGTTATAAAAATTATTATCTGTGACTTTGATTGTATTGAAAATTATCAAGAGGATTCTTCTGCGCTCGATGAATACTCTTGAAAATACAGAGATATTATCAATACAAATCTCTATTATTTTCGTCAAAGTTTACAAGAAATGAAAAAGTATTTTAATATTGACATAGAATGAGAAAGTTTGTAAAGTAGTTATTTCTCTGAACGAGAAAAAGGCCTTCCGAGAACTACAAATACGGTTCGTACAAATAGAGCTATATCAAGAGTAAAAGAATAATTTTCTATATAATATATATCATAGGCAACTTCTTCTTGAAACGAGTTTTTGTCTCGTCCATAGACCTGCGCCATACCAGTGATACCTGGCTTAACTGTGAGAACCTGCTTATCGCTTTCGTTATAGAGGGCAACTTCTCTTGGTTGGTGCGGTCGAGGACCAATCAGAGACATATCTCATCGAAGTACATTTATAAGCTGTGGAAGTTCATCGAGAGAAAATTTCTCAATCCAACGACCAAATTTCATCTTCCGTGGATCATTTTTGATCTTATAGAGAGGTCATTTTCGGGTATTTTGTTTTTGTTTGAGCTCTTCCTCATAGGCTATAGCAGTATCTTCTGAGTGTTGTTCTCCGTACGCTTCTTTGGTACAATCTTTCCAATACATGTACCGAAATTTGTAGAGTGTAAATGTTTTTCCATTTTTTCATACCCTTTTATTTTTGTAAATAGCCGGACCACTTACATCTTCTATTTTGATTCCTATATAGATAAAAAGCAATACTGGTGAGAGTATAATTAAGGCAAGACTTGAAATAATAATATCGAAAATTCGCTTGAAAAAACTCTCCCAAAACCCAATCGAGATTGCCGAGAGTTCTATCATCGGTGTTGTACCAATGAAGCGTTCTCGACGAGAAAAGTGTGCCATGTGAGGTAGTATCTGTGGATACATACAAGAAACACCATAAATTTTTGCTTGTTCAAAAACAAAATTCCCATTTGCATACGGATTATCAAGTGCAAGTATGACAGCATTTGCTTTTCGCTGTTTGAGATATTGGAGGATTTTTTCTTCCTGAGAAACTTCTAAAAAATCACATATATGTGATTCCAGTCCGATACTTTGTTTGGCATCTTCTTTTTCTCATGTATAGACGATAAGAAATCTTTGGTGCAGTTTTTGTTTATTTTTTTCGTATATAAGTCGCAGGAGAGATCGAAAGGTTAGTGATGAGAGCATCGAAAAAATAAATGCATAGAGCACAATAAGACGAGGAATTTCTTTTGAAAAAATTGGACCCGTTGCAAAGTAAATAAGTCCAACAAAAGCAATGAGCCAAATAAATCCTGCTATCAAAACTCGACGGATTTCTTCTACAAGAGGAATATCATCGAGGTTTCTTCAATAGAGTCATCTCTGTCCAAACGTAACAAGCCAGAGAAGTATGCCAGCAGCGACATAGGGAAAAAATTGTTCCCAAGAGATAAAAGGGATTCGCAGTTGTATAAAAGGGATACCATCAGTAATAGTTCGTAGAAAATACGCCAAAGAAAAAGCACCCATAAGAAGCATACTCTCAAGAATTGGTTTTGCAATAATGAAGATGTAAGATGAGGTTCGCATATTTAGCTCGAATTATACGTCTTTTTGTAATTTTTGCAAATTCTTCCACTTGCTTTTTTTTCATTATTTTTTATACTTGTACTCGAAATTATTATTTTTTTGTATGGATATTTATTCTATTCTTTTTGGCATTTGAGCCTTGTACCTTCTTGTGTACTTACTTTCGTTTTTCTTTTTTCGATCTCGTCTCCGTATACCAGAACAAAAGATTATTGATGTTTTTTTGGCAAAAGTTGCAAAAATCCCCGCTCTTATTGAGGTCATGCGAGGGGAAGTTGCTGATGAAAAGGCTTTTGATACAATCACAAAACTGCATTCTCGATCGATGATTTATGAGTATGATTCTATCTATTCTTTGCTCGAAAATAACAAAAAAATTCACGATGAGTTTGGATTTTTGATGAAACTGTCGGTCCAAATTCCAAGCCTTCAAAAAAATGAACTTTTTGTCTATATTCGAGATTTTATTATCAAATATGAGCGGAATATGAAAAAAGATTTTTCTGCTTATAATGCAGCAGTTCAAAGTTGGAATATGTTTGTAAAAATCAAAAATTTTACTCTTATCGGTCTTCTTTTGCCAGGAGGTAAAAAGGAACTAATTTAAACTCTACCTCCTTCGTCTTGCTTTTTTGCGAGCAAATTTTTCTTTGATTCGTCTTGCTTCGCTGGCTCCGATCTTCTCTTCGAGCAAGAGATCCATCTGTCCATCGACATCAAAAAGGCTCATATCAAGCTCTATACCTTTGTCTTTTTTGAACTGATAATCCTCATAGTTTCCGTATGAAATCGCAAGCTCACCATCCTGAATAATCCAGAGTTTTTTTGCGAGTTTATTGACAAAATACCGATCGTGAGAGATAAAAATAATTGCTCAGGGATATGATGAGAGTGAGGATTCGAGGGATTCTCGTGTGCCAGCATCAAGATGATTTGTCGGCTCATCGAGGATGAGAATATTTGATTTTTCTTCTTTTTCTGTCTGTATTTTTCCAGTTTTTGGATTGATTTTTTGTCTGGTTGCCAGAGCGTTTTGAGAAAGCAGAGCAAAGAGGAGTCGCGATCGCTCACCACCAGAGAGAGAAGAGACTTTTTTGCTCGTATCAGCAAATTCAAATCAGTACTGCTCTATGATACTTCCTATCCTTTGGGGAGGATAGGAAATGCCATGAATTTCAAAGTTTTGAGCAATTGTTTTGCTTGTATCGAGTGATTCATGCATCTGGGAAAAATAGAGAACCTTGCTATTTTCGTGCATGTGGACGATTCACTCCAGGGGCTTGATTTTTTTGAGTATAGTCTTGAGAAGGGTCGATTTTCCCACACCATTTTCTCCTACAATCCCAATTCGATCTCATCGTGCGACTTGGGCTTCTCGGATATAAAAAAGTGGTTCATATCTTCCAATAAACGCTGATTCAATATTTATAATACTCTCTGGAGTATTTTTTTCATATGGAAAATTGAAATAGATTGGTTTTTTGTAATTTGGTTTTTGTATGATTTCTACTTTTTCGAGAGCTCGTTCCCGGCTCTTGGCAAAAGAGGCTCGTGATCCAGCACGAAACCGATTGATAAGCTTTTTTTCACTTTCTAAAAATACCTGTTGTTCTTCGTATTTTTTTTCGTTAATTTTTTGCATTTTTCTCTTCTCTTGGACTGATGTACTATACCCTCATGAGTATCTTTTGATCCCATTTTTCCCAAGTATATCCATGACACTTGTACAGGTCTCATCGAGAAATTCTCGATCATGTGATACGATGAGGTAGCCTCATTTCCAGGTTTCTATGAGGTATTTCTCAAGCCACTCGACACTGGCAAGATCTATGAAATTTGTCGGCTCATCAAGGAAGAGAAAATTTGGCTTTGAGAGGAGAACTTTTGCCAGGGCAACCTTTGTCCGCTCACCTCATGATACGCTATCGAGTGTAGAATCAAGAAGATGAAAAATCCCAATTCCTCTTGCGACTTTTTCGACTTCATTTTCATAAGTATAGCCACCGAGGATTTGATACTTTTCTTGTAAATTACTATAGAGGGTATAATCTCATCATAGCTCCATTTCTTGCTCTGCTTTCTTGAGGGAAGCCTCTATTTCTCGTATTTCCTCAAATGCATTTTTGAGTTCTTCTCGTATACAGAGGGTAGTATCAGAAAAATGAATTTGTTCGAGATAGCCAAGACTCATATTCCCTATATTCTCTATGGTTCCAGCATACTCTTGTATTGCTCAAACGAGTATTTTTATAAAAGTGCTTTTTCCAGCACCATTATCACCAGTGAGGGCAATTCTATCAGTTTCATTTATGATTTCATTGATATTTGCGAGGATGACGGTATCATTTTTTTCGTATACATCTATATGTATATTGAGGTGTTTCATTTTAGAGTGTTTTTAAGTATCAGAAAGTATCATCTGGGTTTCCGACTTCATGTATATGAATTCCTTGTATATTTTTGACAGGCTCATCGTTTCCTCCTTCAAAAGAATCTCAAAAATAATGCACATCACTTGGGTTTTGTACTTGAAAATACCCGATAATATGGCGCATTCCATATTCCTTATTGATCACAGCAATATCAATACTTGTTTTTCCTCCTGGAAGAATTTCAAAAAAATCTGGAAATATTTTTTTCAGACTGAGAGTTATTTCTCGTCTTTTTGTTGCATTGGGATCAAGAGAATTTCTCTTCTGAGTAGAGGAATTTCTTGGGATGCATGGGAGAGCTGCAAAAAAATCTCAGCGTATTTCTATCGATGCTTCCGGAAATACCTCGCGAGTGATGCGAAGGGCTTCTTTGTATGTGCTGTCAAGATCAGTTTCGATTTTGTCTCTATTACCGAGAGCATTGCTGTCAGTTGACATTTTTTTGTATGTATTATTTTTGAATACGTAGATTTGGGCTCCATTTGAGCAGGCAAATGAGAGATTCTGGAGATTTATATCTGAAGAAAATTCTGTCAGAGGATACACAATATGCTCGAGGCAAGTTTGCAGATCACGAGCTGTCAACAGAGTAGTCTTGTGTTTTTCGATAAAAGAAGCAAATACAGGAATGTGTTTTTTTTCGATGGCTTTATTTGGTGGAGTAATTGTACCATCTTTATCAAAAACGTAGCGCGTTTCCATGGAAAAAAGTTATTAAATAGACTGCGTTTTCTTTTGGAGAGAGAAAATCAGAAGCAATATTCCAGCAATAATCATCGGAATGGTATATATCATACCAAGTGTAATCCAGTTGGTATCGAATAAATAGCCAATATGAATATCTGGCAGTCGAAATTGTTCTGCTATAAGCCTTGCCAGTCCATAGCCTATGAGAAAAATACTACTCAAAAATCAAGTTCAGACTTTTTGTGGTATGAGTTTGAAGAGTGTAAATAATACTCCAAAGAGTATAATTCATTCGAGTAGCATTTCAAAAAGTGGACTTGGAAAGTGTGGAACTCCGTTTTGCATCATAGGTAGTGGTCATCGGTAGATAGCGTATCATGGGAGCTCTCCATTGATCCAGTTTCCAATACGACCCAGTCAAAGAGCAATAGGTACAATCACGGCAATGATGTCCATAATATCCCAATACTTATATGAGTATTTTTTACAAAATATATATACTCCTATGAGTACACCGAGAAATCATCAATGAAAGCTCATTCCTCAATTCCAAATACTGATAATTTCAAGAGGATTCTGAATATAAAAATCAAGATTATAAAGAAGTATATACCCAATTCTTCCTCACAAAATTACTGACAAAAAAACAAAGAAAAGAAGAGAATCAAGGTGTTTTTTATCCTTCCATTGGATGTTTGCTCTTAAAAACAAGAAGCCAATCAAAAATCACAACGCATACATGAGTCCATACCAGGTTGGAGCCAGCGTGAAATTACCGATTTGAAGGGTGAATATATGCATATTTTCAAATATATTTTAGGGAAAAATTATTTATATTTCAATTTTCCCTTGATTGTAATGTTTTTTTCAAAAAGTCAATAATATTTTATTACGAAATATTTTATTTTTTTGTCTATTTCTTTTGTTGAAAAAGAATTGTTTTTTTTGGTTTTCATACTATTATACATCTGTAATTTTTATTTTTCTATATGAAATCACTTCCACTTCTCAAGAATCCCCAAATATATCAGACAATTTTTCTGATGATTATCCTCAATATAGGAATACTCGTCTATGATATATACTTTGACTATACGAAGTTATTTTTGACATTTGGAAGTGCGGCACTGTTTGATACGCTCTTGTATCGATACATAGTAGGGAAGTGGCGATTTCCATTTACTGGGATCAATGTATGATTTGGTATTGCCTTTTTCTTGCGAACTAAACTTCTTTGGCTGTATCCGTTTGCGGTTTTTCTCGCTCTGGCTTCTAAATATTTTTTTCGGATTCGAGGAAAGCACTTTTTTAATCCTTCCAATTTCTGAGTGTTTGTTGTTTTGGTACTCTTTCCTTTTGTAGCTTGGACTGATCCCCTCCAATGGTGAAGTGTTTATACTAATATAGAGACCTCTTCATTTTGGATTTTTTGTATTATACTTGCATTTTGAGGGTATATCATATCACTGGTTCATAAATCTCTAAAAATTGATATACTCTATATAGTACTTGCATTTTTGATCACTCATTTTGGTATTTATTTTACCCTCACACAAGAAACTTCATTTCTCTCTCTTCTCTCTGGGAATACGACTTCATTTTTGACCTTCTATACGCCATCTTTTTGGATTTTTGTCTTCTATATGATTACCGATCCTGGTACCATACTGCGAAATCGTATTTCTATGATATTTTTCTGAGCATTGGTTGCCGTTGGATTCTACCTTCTTCAGTATTATATCAATGAAAATTACAGCCTCCTTGCCTCGCTTTTCCTTGCTTCTATATTTATACCAGTCATTCGTTTCTATGATACAAAAAAACTATACTATAAAATAACTATATGAAATGTCATTGCGATTTTTATGTTTTTATTTGTTTTTGTACAATTTCTGTATACAATAGGGAGTAATGGGAAACCAGATCTTGTTTTTGACAACCGTTGTGCTCAGATTGTCTGTGGAAGCAATGGTTCTCTTATTTCAAGGTAATTTTTATTTTTTTATTTTTCATTATTATGCGCATCTTTCTTGCTCTTGTAGCCCTTGCACTTATTGTCTTTTGAGTTATGTTAATGACTCAACAGGGTATTTTGGCTCAGAACATTACTTTTGATAGTTCCGAATGAACGAGTCAGTGGACTAATAATCAAAATGCTCAAGTGGATATAAATGGTGATACAAATTCGGTAGATGTACAAAGTCAGTATCAGGTTATTAATAGACACTCTCATTAATTTTTTTTATTTTTTTATTTTTTTAAGAACTATGCGACTCAATTATATATTTTCTGGGATACTTGCTGTAGTCTTTTTCTGATCTTCTTGTTTTTCAGCTTTTGCTGGGACAGTAGAAGAAGAGCAGTGTATGAAAATCCTTGCACAAACAGTGAAGACTGATGACCTTACATCGGTCAGTTTACCGAATGATGTAAAACCGACTACTTCTGATACACTCGATCTTTCTGACTATTGAAAATTTAAGGAATTTCGACTTGGAGGTAGATTTTTTAAAGCTCAAAGAAATAATATCGGTACAATCCTAGCCGATTCAAACTATATAAAATCACAGGTTGTTACATTTTGACCAAAAGAGACTGATTTTGATTTTCCACTTCCATGAGAGTGAGATCAGATAAAACCATTTTATAACAAGCTTGTGTACACTCATCATATCGAAAAATATGGGGATTTTGTAAGTTGTGGATATCTTAATCTTCAACCAGCTATTACTGATCAATATACAGGACTTTCAAATCAATTTTATAAAACAAATGGTGTCAAGGAGGGATCATCATGATTTGAAATTGTTGACTGACAAAAAAAAGTAACGGTTGATGGAAAGGAATACACTTATTTAATTGGGAAATCAAGAGTACCATGACTCGATCAAAATAACGAACCACTTTTTTATATGAATATCGTTACTGTTGCCTATGATAATGGATCAGAGGTATTTAATGAGTATCAAACCTTTCCTCTTCAGGTAAAAGCAATGACAGATCTTAATGATACGGCAGGAAATAACTATAATGTAGCAGATCTGCAACAAAAATTTCTTGAGCTTGTTGACCAAAATACTTGTCTCCAGATTCCTCATGGAACAGAAGACAAGCTTCCAGCTGGTTGTAATGGAAGTTTTAGTGCAAATGGACCATCAGCGAGCGCATATATTCCAAAATCAAAAAATTTCTTTTCATGGCTAATTCCTTCGGCCAATGCAGCCCTTTCTGCTGATGAAGTTGATTCCAATGCAAAATTACCAACATCTGGAAGTTTGGTCGCAGGGGAAATTCCATTTTCTCTTATCAAGAAACTCGATCAGGTTCCAGATAAAGTTTTTCAAGCCTATGTTCGAACAGCTGTTATTCCAAATATAGAGCAGGTACTTGCTGCTGAAAAAGAGGATAGACCTGGTGATTTCAAAGAAGTTTTTATGGCTTGTGGAATCGATTATAAGGAGCGAGTGAGTATCGTCATAGACTACCTCGAAAAACTCGACCCAAAAACTTGGGATGTCAACAATATCACTTGGAAAAATCCACGATTTGGTGATTGTATCGTCCCATATCCAGATAAAACACATCTTGATAAAATTATTCCAGATTCATTTGAATCAAACAAAACAGCTGCTGGTCTTCGAACTGGAAAAATAAAAGTACAAACTCCAGAAGATCCAAACTACACACCAGAGCAAAAGAAAGAAATAGAGAATCGACAAAAACTCAGTAAGGCTTATAATGATAAGATTCTTGAATATTCTCAGCAACTTCAAAATGGAAAAATTACTCAGGAGGAGTATGATTCGTTTGTTAATGAATTGATGCTTAGAAGAGATGCTATGGTAGAAGCACTTTCATCCGATGGAGAAAATATGACAAAAGAAAAGATGAAATCAGAGAAATACAGTTTTTCTCAAGATGGAATTTATCTCTCTTGGCATATATTTGTAGGAGCCATTATGGTTCTTGTTGGTTTTCTTATGCTTCTATTTATTGTTAGAGTTCCTAAAAAAAACTAATTTTATTTACATAATAGTTTTCATTATGAAAAAATTTATATATTTCTCTTTGTGCTTGCCAGCATTGTATGCTCTTGTAATATGCTCTTCTGTGAGTGCACAGAGTCCAGGGCAATCAAAAATTTGGTATCTACTGAAAAGTGATAATACTTCTACTCTTGATTGTAATATCAACAGTGCAAAGATAACAATAACACCAAAAGTACAGGGAAGTAAATCAGAGATAGAAGAAGTTAGGTTGTGAGGTACGGAAATTAAGCCTAATCCATTTAATCCAAATGATCCAGATATAAATACGGATATCCAAATCAATGCTGATTATAAGATATTTTTTGAGAAGTTTTGAACAAACCTGCAAATGCTAAAGAAAACAGGACGATGGGGAACCTGCATCAAGAGTAAGGTTCAAAAAAAAGTGTATGAGTCAACAGCAATTAAGACTATAAACATAAATAAGTCTTGTGTAAATGTAAACGGTTCTGTTACGTGTAGTGTGACTGTAAGCATTAATGGACAAACTATATATCCTTCTCAACGACCACACCCTTTTTGTAGGGGAGAATTCAACCTTTATAAAGAAGGAGAGTCAATGCCAATTAATCTATGTAAACACCTTAAGACAACAAATATTCAAAATATAGAAAACGATTCCAATAATACGTGACCATTTAAAGCAGAAGATGTATTTGAAGATGATCTCCTTTATCTTGTAGAAGTAGGAGAAGGGAAGTATCTCTATGATGATCAAGCACCAAAATGTGGTGATAAAACAAAGAATCAAGTTGTTTATAATACTTGATTAGTTGTTACACCATCATCGGTTCCAAATAGAACATATCCTTCTCCTGTAGGGGCATGATGGACAAGTAATGACTATCAAGGTGGTTGGACTTTTCGAGATCTCTACTATAGAGCTGCCTGTGATGATACATTTGCTCCTTTTGGAGAACTCTCAGGTTGTATGAATGGATATTCTGAATGGCATAAAGCCGATAGTATAAATTCATCACCTACGGCACAGGTTCGGTTTGTTGATAGGGTCTGAAATTCAGATAATGATAGCTGTAAGTTTAAGCCAATGCTTATTGATAAAAAACCACCAAATGTTGATAAGCCTACGTATAATACTTGATGAACTGACCAATCTATTCCATGAGGTTCAGCAGGAAATACAACTGAACCAACAGCTACACAGTGAGCAACCAATACAACAACCAGTACGATATATATGTATGCTGATCCTATCACTTTCAAAGGGACGGTTATAGAGGAAAAAGACGAATCATGAATTGAAACAATTTCTTTGACAGCTCACAAAGCAAAATGAGATCCTACTCAATGAAAATGTGATTTTGATGTCAATATGTGAAGCATATCAACAGGAACAAATCCAAGTCGGGGAAGTTGGTGACGTGAGTGAAAAGGAAGTGAGTCAACAAGAGATACAGCAGATTTTAACTTTACGACTGCTGTCACTCAGACAGAGTGATGTTATCAGCTCAAAATTGAGGCGAAGGACTATGCTGGTAATAAACTGATTCGTATTTTTAATATTGCTGTCGTTCCAAATCTTAGACTTAGAACAAAACTACAAAAAACAAGTACATGAGTGTATGCTAATAACCTTGATTCTTATAACTATGCCCCATGTTTTGAAGATAGCTGGGGAAATAAGATTCATGATAAAGAGTTTAGAAATCTAAGCTATAATGGAACCGGTATTACTCTTCCAGAGGGAGGTTCTGCTCTTACTTTTCCAAAAAAATCTTTTACAACTGATGCGCAATGATGTGGAGCATTCTCAGTGCAATCGTATATGCCATGAGCCCTCTATCATGATTTTACTATGAAGTATAAAGAATGGGACACAAAATACGTTTCAAATGGTGATGAAAAAAACGCAAATATTCCAACTGCTCCCAGTGGTCCAGATGAATTTTTGAAGCTCTATACTTCTACAATGGAATTTGCCTCAGGATGAATACTCAACAATGATCCTGTCACGGCTCGGCTTGTGATTGGTGCTGAAAATGAAGTTCTTCTCGAAGAAAAGGAAGAACCTGCTAAATTTGATGAAATAGTTAAGTCAACAGTAGAAATTGATAATACGAACATAGAGGCGCCAGATTGAGCATCGTATGTTTTCTTTTGATCAGGGACTGACTCAACAACAAAGCCAAAAGTTTGTGATTTTGGAGTGGCTATTTACAAAAATATATGTTTCTATGCTCAGGCACTTCGATGATTGACAGCAAAGGAAGAGCTTAATATTCTGGCTCGACCAATAATATCGTATAGTTTTGTAGATTGAACTTTTGCAACATATCAACTCTCTCCAACACCAACAGGACTCTCTGATGAGCCAGTTACACTCTCTGGAGGAACACTCAATGGTATCTACATCGGATGACAACAACGATCGAATGGAAAAGATGGAATCGTCTCGAATATGGAAAATATCGGTGGACTCAAAGGTTTTGAATTTACCAATGCAATTCGCAAGCAGGTGGCTCTTGTGACAAGAAATCGTGCACCAAATGATTGAAACATGATAGGATGAATACTCTATGTCACTGGTGACAAGAATCTTTCCGATCTTCTTAAAATGAATGGATGGAAAACTGTCATTATAGAAGATGGAGATCTCACTCTAGATGAAAACTATGAAGAGAGAACTAATCCTCGAGGAATAATTGTGGTGACGAAGAAAGATCAAAAGAAAGGAAATATCTATATCAAGCCAGATGTTACAAAGATAGCGGCCATGATATTTGCTGATGGATCAATAGAGAGTGTTGATGATACTTGAGCTCCTTTCCTCAAGTCTGATATGATTCGTACCAAAGCTCTCACAAAACAGCTTATGATCTATGGTACTATCCTCTCTCGAAATACAATTGGTGGAGCTATCCTTGGAGAACTTGGCGAGAAATATGTTCTTCCTGGATCAGAAGATACAGATGATCTTGATGCTGCAGTACGATACGATCTCTCTTTCCTTCGAATGTATAATTATGGATCTGATGGTTCAACATCTTGGTCTGCTGATAATGCAGATAAAGAATGGCATCAGGGACACAGTGAATCGACGGTTGTCATTCCAAATCCAGAATTTATCTCAAATCCACCACCAGTCTTTAATTTCAAAGAATAAAGATTTTGGTACAAATAAAAATACTCTCTTGAAAAGAGAGTATTTTTATTTAGATTTTAGAAGGTAGAAATTAGAATCCAGAAGGTAGAAATTAGAGGGCAGGGATTTTTTTGTCAGTCCCCTTTGTAAAGGGGGAAGGCGAGTGAGGCGAGCTGGGGGATTTTTTTGGAGCCCCCTTTGTAAAGGGGGATGTCCGTAAGGGCAGGGGGATTTGGTTCCTGTCATCGCGAGCGCAGTGAAACGGAGCGCGGCGATCTCTTCTTTCCTTTCATCTCAGAGATTGCCACGGATTTTTTCAAAATCCTCGCAATGACTGAATCTTCTGTCATCCCGCACTTGATGCGGGATCCATGTTCCTATGGTTTCTGTGGTTCCTGCGGTTTCTGTCATCCTGAACTTGATTCAGGATCTTCCTTTTCTGTCATCCTGAATGTCCTGTATTTTCTCTTATTCCTTCTTTTACTTGATTTTTTAGGTATCGACTCTTTGAGAAATCCTCTCTTAAAAGATTTTTTCCCGCAAGGCTTTGTATTCCTTTGTATTCAGTCGAGCTTCGTACATATGAGGGAGGAGATTCCAATGATGTTGAAACTCAGGATTACTTGAAAACTCGAGAAATGTATCGAAGTTAACTTCGAATGTCTCTATTTTTTCTCCAGGATCGGGTGTGATTTCTTGTGTTTTTTGACAATTCCTCGCGATGAAATAGTAAACATACATCATCACATGAGATGTGCCATCAAATCGAAACCAGAGCTCCCAGTCATCTGATGTATATCAGGTTTCTTCCCGGAGCTCTCTTTTTGCACACTCAAGTGGATCCTCGTTTGGGATATCAAACCCTCATCATGGTAAAGAAACAAAAAGCTCTCGTCCTGGTTGAGTTTGTTTCGTAAGGAGGATATTTCCATTTTCTAAGACTGGGACGACAAAGGCTCCATCAGTGTATCGATTGCATTCAAATCGAGCAGTTGATCTGTCATACATTTCTTGATCCCATTGATAGATCGTATTTCGTATTCATTCAAATACACATTGGGCATTTTCTGGGATGTGATGATGAGATTGAGTGTTAGTCATGTATATCAATTCTTTCATAGAGTGGCGGGTACTTTTCTCAAAACTCAAAATACTCTGGTATGTACTCTATTTGTGTACTTATAGGAGTATGAGTATCAAGAGGAGTTCATATTCTTTCGAGAAGAGATTCCATCTTTTGTGTAAAAAATGGCAAGAGCATGAGGGCAATTTTTCTAAGATGGAATAATACAGTGTAGAGTACCTGTTCAAATTCTTCTTTTTGTGTCTCAATATCTATTTTCCAAGGAGCCGTTTCATCAAGGTATTTATTGAGTTCATCAGTATATCCGAAGACTGTATCGAGTGCATTTTTGATTTTGTAGTCTTGCATACTGGTTTGATATATTTCAAAGTTTCCTTTTCAAATGTTGGTATTGACTTCTTGTTTTTTGTGTATTTTTCCTCCTATTTTGAGTGAAAGGGCATTACAACGAGAAAGGAGGTTCCCAAGATTATTTGCGAGTTTTGCATTATAGGTCAGGAGAGCTTGTTTTCTATCAAAGTCTCCATCTTCTCCGACAGGAAAAGCAGTCAAAAGATAGAGAAGAAGAGCATCTCTACTATACTCCTGACAGTACTCTACTGGATCAATGACATTTCCAATTGATTTGGATATTTTTTGTCCATCGAGAGTGAAGTGTCCTGTTGTCAGGATTTTTCTCGGAAGCTCATATCCTGCAGACCAGAGCATAGCAGGCCAAAAAATACCATGAAATCGGATAATATCTTTTCAAATCACGTGAATATCAGCTGGCCACCACTTTGATTCATCATCTTGGCAGGCAGTCAAATAGCTAAAAAGAGCGTCATACCATACATACGTCACATGATCACTGTCAAAAGGCAGAGGGATCCCAACTGTGTTTCATTCACGAGAAACAGAAAAATCTTCAAGTCCACCTTTTACGAATTCAATAATTTCGTTGTATCGATTTTTTGGTTGTATCCATTCGGGATTTTCTTCATAAAACTTGAGTAGCCTATCTTCATATTTTGAGAGCTTGAAGAAGTAATTTTCTTCTTCGATTTGAGAGACGGGTTTTCCTGGGTGATCTGGACATTCTCAGTTATCCAGGTCAGATTCTTTCTTGAATGCTTCGCATCAAACACAGTAGAGTCCACTGTATTTTCATTTATAGATGTCCCCATTTTCATAGGATTTCTGAAGAATTTCTTGGACATATTTTTTGTGTTGGTCTCCAGTGGTACGGATAAAGTTCGTGTATTTGATATCGATTCCATCCCATACATCTTTGTGTTTTTCTGCCATCATTTGAGCGTAATCGGTCGTTGACATACCAAGTTTTGCGGCTGAGTCGACTACTTTTTGAGAGTTTTCATCCACTCCAGTTGTAAACTTAGAGTCAATGCCGTTGTATTGGTAGTATCGAAAGAAAATATCTGCGATAAAAGAGCTATAAGCATGTCCAACATGAGGAACTCCATTAGAGTAATAAATTGGTGTGGTGATATAAAAAGATGTTTTGAGTGGCATAAAACAAAAAGATAAAAAATAAAATTATTCCTCTTCATCGTTGAGGCTTCATAAAATCGGACGAAATCGAACATATTCAAAAACTTGAAGTCCAAGGTATCGACCTACCAGAATATTGAGTAAAATAATTCAGAAAATGATATCTGGATAAGAAATCAAGAAGTATTGAAGTACTTGGTAACTGAGAAGAAAATAGGCAATTCCAGAAATAAGAATAAATTGGAATATCATAAAAAACCATCCGCGTGTTAGCACTTTTCCACCATCCTGAAATACTTTTTCAGCGATAAAAAGTGTAGCAAAGAGAGGTATTATGATAAGTATATTACCAAAAGCATCGTAGGTAAATATTTTTGTTTCAAAGAAATTATCGAGTCCTAAGGCCAGAAAAATCAGAAGTATATATATACTTATCAAGAGAGCTCGTTTTGCGTTAAAGAGAAGATGTATCCATCTTGAAATAAAGAGGACAAAAAATGAAGCAATAAAAGCAATTATAAAAAAGAGGACTGCAAGCTTAGAGCTAATATGTGTGAGGATGAGAGCAAAGAGAATTGGATAATAAATCCCAAATACATAGAGTCCAATAACTTGTTTGAAAATATTGAATACAAGAGCAATACAGGTAAGTACTAACAGTATTCAAAGAAATTGGTATGATATTCCACCATAGGCGAGAAACTCAAGGAAACTACTCAAGGTAAAAAATCATCCTTTTTTTTCGTATGAAAGCATCTTTCCATTTGAAAATTCGAGATTTTTTCGAAATGACCATTGGTTGATGAGACTTGAAAATTGATCGTCATTGATGAGAGATACTTGTTTTGTTCCGATTTTTGCCAGAGAAAGGGCTAAAACTTTGGAAAGAAACGAGTGAGAATATTTTGAAAGGATGTAAATCCTTTTATGAGAAAAGTCTACTTTTTTTATTTTTTGAAGGGCTTCTATTTGTGAAAATATATTGAGAATATCTCCATATCAAAATATGATAATATCACTTTCTTCCATATTTTTCCAGTACTTTTGAAGGTCTTCTATGTTGATTTTTTCCGTGATAGGGAAGTATTGAAACAAAATATTATTTGTCTTGAATTGATCTTCAAAATTACTTCCATATCCTTCGTCATTTTTGTGAGCATCAAAATAGATAATAACTTTGTTATATATTTGTATTTGCATTGAGATTGATCATGTACACTGAGTATTATCAGAAATATCAGCTATAAGTGTATATTCGCCAGCCTTTGAAAAGGGCCATACATATTTTTTTACATTTGATTTTGATTCGATGGTTTCTTTTCATTGGAGAAGACGAAAAGAAATACCAGAAGAAGTTGAAACTTTTTCTGCATCAATAATCTTATACTCATAGGGAGTATTTACCTTTCATTTTTGAGGTCAATCTATGGAATAGATTTCATCGCATTTTTGCGACAGAAGTGGCTGTAGATTATTTCAAGTTCAGGTACTATCCGCAGTATTTCCAGTGCCAGTTTGAGCAAAAGAAATAATAGGGAAGATAAGGGTAAGAAAAGAAAGAATATATTTCATAAAGAGTATAAAATTAAAGAGTATCGAGGATTTCAAGATCACTTATCTTGATTTTTCCTTTGAAAAGTTTGCTCGTATCACCACCATCGTCTATCCATTTTTTTGTGCGTATATACCCATCAACATAAATCTTATCTTTCCAATACGTTGTTCATGGTGTTTTTGCACTTCCATCACAAATCCCTCGCTTGAGCCGAAGAGTATGGGTAAAAATTTCTGCAAAATTCTTATGCGGGAAGATAGATTTTATGAGTCCAGCACTCTCTACAAATGAAAGTGTATCTATTTGTGTCAAAATAAAATAATTAAGATACATAGTATTTTTTTGGTATTTTTCTGGAAGAGAGAGAAGAGAATTATAAATAGCAAATCCCTCTTCATCACTTATGTAGTATCCAGTTCACTTTTTGAGGAGATCAAGACCTTCTTTTTCACCTGCAAGGTATCGACGGAGGTGTGTCCCAATTTCGTGGTCGAGAATAGCCTGCATCTCTTTTTCTCGAATACTAGCCATATGTGAAATATTGATTATAGGCTGTTCTTTTTTGTATGAAATTGCTATTCTTGAGAGCGTATGAGTAGAGATTTTTATTGGTATTTCTTGTATGGTATATTTTTTAAAATAATTATGTATATGCTGCATTATTTCGTCTATTGTCAAGATTTTCCCAAGCATTGCTTTTCTTTCTTTTGGTCCGCTTTTTTTGTGTGAAAATGTAATTTTTTTGGAAAGTGCTAGATTTTCTTCATCAAATGCCCCAAATAAATATCTATTGGCTTGTTGCATTTTTGGATAGTCTTGCATTTGGTAGGCTTCTATAAAAAAAAGCCTTTCTTCAATTTCTCTTAGTTTTTCTTCATACAAAGGAAAAAGTGGTTCTGATTGTATATTTCTTTCTTGAAGTTGCTCATGAACTTTTTTTATACCTTCTTTAAAAATTTCTATTTGTTTCGGGGTGTAGCGTTTATATTCAAAATTTGGATTGTAATAAAAAGGATCAGCTAAGAAATTATCCTGTTCTTGAAAATAATTTATGGGACGAAGGACTCGTGAAATAGAAATTTTTTTCCCAAGATTACTTATATTTTTATCGAGGTTGAGAAGTGGATCTGACCATTTTGCCGGTTTTGGGGTGATATATGAGACTCTTCTTGGATCAATAAGGCAATTTTTAAGACTGTCTTGACCGAGTATAATAGTTTGCTTTTCATTTTTAAGAGTTGACTGTGATTTGATTCTAAGTTGTCATCATTTTGGAAGTTTGACCAAAAATTCATCTCAAAATCGCTTTCGAAGATCCTCAGAAATCTGAGTTTGAAGTTTATTGATATTCACTCGCAGATCGACTTCTTGACCATTGAGAGAAATTTTTTGGGAGAGAGCGAGGATGTGTTTGCCGCCCAAAGAGCTCATAGTTTCCCTGTGGAAGAGAGATTTGGCAAGTTCAACTCACTTCTCTGGTGAGGTAACTTTTAGTTTTTCGATTTGAGCCAGTCGAGCAGCCAGTGGCACAAGATTAATATTTTGAATTTCAAGTCCGCCACGAGCATTGATTTCGAGAAGTTTTGGACCGTCTTTTGTTATTACCCAATCAAGTGCGAGGTATCCGAGATTGGTATGGTACTGAATTTGAGATGAAAAAAGGAGAATATTATCCCAATAGGGAAGACTTGAACCCTGCAAGAATTCGTACTCTTTTGGAAAAAATCCAGTATAACTTTTATTATTTTGGAAAAAACTAATGATATTTCCAGTAGCAATATCAATTCCAAGTCCAATTCATCACAGTGCGAGGTTGGCTTTTCCATCAGAGCTCACGGTCGGCATACGAACCATCGCTGTCAGAGGAACATAATTACAGATAATAAGCCGTATATCTGCCAGCCCATGCCGACAGTATTTTTCAAATTCTTTTCCTGGTCGTAGCATTTCTTCTATGATGATAGTATCTCTTCCATGGAGAGAAAATGCTCCTTGGAGTATATCGAGCATATGAAGTTCAAGATCTTCCACAGACCATTCATGTCCACCAGAAATATATTCTCATTTTTTTGTTTTTTTCACAACGAGAATTCACTTTCCTTTACTTCCCATATTTGGCTTGATAACAAAAGAATCTTCATCAATAGAGTCAAGAGAGAATTTTTTGAGTTCTTGATGTGTTTTTATGATAGCATAGTTTTTTGCAAAAGGAATACCACGAGGTGACAAAAACTCTTTTGTTTTGAGTTTGTTATCAGCAAGTTTTGTATACTTTCATTTGTTTTTTGTGCGTATGTACTTGAGATTTCGGGCATTCTTACCAAGAACACCATGAGAAAACCATTTCATATAAAAATAAACAATAGAATATGAGTGTAAATGGTAGTCTCTTTTTGTGTTTTGTCAATTTTATTTTCAATAAAGAAGAAGTTATTGATAGAAATTCAGAGTACCAAAAAATTTAGAAATGAAGAAAATATTAAAAAATTTAGAAATGAAGAAAATATTAAAAAATTTAGAAATGAAGAAAATATTAAGATCAAAAGTGTAAATGTATACTTTTATATACGGTTTTTCTAAAAAATCTTAAAAAAAATGTTGACTTTTTCAAAACTTTTCATACTATGCACATCACTTCTTATATTCCTCGGTAGCTCAGCGGTAGAGCAATTGGCTGTTAACCAATAGGTCACTGGTTCGAATCCAGTCCGGGGAGCCATTAAAAAAACAAAAATTTCTTCTTTCTTTGAGGAGATTTTTTTTGAATGAGAAGTCCTTTTTCTGGATTCGAATCCGAGCGGTTTATGAGAAATGCCTTGAATGGCATTTCGAAAGTGAGGAGAGGCGGGTCGCGGTCGGAGGAGCGACTGAATCCAGTCCGGGGAGCCATTTTCCATATATCAAATCATTAAATATTATATAAAAATCGCACAATAAGTTTGATTTATTGTGCGATTTTTATATAATATTGTGCAATATTTAATAATTTTATATTATGAAAATACAATCTCCACCAACTTACAATCCGGTTGATAGATGGAAAATACTTGAAAAAGTATTAAAAAGTATAGAAGACAATCCAAAATTTAAAGAATTTCTTTACATACAAAGTGAAGGAAAGTATGTTCACTGGGACAAATTTCGCCGTATTCCTCTTCCATTTGATGATATTAGTCATCAAGAAGCTTGGATATTCATAGACTATCTTCGTTGACTTTCTAAGCAAGTTATATTACTCGGAGAACATACCTTTTCATTCAATCTTCCAAAAATTCTCCTCAAAAAACTCCATATTCTTGATCTTCATTTTTGATGAACACTAAAGTCAACTTTTAAAAATAGTGATATAAATACAAATTTCTATCTTCATTCTTCTCTTATAGAGGAAGCTATACGTTCATCACAAGTAGAATGAGCATCTACAACTCGAAAAGTAGCCAAAGAAATGATAGAGACATGACGAAAACCATTGACGATTGATGAAAGAATGATCTTGAACAATTATAAAGCAATGGAGTACATCATACGTCATGAAAATGAAGTTCTCTCAGAAGATCATATACTTACACTTCATGGAATTCTTACAGATGGAACGCTTGAAGATGAAAATGAAGTTTGAGCCTACCGTCATAGTGATGATGTTTTAGTTGTGGATACTGTCACCAATGAGACGTTACATACACCGTATGAAGCAAAAAAAATCCCAAAAATTATGGAGGACTTTATAAGTTTTTTCAATGTGAGGCATTATGAATGAGAAACTTTTATACATCCAATTTTAGTGGGAATCATGATACATTTTTTCATCGGATGGATACATCCTTTTGTAGACGGAAATGGACGAACTGCACGATGACTTTTTTATTGGTATCTTGTGAAAAATAACTATTGGATGGTTGAACATATTTCTATATCTCGATCCATTAAGCGTAGTACTACTGACTATAAAAATGCCTATTTGTACAGTGAAACTGATAAAAATAATATTACTTATTTCTTAAATTACAATCTTGATTGCTTGATTCAAGGGCTTGATGATTTCAAGGTGTATATATCTAGAAAACAAGAAAAAGAAAAATTTCTCAAGACTCTTCAACATAAAAAAAATATAACTGTACGTCAAAGTGAGATATTTATGTTTTTAAAAAAGAAGACAGGAATCATTTTTACAGTTCGTCAAATAGCTGAGATATTTTCAATATCAAAAAATATGGCTCGCATTGACTTAGAGGTGCTTGTACAAAACTGAAGTATCCTCAAAAAACATATCAACAAAAAGAGCTTTTGATATATCTCTAACTAAATAGAATTCCTATTCAAGGGGGGACTTTCCATTGTCCTTCCGAAATGAAACTCTATAATTCTCTATCTAAATAACACTCTACTTTACTATATAATTTGCACTTTTTAGGGTGTGTGAATAGTTTTTAGTATATTTAAATAGTTAAAAATTTTATCTATCTAAAAGCTTCTCATCAAACTCCTCACTCATCCCCCCTTCGAGTATGCAGTCTTTGAATGGGAAGAAGAGGACTACATTATTCTTGCGATTCAAGAAAGTTTTTTGATCTGTGTCAAACAAGCCGATCTTGTTTGGATAGTGAGTAATCCGTCATTTTTTAAAATTATTTTCCATAGAAAAAGGCACTTAGAAGATAAAGTGCCAGGATTCGTATATGTTGAAATTGCTTGACAGAAATCAAAAAGAGTGGTTCTATTTTCACAATATATCGAGTTTCTGCCAAGATCCTCAATCCTCTCAATTGATATTTCAAAGAGTGGTGCGGTCATAAAACCACTCCATTTAAGAACTATCAATTAAGAGTAAATTAAGGATAAAGGATTAGGAATCTTGGCTCTTATATTCTATATATTTTTTTAGTTTGTCTATATTTTTTAAGATTTTCTAAACTTTTTGACAACAAATATTTTCAATATTATTCTCATCTTAGAAGCAATACATCTAAATTCTTATTGTTTTTCTTATAATAGGAAGGTATAATGATACAAGATTAGAGAAAATCTGTTTAATAAGGCAGGTTTTCTTTTTATTTTGTAAAATATAAACTAGATCTTTATAGAAAATTTATAACTCCTTTTGAGAATCATAAATATAAATCTAAAAAGCCTGGAGACGAATGAAGAAAGTTTATATATAGCGCTTATATATAACACCATTTCGATAGATTTTCTTATAGTTCCGCAATTCGCCACCCAGATTCATCCTGGAGTTGAATCAAAACTTTACCGTCATAACCAAAAAATGGTCTTATTTTTATATCCTTCCACTTTTGAGGATAGAGAGTTCATCTTTTATTGAGTATAAGCCCAGCATCTGTTTTTTGAATACAAAGAAAATACTCTGGACGAGTTGTGTCGAAGAAAAACTGTAATTGTTTTGTATCAGATTTTTGATAGGGAAGATATTGAGCGTCTATAATTTGTTTTGTGTTTCTATAAATTCCCCACTTTTTGTCTTTGAATCCCATGAAAATAACACCATTTTTATCGGCCTCAAATTTCGGTGGAAGGATCGATTCAAATCCGCAATTTTCTCATTGATATCGAGTGATTACACAAATATCTTTTGTCCCTGGTCGTCTTGCAAAAAATACATATCCGTTATCATCTTTTTGTAAAAAAACTCATAAAATTTCCTCGTAACTTTTTTTGAGTTTTTCATTATTAAAAAAAAGAGAGTATGTACTGTCAGTGTTTTTGAGAGCATACCAAATATTTGTCCCATTACTCTCAAAGCTTTCGTGTATAAATCCAGTCTCTGTGAAAATTTTGGTTGTATTATTATAGAGATTATAGGTGTTTGCTTTCTTCTTTTGAGCAAGAAAAATAATACCTGCATCACCGACAGCATATTTTTTTATATGAGAGAAGTTTTCATTTATTTTTGTATTATTTTTGTAGAGAATTTCACCAGAGTTTGTATGGACTAGCCAGTATATATCCTCTCCATTTTGCTTGATATCTCGTATATTTGAATAGCTTGAATCAAGAGTGTATTCTGCCCCTGAATGCATGAAAATAAACGTCTTGTGGGAATCTGTTACAATGAGAGCATTCTCTGTCTTTCATTGGATCGTACCGACAAAAGTATCTTCATCTTTTATAACTTTGTTTCCTTGAAGGATGTACTGTTTATTTTGAGTTGAAAATATATTTCTTGGAAGTTCTGTAAGTTGTATTTTTTGTGGATATTGCGTATATCCAGTAGCTGTTTTTGCTATGAATTCAAGCAAATCATCCTGACGAGTGAAAGTAAAATTGTATATTTTTTCAAAGGCTGGAGAAAGAGTAATGCCACTATGAGTTTCGATATTATCAGAACCAAAAACTCATTCTATAATATGCGTCTTTTTGTACGCATTTATTTGTGAGACATAAACGATAAGTCCAAATATAGTGGTCAATACAAATATTCATATGATTCCTATAATAGTATCAAACATACGATATGTATGTGGTCATCATATCCGTTTTTTGTTTGTATAAATTGTATAGAGAAGAGCAACACAGCCAATAAGAATAAAAAACCATCACCAAGAAAGCATACTCATGTACTCACCATTATGAGACTGAACAAAGCCACCAAGTGTCAAAAGCAAAAAGAGAATTATATGTCATAAGAGTACAAAACTCAAAATGTTTGTGATTTTTCGAAAGTGAAGACTGGCAACAAAAAAAGTGATGATATTAAGCAACAAAAAGCTATAAGCAATTCAATATACATTTGTCATTGCATAGGGGAACATATGGGATGAGCCCTGTACTCATGGAGCGAGCATAGCTGTAAAAAAGCTAATGACCGCTAACATAGTTGTATGTGTACATGAAAATATCATAAGAAAATTCTTAAGTATAGGAATATAATACCTATTTTCTTTTGAATGTAAATACTTTTTGGTATAAAAAAGTTAACGGTGGGTACTCATTTTTTTTTGTCGGTATAAAAAAAGAAAGCATTAAATCTCTTTTTTTCCTCCCATAAACGGCACGAGTACGTCTGGGATTTTCACATCTCCATCAGCGGTTTGGTAGTTTTCGATAATAGCAATAAGACATCGACCAAGAGCGGTTACAGTACCATTGAGCGTATGAGCAAAGACTGTTTCTCCATTTTGATTTTTACACTTGATACCAAGTCGACGACTTTGAAATTCTCATACATTCGAGCAGCTTGTCACTTCTCGAAACGCCTCTTGACCTGGCATCCAAGCCTCTAAATCATATTTTTTCATAGCAGGGTTCCCAAGATCACCACTGGCAATATTGATTTTTTGATATGGAATTTGTAAATCTTGCCATATTTCTTCTTCCACTGATACCATAAAATCGTGCATTTTTTTCGATTCTTCGGGTTGTGAAAAGACGACCATCTCGACTTTATCAAATTGATGTCATCGCAAAATTCCTCGCGTATCTTTTCCAGCACTTCCAGCCTCTCGTCGAAAGCATGGACTGTAGGCAACATACATTTTTGGTTTTTCAAGATCAAGAGTTTCACCAGAGTGATAGCTTGTTACTGGTACTTCGCTGGTTCCGACAAGATAGAGATTGTCTTCTCATGGATTGACAGCGTAGATACCATCTTCATCAGCTGGAAAAAATCCAGTTCCAAACATAGCTTTTTCTCGTACGAGTACTGGTGGAAGAATAGGGGTAAATCCTTTTGAGACGAGTTTTGCCAGAGCAAAATTGATAATAGCAAACTGCAAGAGTGCAAGATCTCATTTGAGATACCAGAATCGACTTCCAGAGATTTGAGATCATTTTTCTATGTCAATCCATCATTTTTTTTCTCCGATTTCATAGTGTGTTTTTGGTTTGAAGTCAAAGCTTGTTTTTTCGAGAAAAGTATCTTCTACCACGCCATCATTTTCTGTTGGACCAATGGTCGTCGTATCATCGAGAAGATTTGGAAATTTATAGTATTCATGTCTCCACTCTTCTTCTATTGCGTCTTGTTTTTCTTCGAGGTCTTTGAGTGAATTTGAGACTGTTTTCATTTCTCCAAGTTTTGCTTCTTTTTCTTCCCCAGATAATGAAGGTATTTCTTTACTCACTTTATTTTTAAGCGCTCGAAGTTCATCAGTTTCTATGATAAGCTGTGTTCGTTTTGCATCAATATCGAGAAAAGCATCGACATCAAGCGTCATATTTCGCTTTTGGATAATGTCTTTTACAAGTTGAGGCTGTGTTCGAATGATTTTTATATCAAGCATAGTGTTGTAAAATAATAAAAAATAAAATATATAAATACCTACTTTTCCCGAGGGGATACTCCTTTTTTGAAATAAAAAAAGGAAACCACAAAAAAACTGTATAGGTTCACTATACAGTATATAAGAATCGATATTTTTTTCAAACTTTTTTTATTCTTCGTCTGGCAGATTAAATCGTCTCCATAGATCCATACTAGGACCCTTTGTCGGTGAATTTCTTTTTTGTTTTTTGTTTTCTTTCCATTGATTGAATTCTTTTTCGGCTCGTTTTCTCTGCGTTCTATAGTTTTTAAAAAAATCAGGATCAAATCAATATTCCTCCAAAAAAGAGGGACGAGTATTCTCCCAGGCATTTATATGAGCTCATCACTCTTTTATATGAAGAGTTTCTTTTTTTTTCGATGCCTTGGATGTATGTGTGGAGGAGTTCATTTTATTTGATTAAAATATAAAAGCTACTACCACCATTGTAATCAAAAAACCCCTTTCTGTCAAAACTTTTGTATACAAATTTTATTTTTTTATTAATGCAATTTTTCGCATTAATAAATATTCCTGAAAAATCCCTATTAAATTCACCATAAACGTATGATATTTTGTGTAATAATAGGAAGAATATATGCTCGTATTATTATTTGCATTTTTCTATTTTGTTGATATGATAGAAATACATTTTGTATTTTTTCTATGAATATACAATCAAAAGTAAAAAACTACATTACTCGATATGCTCCGTCATACAAGAGACTTCTTACTTATCTCGAGAAAAAGAAGGTCAATCATCCAGAAAAATTTATTGTTCAGATGGGCTATGATGAGGCTATAATGCTTGATGCCTGGATGAATACATTTATAAACCAGTGAAAATCAATATCACAAATTACAGTGAAATTGATGACAAAAGAATTTACGAAAGAGAGTATTGCGCAGGGGATACAAAAATATGAAAGTACACTAAAAGACTGGGATCAATATGAAAAATATATTGTACAAAAAATAGAAACATATTTATATCGCAAAAAATCGCAAAAAGAAATATACATAACGCTATGCAGAGAGTACCCATATTTTTCTGAGCAAATGAAGGATCTTCTTGATTCGTATGATGATAGTAAATCACTTCGGTTTTATATGCAAAAATATGCAAAAAAATATGATATGAATACTTTCGAATGAAAAAATAAATACTTTCAAGCACTGATGAGGCGCTGATTTTCGTATCAAAGAATTCAAGAACAAGAAGAAAAAGATTTGTAAGTTATTTTCTTTTGTATATACTAGTTATTAGTTTTTTTTATGTCAAAAATTATGTTTGTATGCACTAGTTGTCAAGCTCGGGCTCCAAAATGGGCGGGGAAGTGTCCTCAGTGTGGGGAATGGAATACACTTGAAGAAAAAAAAGAATCCTTGCCTCATACATCAAAAATAGCAGGGAGTATCAAGGAATCCTATCAAATTGATTCAAATCAAACTGGGGATAGTATTCGTTATACCAGCAGTTCTAGTGAGCTTGATAGTGTACTGGGCGGATGACTTTCCAAGTGATCACTTGTTTTGCTTTCTGGGGAACCTGGTATTGGAAAGTCGACTCTCGCTCTCCAGATGAGTCAGTGGTATGCGAATACAGATCTCGATATTCTCTATATTTCTGGTGAGGAGCATAGAGCTCAGATATCTGGTCGCGCCCAAAGACTTGGTGTCAATCATGAAAATATTCGACTTTTGACCGAAAATAATTTTGATGATATTTTCCAGTCTATTGAGCACTCAAAGGCTGATGTGGTTATTATTGACTCACTCTCTGTCCTCTCATCATCGTCTCTTGATGGGGTTTCTGGAAGTATTTCTCAAATTCGATTGATTACAGAAAGTTGCATGGGATTAGCAAAAAAATCAAAAAAATCCATCATTCTCATCGGACATATCACAAAAGATGGAAGTATTGGTGGTCCAAAATCTCTGGAGCATCTGGTTGATGTGGTTCTTTTTCTTGAGTGAGTTCGTACCGAAAATTATCGAATACTGCGAGCCTTCAAAAATCGGTTTTGACCGACTGATGCTGTTGGAATTTTTCGTATGGAATCAAATGGACTTATTGATATGCCAAATCCATGAATGGAGTTTATTGAGCCAGAAAACTTTCAGCTTCCAGGGAGCGCGCTTACGCTCACACTCGAATGAAATCGTCCTATTCTCATTGAAATAGAGGCATTGACAACGGTAACAAAATTTGGGTATCCAAAGCGGTCGTCTCGATGAATTCTTAGCAGTAAGCTTGATTTGCTCATTGCTGTGATGTCAAAATTTACAAAATCAAAACTTGATAGCTATGATGTATATCTCAATGTGGCACGAGGACTCAAAATCACAGAGCCATGAGTGGATTTGGCTTGTATTGCGGCTTTGCAGAGTGCAAAAAAATGAGTCTCAAATGGGAAAACTCTCTACTTTTGAGAGACATCCCTTACAGGTGTGGTCAAAAATGTTTTTCTTCTCGAAAAGCGTCTCTATGAAGCAAAGAAATTAGGATTCGATCATGCATATATCCCAGACTCATACCAGGGAAAAGTCCCAAAATGAATGAAGTGTGTTCGAATAAAAAATATAGCGAGCCTATAAAATATACCCTATATAAAAAGAGAAGATAAGTGGTATTAAGAGAGGATTTTATTTTTTTATTTTACAAAAAACAGTGAGAATTGCATTATAATGGATTTTTTAAAAAAGTATAGCAAAAGTAGTGTTCTCTAATTTGATTTTTTGGCTGTTTTGTATATGATAGAGAAAAGATATTTTTGTTATTTTCTTACTATGAATTCACGCTTTTATCCTCTTCTTATCGCTATTGGTATTTGTTTTGTTGTGTTTCCGACTTTTGCCCACAGCCAAAATGCTAATTTTTTAAGCACGCTGAATCCTTTTTGGAAAGTGCCAGAAATTCATTCTTGAGATTTTGTTTTTACAATAAAAATCCCGATTCACAATAGCGGATCAGTGAGTGTCATCCCGTCTGGAAAAATTGTCTTGATTGATGAGAATGGGAAAGCACTTGAGAAAATTGGAATTGATGGTGCAAGAAATGATCTTGGTACATTGCTGCAGACAGAGGTTGTAGACTATATTCGCCTCAATCCAGAGGGACGAAAAATTCCAGCAGGTCAAACAGTTTCTTTCTCTTCAGAGTGGAAATGATTTGCTGATCGCTTCGTCAAGGATGGTATCCCAAGTATTGAATTTTCTTCGCCATTATGACACGGAGATTCGATTCCTTCGTTTGCACTATGGGAAAAACTCTCGGTTATTGAGAGTACTCGTCATTTTACAGCCCAAGTGAAGATAGAATTTAGAGATCTTATCGGTGGGGAGACAAAAATACAAGAATTTTCACTGCCCCTTGAAGTTCCGTATGTACATATCAAAAAAGAATTTAATTGGGGACTTATGCTTATAGTGGTCGTGTGAATCTGACTTGTATTATTTTTGGTAATACCTCGAAGAAGAGAGATTATCAAGGAAAAAAACCAAAAAGCAATTCAACTGCTTGAAACAGAAACAAAAAAAGCACTCAAAAAAATCAAGAAAAAATCACAGTCTTGAGGTTCAGGCAAGGTAAAAAAACGAGTCAAAAAGATTAAAGAAAACAAATAGTGTCCCCAATAAAAAAATCCTCATTTACGAGGATTTTTTTGATTTTCTTTTTATCTAGAGAAGCGCATCAATAACCTGTCTTCGCAGTGAATTGAGGATAGATTTCTTCGTTTGCAGAGCGTCGATTTCTGTATAAGGGAGCGTCTCATCTTGAAAGACGCGAGTATAGGTATCGATGATTTTTTTCTGTATATTTTCGATAAATACTTTTTTGTCATTTCGAGTCATTTTTTTCCCGTCAGAAGCGTAGACAAGAGAATTAATAAAGTGAAGTGCGAGAAGAGTACCGTCAAGTTTTGTTTTTTTGAACTTGTGTCCAAGGATTTCTTTTTGCTCTTGAGTGGATCGAATTTGCAAACGTCGAAGCGATTCTTCTGGAGAAATCGTAAAATACACCGTATGAGCCATGTCAAATAGTTCTTTATAAATCGTATTTCTCCACCAGAGAAGTCCGTGTCGAATTTGAGTATCGGTCATACCTATCATAAGTCCTCGTACGAGAAGGGTTTGGATTCATCGATCCATGAGTACAATTTTCCCCTGTTTGAGAGCAGGGATAATTTCTCTTTCTATTCGATAGAGAAGATCGGCTGCCTGCATAAACAGTGAAGTTTCTGGAAGAATTCGAGCCTGAAACTTGGTAAGGCTTTCATTTTGATGCATAAAACTTGAGAGCACTGGAGCTGATTTCCAGCTTGATACTTTCACAAGTTTTCCTTCTTTTTCGAGGGATTTTTTGAGGGCTTGGATTTGTGTTGATTTTCCTGAGCCATCCGATCATTCGAAGATGATAAGAGTACCAGGAAGAGCATGACAGTTAGATATATTTGGTCGCATAAAATAAGGTGAGTATTGAAGTAAATTATTTGTTGTAGTGAGGTCCCATGAGTCGAATTTCATATTTTTTCTCAAAATACTCGGCAATTTTTTCTATAAATATCGGAGTGGTTTTGTAAACAGGTTCAGCTCCATCGATGACATACATACCATTTTCTTCGGCAAGTATATCGTATCATTCTATGATTTTTGTTTGAAATCATTTAAAACTTTCGATAATATTGTCTGAGTATCGAGCATCCATTCAAGCTTCATAGTGCTTGAGAGGATTTCGTCCGATGGCTCGCTGACAAGCAATATCAACAGGGATACGGAAATAGAATGCCATATCTGGAACTGGGAAATAGAGATCATAAAACGGTTTGAGGTGTGCCATTTTGAGTCCTCGGGCATATCCACGAGCTAGAGCGGTATACATGTACCGATCGCAGAGCACGACCATACCAGCTTTGAGTGCTCCTCTCATCTCGTTGATATAGCGCTCTATAAAGTCAGAGGCATAGATCATATCAAATACTGCGGCAGGCATGTATGGATCAAATTTTTTGAATCGTTTTTGCATTGGATGAATCTTTTCAGAAGAGTTCCATTCACTGTGAACACAAAAAAATCCGTTCGATTCGAGAAGATTTTTTGCTATGAGGAGCTGTGTTGATTTTCCCGATCCATCCGATCACTCGACGATAATAAGTGTTCCAGGTCGTTCTTCTGTTGAAAAGAAATTTCTTTGTTTCTCTGTTTTTTTTGTGGTTCGAGGAGCCCGCTTTTTCGTGAGAGCACTTTTGGCTCGTGTTGTTTTTTTTGGTGTCTTTTTTCACTCAGTACTACTTTTTGGCATAGACGTTAAAAGAGAAATATTAAAAGATAAAATAATTTTTGTATACATCTCCATGTACCGAGCTAGTATACCATTTTTTCTTATTTTCGTCAAATATATTCTCTCTTTTTTTGTAGAAGTTTTTTGTAAATATGCTGTGGTATATTTTTAATAGAGTTCGTTTTTTATTTTTATTTTTTCTATTTCGCTTATATATGGTGTTTTTGATTTTTATACTCTATAGAGTATTTCAGAGAAAAAAAGCATCAAGGATATTTCGTGGAGATTCATTGGTTCCAAAAAGTGCCCGAATCATTTCTTGTCAAAATTTTTGTTTTTCGGGATGATACTTGCTATATACGCGTTGGAGTATCTCTATGGCCTCTTGCTTTGTGTACTTTGCGCCATACAGGTGAAAGAGCCATTTTGAGGGGCTTTCTGGAGAAAAATCATCGAGAAGTGCTTTTGTGGTATCATCGAGACAGGAGTGTTTTTCAGCAGTTCAAAAATGAAGACTGCGAGATCGTATCGTCTCTAGGAGGCTTGTCACATTCTCGATTTCCAGGAGTATGACAGCGTATTTTGGAGTATCTTCTAGAAGTTTGAGCATAGCATTCATCGCTTCGATATTGGCTGTATCGAAGTGTCGTAAGACAAAAATATGCTTCCCACTATAGGGTTTGAGTTCAGTGTCGCAAATACACTTACGAACTGTTTCTATGTTGAAGTGTTTTTTTCACTCTGGAATATCATAAAAAAACACACTATGGAGAGCGAGATCCGTAGTTTCTTCGAGATTTTTGATATCGAGATCAAACAGAGAGTTGAGAGTGAGGACGAGAGAAGTCTCATCCATACTTGCACTGATAGTCGGAGCATCTGATTTGATATTTTGGATATAGGCATCGAGAGAAATATTTGACATAAGACTTGAAAAAAATTATACTTTCTGTATACTCATTTTTGAATTTTTCTCAACTTTTTTTATAAAAATGTATTCTTTTTTTCAGAAAATTTTTGCTGTTTTGACTCGTCCAAGAGTACTTGCCATCATCGTGCTTCTTGTTCTTGTTGTCATTCCATGAGCACTGTATTATATTTTTATGGTACGAAATACCAGCTCACTTGTCGTTGAAATATCGCCAGACAATTCATATGAAGCGGTTATCTCTCTTGATTCCAAGCTTACGAATTCCTGGCTTCCACTCCTTGATAGGGTGCTATCATACGAAAAAAAGTGCACAAAGACCTGTACATTTGATCCAATACCGCCAGCCGAATATCAATTGAGAATTACACGCAGTGGATCAAATGATTTTTCGAAAAAAATTGTGGCTCTCTCCTGAGAACAGAAAATACAAAAATATCAATTGACTCCAAAAATTGACCTTGTGTCGGTTTCTTGGGATCAAAATACACTTTCTTCTGATGAGAAAAGTCTTTTGACGGATGATGTACGAGAGATACTCTGAAGTGATGCAACTGTGATAGATAGAGACAAGGCAGGACAAATTTTTGTGTTTATAAATACACCAAGTTGAAGTGATGTTGGCACCTTTCGTGATGCGACTTTTCGTAGAATTCATCATTTTCCATTTGCAATTCGCAGTGCCCACTATGATCCAAAAAATCAAACTTTTATCATTACTTCAAAGCAGTCAGATACCTATGTGAGCACGAACCAATTTGACAATAATATCAAATATACAGGGGCAAATACTGTGGTCGGTGCTCGTATCAATAATGCACAGTGGAGTGTTCTTACTCATTCCTGAGTAGAAAAAAAACAGGGGAGTATTTGGAAAGAAAATATCCGATTTACTGATGCTATCGATCTTGGGAGTACGTACCGTTTGGGTTATATTTCAAAAAACGATACAAATAAATTACGCCTTTCTAATTATCCAACTGACACTTCGAAACTATTGCTTCTTGATCGATCAAGTGCTCGTGTGATCCCAGTCAATAGTATGGACAGAGATATTGAGGGAATATTCTTGTCTGATAATAGTGTATATGCTTATGATTCTGATGATATTGTCTATAAAATCCGAATTCCGTTTTCTTATTAATTTCTTATATGCTTTTTGATACACACAGTCATTGCTACTGGGATACACTTGCTCCGCAGATTTCAAAAATCAGAGATGAAATGAAAAAATACTCTGTGGTGTATAGTACACAAATATGATGTGATCTTGAAACTTCGAAAAAAGCAATTGAACTCGCACATCGCTATCCAGAAACATTTTTTGCCACAGTAGGATTTCATCCGACAGACTGTCAGGATTTGGACTTTGATGCAAGTGAAGATCTGCGATGAGAATTTATACATATAATCGAAAAAAATTCCCAGAGAATTGTCGCAATAGGGGAGTGTGGATTTGATTTTTTTCATATGTCAAAAGATGATCAGATTCGAGAAACTCAACTTGAAAATCAAAAAAAATGGTGGAAATGGCAAATCGAACTGGGAAAAAAATACAACCTTCCACTCATAATCCACACACGCGATGCTCGTGATCAGACGATTAAATTTATTATCGAAAATGATTTAAAAAAATATATTTTACACTGTTTTTCTGAGGATATCGATATGGTTGAGGAGCTCTCAAAACAGAGTGATGATTTTATGGTTTCCTTTTCGGGAATTGTTACGTACAAAAATGCACAAAAAGTACAAGAGACGGCTGCGAAAATTCCACTTGAAAAGATTTTGATCGAGACAGATTCACCTTTCCTCGCACCACAAGTTGTCCGTGGACAAGAGAATAATCCTGCCAATGTCCGCTTTGTCTTCGACAAAATCTGCGAACTTCGAGATGAAGATAGTCAGAGTATTGAGGATACAATTTTTGAGAATTCGTGTCGGGTGTATGGGATTTAAAAAACTTCTAAAATACTCTTGACTTTTTTGTAAAAGTAATGTATAATAAACCCATTATTTATTTTTTTCTATGAAAAAATTTATTGCTTCTTTTTTGCTTATATCCTTTTGGGTGTATTCTTTTTGTGGTTCATATACATTTGCATTGACTCTAGAAAATTATTCAGATTCCTGAAAAAAATCTACAATCGTATCGCATTTGCCCTCTTCTTTTGAAAAACAAATGATTCAAGACTTTTCGGAATTTATTAAGAGTACAACTATCAGTGATAATCAACAATTTTTAATATTGAAAAAATTGGATCTGCTTCAGCAAAAACATACTGATTTTGAAAAAGCGAAAATTCTGATTGCAATACAAGAAATAATAGATAGAAATTATTTGAATGATACAAAAAAACAACGAGCGGCTGATTTTATTGAGATGATACTTGTTGAAAAGACGGATACGAGTCGTGAAATGGTTATTGAAAAACTGATACGCAGTCTAATTCCACAAGAGAGTATACATTACCAAGAAATAAATATTTTACTTGATGATATGTTAAGTCATAAAAATTATGATTATAATAAAGAACTTGCAAAAAAGGTTTTTGAGCTTATTATTGATGATAATTCAGTTGAGCTCAAACATAAACAGTATATAAAAAACCAGTTATTAGAATTTTTAACTTTAGAAAATAAAAAAAACTCACAAGAAACACCTGAGATGAAGGTGAGTACCGGGAAAACTTTATTTGGGACAGAAAAAGCACAGAGTTTTGATACAAATTCAAAAGCAGTGTCTGGAAAATCTTTGTTTTGAGCTGAAAAGGCAGAGTCATTACATAGTAGTAATTTTCTCGAAAAAGAAGAAAAACGGGCAAAAGTTGTCAAAGTGCTTTCATATGTTACTGTAGTTTTCGTGGCTAAAGGGGTTATAAATTTAGCACAGGGAAAGATTGTAAATATCGGGAAAACTGCGGTAGAGATTGTTGGAATATGGTCCATTTATGCGGCAGTAATACTTATAAATGAGTTAATGTATTAAAGGACTTCTTTCCCCGAATGGATTCTTGGCCTGCAGGAATGACAACTTTCTTTTGAAGCCCCCTTTGTAAAGGGGGGAAGGCGAGTGAAACGAGCCGGGGGATTTTTCGTTCCCGCGGTTTCTGTCATCCCTGGCTTGACCAGGGATCCAGGTTCCTGCGGTTCCCGTCATCGCGAGCGCAGTGAAACGGAGCGCGGCGATCTCTTTTCCCTGTCATCTGAGAACTTGTTTCAGGATCTTCTTTTTCTGTATTTCCCATAGTTCCTTTTTCTCTCCGAATGGATTCCTGCCTGCGCAGGAATGACAGGTTTGATTTTGCTCCTGTGGTTTCCGTGTTTCGTCTGGTTCCTTTTTTCTGTCATCCCGCACTTGATACGGGATCCAGTTTCCTGTGGTTCCCGTGGCTTCTGTCGTCCCCAAATCAAACCCCCAGGTAGGCTTTGAATTTATTTCAAAATCTCAAATGAAAACATTTGCAAAATATAGAAATATATGCTACACTATATCTAGTCTCTGTTTTTTCATACAAAAAAATACTATGAATACAAAAACAAATATACAATTGCAGGCAAAGAAAGTACTGGCAGGAATGCAAGTATTCTTTCTTTTTTTCTGATTGTTTCCACTGTTTCATGTTTCTTCTGTTTTCGCTTTTGATCTCAGTGATGCAAGTGTGCAAGAAAATTCAAGTGTAGGGACTGTTATTGGAGTTTTTCCTGACTGACCAGAATATACGCTCGTCTCTGGA
>PDWI01008080.1_pt1 | contig 50977 bp, 34 predicted proteins | sample 1430891 | NCBI WGS metagenome assembly PDWI01 (sample SAMN01162508, study PRJNA174530) | Oral metagenome, whole genome shotgun sequencing project. | biome: Marine environment; feature: Marine mammal; material: Swab sample of the gingival sulcus; isolation source: swab sample of gingival sulcus... | reverse complement strand
GGCGGCATGGGTTTTTACGGCAAGCAGGCCGCCAACGCCGCCCATGAGGCCGCCGGCTACAAGCACGCCCGCGCCACGGAGACCATCCGCTTCCACGCCATCCAGGCCTACGAAGGCCTGACCCTGGCCACCGCCTACACCCGGGTGATGGAAGCGGCCGTCAGGTCCGCCGAAGGGCACGTGCGGCAGGCCCGCTCCCTGGTGGAAAACGAAATGGCCACCGAGGCGGATCTGCTCCAGGCCCGGGTCTATCTCAGCACCTTGCAGCAGAAATTGATCGAGGTGAAGAACATGGTCCGGGTGGCCGGCGAGAACATCAAACTGCTGACGGCCATCGACACGCCCCTGCCCCTGGCCAGCGACTTCGACGAAGCCGCCGCCGCCCTCTCCATCCCGGTGGAGATGCCCGCTTTCTTCGACGTCACCGCCGTGACCCGGCGCAGCGACATCCTGGCCCGCCGGCACGAGGCCGAGGCCGCCGGCAAGATGGTGGGCGTGGCCCGCGGCGGCATGCTGCCCCACCTGAACCTGAGCCTGCAGAAAGACTGGTACGACCTGGACAGCCCCTTCGGCACCAACGCCGACAGCTGGACCCTGGGCGTCTACGCGACAATGGGCTTCGGGGTGCAGAACCTGGGCGAGCTGAAGAAGGCCAAGGCCCAGAGCCGCGCCGCCCGCTACATGGCGGATTTCGAAACCCGCCAGGCCCGTGTCCAGGCCACCGACGCCTGGCTGAACCTGCAGGCCGCCCACGAGAAGGTCCTGGTGGCCCGCGAGGCCGTGCAGGCCGCGCGCGCCGGTCTGAAGATCGTGACCAACCAGTACCGTGAAGGCCTGGCCGGCATGGTGGACCTGCTGGACACCCAGGCCTACGCCACCCAGGCCGAAGGCAACCTGGTTCAGGCCCTGCACGATTTCCGCGTGGGCCTGGCCGACCTGGAATTCAACGGCGCGCCCATCGTCGCCGTCACCACTCAAGCCGATAACCCGACCCAGCCGGGTCAGTGATCAGGAGGACGCCAGTCATGGCTTTCAAGAAACTTGTCAAGACCCTGCTGCCGGCCGTGGCCCTGTTGGCCCTGCTGGCCGGCTGCGGCGGCTCCACTTCCGAAACCAACCAGGCCCAGCCCCGGGACGTGAAGGTGCGGACCACCGTCGCCCGACTGGAGAGCGTGCCCCGCACCGTCCAGGCGACCGGCGGCCTGGAGGCCGACAAAAGCGTCATGGTCTCCACCCGCATGATGGGCTGGGTGCGCAAGATCTCCGTAACCGAGGGGCAGGCCGTGCAGAAGGGCGACCCCCTGCTGAGCATCGACGCCAGCGACCTGAAGGCCAAGAAGGCCCAGGCCGAGGCGGGCATCGTCGAGGCCAAGGCCGTCTTGGCCAACGCCGAGCGCATGGCCGAGCGCTTCCAGCGCCTTTACGCGGAGAAAAGCGTCTCCAAGCAGCAGCTGGACGACGTGCTGACCGGCCGCGACCGCGCCGCCGCCGGCGTAAAGATGGCCGAGGCCGGCCTGCGCGAAGTGAACGTGCACCTCAGCTATCTGGACATCGTGGCCCCGGTCAGCGGCGTCGTGGCCCGCAAGATGGTTGAAGAGGGCGACATGGCCAACCCCGGCATGCCCCTGATCACCCTGGAGGATGCCGGCCGCATGAAGGTCGTGGCCTATCTGGGCGAGAAGGACATCTCCCGGGTCCAAGCCGGCGACATGGTGCAGGTGCAGATCACCAGCCTGGACGGCGCCACCTTCCGCGTGCCCCTGGACCGCGTGATCCAGTCCGCCAACCCCGGCAGCCGGACCTACGACATCGAGGCCTTCATCCCCAACACCGACGGCCGGCTCAAGAGCGGCATGTTCGCCCGCGTCACCGTGCCCGTGGGCACCCGCGAAGCCATCACCGTCCCGCGCGCGGCCCTCGTCCAGCGCGGCCAGCTGACGGGCGTGTGGACCGTGGACAGCCACGACATCGTGCACCTGCGCTGGATCCGTCCGGGCCATGAGCTGGACGATCGCGTGGAAGTCCTTTCCGGCCTGCAGGGTGACGAGACCCTGGTTCTCACCTCGGAGGCCCCCCTGGCCGAGGGCGACAAGGCGGTGAGGTAAATGGCCGATCGCAACGACATTCCCCGCTACGGCGGAGCCACCGGGCTGGCCCAGGTCTTCATCAACTCCAAGATCACGCCGCTGCTCATCATCGCGACCCTGCTGCTGGGCCTGTTCGCCCTGAGCCTGACGCCGCGCGAAGAAGAGCCCCAGATCGTGGTCCCCATGATCGACGTGATGGTGATGTTGCCCGGCGCCACGCCCGAAGAGGTGGAGAACCTGGTGACCCGGCCCATGGAACAGAAGATGTGGGAAATCGAGGACATGGAGTACGTCTACAGCTCCAGCTTCCCCAGCTTCGCCATCAGCACGGCCCGCTTCCTGGTGGGCACGGACATGGAAGAGGCCATCACCCGCATGAACAACAAGATGTTCGGCAACGCGGACATCTGGCCCCAGGGCATCACCCCGCCCCTGATCAAGGTGCGCAGCATCGACGACGTGCCGATGATGACCCTCACCCTCTGGAGCGATGACTACGAAGGGTACGACCTGCGCCAGCTGGCCGCCGAGGTCAAGAAAGAGGTGGCCGGCATCACCGACGTGTCCGTGGTCGAGGTCATGGGCGGCCGGCCGCGCAGCGTGCGCGTGGAGTTGGATCCCCAGCGCATGGCGGCGTTCAACCTGACCACCTTGAGCATCATCCCCGCTCTGGAGATGCAGAACCAGAGCCTGCCCAGCGGCGGCTTCGCGGCGGGCAACCAGGAGTTCACCGTGGAGACGGGCGCCTTCCTGCGCTCGGCCACGGACGTGGCCAACCTTGTGGTCGGCAGCTTCATGGAGCGCCCCGTGCGCCTGATGGACGTGGCCACCATCACCGACGGCCCCGACGACATCGACAGCTACACCTTCATGGGTGTCGGCCCGGCCGGCGTGCAGAAGGGTATCGGCGATGAGTTCGGCGTGGGCCAGGAGTATCCCTCGGTGACCCTGTCCATCGCCAAGCGCATCGGCAGCGACGCCACCCGCGTGTCCCAGGCCGTGCTGGACAAGGTGGAACGGGTCCAGGGCACCCTGATCCCGGGCGACGTGAACGTGACCGTCACCCGCAACTACGGCGCCACGGCCAAGGACAAGGCGCAGAACCTGATCTCCAACCTGGGCCTGGCCATTTTCCTGGCCGTGGTCGTGGTCTTCCTGGCCATGGGCTGGCGCGGGGCCACCATCATCTTCCTGTCCATCCCCACCACCTTCAGCCTGACGCTGTTCATCTACTACATCATGGGCTACACGCTGAACCGCGTGACCCTTTTCGCCCTGATCCTGGTGACGGGTATCGTGATAGACGCCACCATCATCGTGGTGGAGAACATGCACCGGCATTTCCAGATGAAGGGCAACAAGACTCTCAAAACAGCCCTGGAAGCGATCCTGGAGGTGGGCAACCCCACCATCCTGGCCACCCTGACGGTCATCGCCTCGATGATGCCGATGGCCTTCGTGCGCGGCCTCATGGGCCCCTACATGGCGCCCATGCCCATCGGCGCGTCCCTGGCCATGGTCTTCAGCCTGCTGGTGGCGTTGACCATCAGCCCCTGGCTGGCCATCCGCCTGCTCAAGCCCCAGCAGCACTTCCGTGAGGACGTGGACGGAGAAGGCAGCATGGGCGGCACCGGGGTGGACGGTTACAAGCTGCACGAAACCCCCATCTACAAGACCTACAACCGGCTGGTGCGGCCCCTGGTGGAAACCCCCGCCAAGGGCATCCTGGCCCTGCTGGTGGTGGCCCTGCTGACGGTGGCCTCCACCTTCCTGTTCGTCACGCGCACGGTGCAGGTCAAGATGCTGCCCTTCGACAACAAGAGCGAATTCCAGGTCATCATCGACACCCCCGAAGGCACGACCCTGGAGACCACCACCCAGCTGGCCCGCGAGATCGGCAACTATCTCAGCACCCAGCCCGAGGTGACGGACTACCAGATTTACGCCGGCACCGCCGCGCCCGTGAACTTCAGCGGGCTGGTGCGCCACTACATGATGCGCCAGGGCCCCAACGTGGCCGACATTCAGGTCAACCTGGTGGACAAGGACAAGCGCGACGACCAGAGCCACGCCCTGGCCAAGCGCGTGCGCGGCCCCATCAAGGAGCTGGGCGACAAATACGGCGCCGCCATCAAGGTGGTGGAGGTACCGCCCGGACCGCCCGTGCTGAGCACCATGGTGGCCGAGGTCTACGGCCCCACCTTCGAAGGCCGCGTCGAGGCCGCCCGCAAGATCAAGGAAGTTTTCGAGAACACGCCCGGCGTGGTGGATATCGACTGGTACGTCGAGGATGACATGACGCGCTACAACTTCGTGGTGGATACCGATCGCGCGGCCGTGCGCGGCGTCAGCACCCAGCAGGTCAGCATGACCCTGGGCGTGGCCCTGAACGGCCACGACGGCGGCTTCATCCACACGGACAGGGCGGCCGAGCAGGTGCCCATCAACGTGCGCCTGCCCATTGCCGACCGCAGCAGCACCGAGAGCCTCCGCGACCTGTACATCTACAGCCGCGCCGGGTCCCTGATCCCCCTGAGCGATGTGGTCAAGGTGGAAGAGGGCGTGAACCACAAGAGCCGACACCGCCGCAATCTGAAATCGGTGATCTACGTGACGGCCGACGTGGCGGGCGAACTGGAAAGCCCGGTCTACGCCATCCTGGACATGAAGAAGAAGATCGCCGAACTGACCATGCCCGACGGCACGGAAATTCAGCAGATGTCCACCACCCAGCCGCTGACCGAAGAACGCTACGCCATGAAGTGGGACGGCGAGTGGCACATCACCTACGAGGTGTTCCGCGATCTGGGAATCAGCTTCGCGGTGGTGCTGGTGATCATCTACCTGCTCATCGTGGGCATGTTCCAGAACTTCACGGTGCCCCTGCTGATGATGATTCCCATACCGCTGACCCTGGTCGGCATCATTCCCGGCCACCTCATGTTCGGAGCCTTCTTCACGGCCACGTCCATGATCGGGGTGATCGCCCTGGCGGGTATCATGGTCCGCAACAGTGTCCTGCTCATCGATTTCATCGAGGCGCGCCTCAAGGACGGCTTGAATCTGCAGGATGCGGTCATCGAGGCGGGGGCCGTGCGCTTCCTGCCCATCGCCCTGACCGCCGGCACGGTGGTGACGGGATCTTTCGTGATGGCAGCCTGATGATGGGCTCGTTGCTCTCGACCATCCTGACGGTCGTGGTCATCCCCCTGGCCTACTACCTTTACAAGCGCTGATTCCCGGCGGCCCGCGGGAAGGGGCACCTCCTTCCCGCGGGCCGCCATCCAGAGCCGATTTGCAATTATCCCTATTTTGTGATGATTTTTTAAAACCAAAAAGCATTTATAAATTCTTTTAGGCAAAAACAAAGGGCCTTTTTTTCGAAAAAACAGAAATAAAAGCGTTGTTTCTGTCGATAACTTTGTTTATCATGTAGTCAATGAGTGATCGGAGATGAAGCATCTCTCGGAGATGAAGCATATCGGATCCGAAACTCTCACAACTTGCGACCTGTCGGTATCTCCCTCCAATCCCCCACCGGCAGATCGTTGGGCCGGCCACGTTATACGATGGCCGGCCCTTTATTTTACGCGACTATTTTACGCGCCATTTCCGTTGCCCGCCCCATAGCGGTCAACGACGCCCCCGATTCTGCCAGGGCCGCTGCTCGAGCTCCCGCACAAAGCCATCCCGTTCCGCCTGGTACACCCTGTTGTCCGGGTCCTTCTGCAGGGCCTTGTCCATCCAGCGCCGGGCCTTGTGGTACAGATCTCGCCGCGCGTAACAACGGGCCAGGTCCGCCATCACCCGCGCGTCTTGGTTGCTGTACACCGAGGCCCGCAGCCCGTAGCGCGTGGCCTGCTCCAGGTCACGGCCCGCCAGGGTGGCGGCGCGCATGTAGCCGGCCAGCGCCATGGGATCCGTCTCGTCCAGATCGATGAGGGCACGGTACGTACCCAGCACGCCCCCGGTATCGCGCAGGCTGTACTGGAATTCCGCCACCGCCATGAGAGCCGCCCGAGCCGTGCTGTCCGGTGCCGAATACATGGCCGCCGCCCGCCGGGCCAGACCGCGGGCCTGCTCGTGCCGGCCCGCCTTTTCCTCCATGGCGGCCAGCCCCAGCATGCCGTCGGTGACCACCTTGCTATCACCCCGGAAACGCAGCCCCATCAGCCGGCGGTACAGGACCTGGGCCCGGACCGTATCCCCGCGCTCGGCGTGGCGACGCGCCAGTTCGAAAAGCAACCCGGGGTCCTCGGGGCGCTGGGCCTGGCGAGCGCTTAGCTGATGCAGGATATCGCCGTCCTGGCGGATGGAGCGCACCAGGGCCAGGAACTCGTCCTTGTTCTGGTAGCCGGTGAAACGGTCCAACTCCCGCCCGTGCTCGTCCAGCCAAACCAAAGTGGGCAGAACGGTGATATGGAATTTCCGCTTCAGATCGGCGTACTCGGGTTTGTCGATATCCACCTTGAAGGTCAGCACGTCCCGCAACTCGGTGATGACCTCTTCTTCGTTGTAGACCATCACGTCCAGCAGCTTGCACGGCTTGCACCACCGGGCGTAGAAGTCGATGAGGATGGGACGTGCCGGCTCCGTGCGCGCCCGGCTGACGACCTCTGGAAACGGCACATCCTCCAACCAGGGTACCCGGTCCGGTTCGGCGGCCCGGAGATTCCCGGCCAGGATCAGAAGAGCAAGAACGGCCAGAAGCCGCTGGGGTATTTTTTTCATGGTAATGAGGTCATGTCCTTGGCTGGGGATGGATCCATTCTGCCGTCCCGGCAAGATACACCCTGCCTTTCTTCCAGCCTACCGGAATCCCGAATTTCCCCAAAACCAAGAGGAGCGCGGCAAGGCCCTGACCGCCCTGGACGATCTCCGGCGGAGCCGCGTCCCCAAAACAAGACTATTTTAGTACTAAACCTTTTATTTTCAGGAGCTTTTGCGATTTGCTCGCGCGCGTGGAATTTGACTTCCGGAGTTTTATGGTCTAGTATTTTTCCTGTTGGACACCCCATGTCCACGCGCGCCGCTCAAGGGCCCGTTCGGCGCGTGGCAGGTCCGCCTCCCTAACTCAGTCACACGCATGATGTCCCGCCGGACCCAGGCCCGGACATGATCCCTGCGGCTGGAAAGATCGCATGTCCTCGAGCACCCTGGACGGCCGATTCTCCCCTGAATGGCCAACCGCTTGGCATGACGCCGCTGAACGTGGCGTTTGCGTGCATTGCGGGAACCCTTTGGGCCGGTTCTGGAACCGGGACGAAGGTCCTTTCTGCTGCCGCGGCTGCCTGAGCGTGTACCGGATGATCCACGAGGAAAACCTGGAGCGCTACTACGACCTGAAGCCCGATTCGGTGGCCCCCGCGGCCCATCTGCGCGCCGACAGCTTCAACTGGCTGGACCGCCTCCTGGCCGAACAGGCCGCCTCCCCCACCGCCGTCCCCGGCATCCTGCACCTGCGGCTGGATATCCAGGGCGTGCACTGCGCCGCCTGCGTGTGGCTCATCGAGGAGCTGTTCAAGCGACGGCCCGCCGGCATCGCCCTACGCCTGAACCCCACCCTGGGCACGGTGGATCTGAGCTGGGACGCGGAAAAGGGGGATCTGAAGGATTTCCTGGCCGAGGTTGAGAAATTCGGCTACCGCCTGGGGCCCAGCCGCAAGGGGACGCGCAAGCACGCGCGCGGGCTGCTCATGCGCATGGCCATCAGCATCAGCATGGCCATGAACGTGATGATGTTCAGCCTTTGCTACTACTTCGGGCTGGCCCCGGAGGAGAGCAATCTGTACGGCTTCTTCGGCTGGCTGAGCCTGCTGCTGGCCACCGTCAGCATCATCGCCGGCGGCGGGGTGTTCTACAAGGGGGCCCTGGCGGGCCTCAAGCGCCGGGTGGCGCACCTGGACCTGCCCATCAGCCTGGGCATGACCCTGGCCTACGCGGGCAGCGTGTGGGGTTTCGTGACCCACGGGCCGGAAGACGCCTATTTCGACAGCCTGACCATCTTCATCGCCCTGATGCTGGTGGGGCGCTGGGCCCAGGAACATATCCTGGAGCGCAACCGCAACGCCCTGCTGGACAGCAGCGGCGCCGAGAACCTGACCGTCAAGCGCCTGCGGGCGGGCGAGCCCGATGCCGTGTCCGCCACCGAGATCCTCAAGAACGACGAACTGTGGATCGCCCCCGGCGACCTGCTGCCGGTCCGGGGCGTGCTCATGCGCCGCGGCACGCAGGTAGCCCTGGACTGGATCACCGGGGAGTCGGACCTGGTCAGCTTCGCCCCCGGCGACACCGTGCCCGCCGGTGCCTTCAACAGCACCCGGCATGGTTTCAGCGTCACCGCCATCGAGGATTTCGCGGACAGCCATCTGCAGGACCTGCTGCGTGGCGGCACCACCACCAGCGACGAGGAATTCCGGCCCCGCTGGTGGCACAAGATCAGCAGCGGTTATGTCACCCTGGTGCTGGCCTGCGCCGCCCTGGGCTTCGGGCTGTGGGCGGGCCGTGACCTCAACATGGCCCTGAAGGTAACCGTCAGCATCCTGGTGGTGACCTGTCCCTGCGCCCTGGGCCTGGCCACGCCCTTGGCCGAGGAGTTGGTACACTTTGCCCTGCGCCGCGGCGGCGTCTTCCTGCGCAAGAGCAGTTTCCTGGAAAAGGCTTTGTCCGTGCGCACGATCCTGCTGGACAAGACCGGCACCCTGACCATGGACCGGCTGGCCCTGGATGCCGACAGCCACGGCGCCCTGGCCGGCCTGACGGGACATCAGGCCGCCGTTCTGCGGCACATGACGCTACGTAGCAACCATCCCGTCAGCCAGTGTCTGGCCGCCGCCCTGGAAAAGATGCCGCGGCGGGACGATGACGACCTGCCCGACATCCTGAACGAGGACCTGAGCGAGATCCCCGGCGCCGGCCTGGAGCTGCCCCTGCCCGACGGCGTCTGGCGGCTGGGAAAGGCAGATTTCGCTTCGGGCGGCCAGGTATCCGGCCCCGGCGACGACCGCCGGCAGACGGCTTTCACCCGTCACCCGTGACGGCCAGGTCATCGCCACCTTCGGCATGGGCGAGGACCTGAAGGCCGACGCCGCCGGCGAGCTGCGCGCCCTGCAAAAAGACGGCTACGAGATTCACCTGCTGAGCGGCGACACCCAGGCCAAGGTGGATGCCGCCGCCCAGGACCTGGGCCTGCCCCCGGACCGGGCCGTTGGGGGCCTGGACCCCCAGCAGAAAGCCCGCATGGTCCGCTCCCTGGACCAAGGGGACACCCTGATGGTGGGAGACGGGCTGAACGATAGCCCCAGCTTCGAGGCGGCCCTCTGCGCCGCCACCCCCGCGGTGGATCGTCCGGTTCTGCCCGGCAAGGCCGATTTCTACTTCATGGGTGACGGTATCGCCGCCATCCGGCGCTCTCTGCGGGCGGCCCGGCATCTGCGCCGTGTCGTGCGCGACAATCTGGTGCTGGCCATCTTATATAATGTACTGGCTGTGACCTTGTGTTTATTCGGCCTGGTGACCCCTGTGATCGCCGCCATCCTGATGCCGCTGAGTTCGGTGTCCGTGGTTTCCCTCACGGCCGTGCGCCTGGCCCCGCGGAGGTTGTCATGGATGTGATCATCGCCCTGGTTTTCATCAGTCTGACCCTGGTCGTCGCGGGGCTGGTTTTCTTCTTCACCCGACTGTTCGACGGCGACTTCGAACACGGGGAACGCTTGAGCCTTTTACCTTTGGAGGACGACACGGGAGAGGAACAGCAAGAGACCAAAAAGAAGGATGACAATTCGGACAAAATAGGTTCTAATGCTCAGGGGCAATCCGTCGAATAGGTCCTATTTTGGGGCCTGTTCGCGTGTTTTGTCCTTGACGGGTAGTCGGGAAAAAAAGTTGTAAAGGAGGAAGGTGCTCCACATGGAAGCAACGAACACCCAAATGAAGACGGTAGTGTATGACGACTCTATCGTACGCGCCTTTTCGGTCATCACCATCGTCTGGGGCGTGGTCGCCTTGCTGGTCGGTGTCCTCGTCGCCGCTCAGCTGTCGTTCTGGCAGGCCAATTTCGGGTTGGAATGGCTGAGCTTCGGGCGACTCCGTCAGCTCCATACCAACGCCGCCATCTTCGCCTTCGTGGGCAACGGCATGTTCGCAGGTATCTATTACTCGACACAGCGCCTGCTCAAGGTACGCATGGCCAACGATTTCCTTAGTTGGGCCAATTTCTGGGGCTGGCAGTTGGTCATCGTGGCCGCCGCCGTCACCTACCCCCTGGGACTGACCCAAAGCAAGGAATACGCGGAGCTGATCTGGCCCATCGACGTACTGGTCGTCATCGTCTGGGTGATCTTCGCCATCAACTTCTTCTGGACCCTGGCCATCCGTAATGAAAAGAACATGTACGTGGCCATCTGGTTCTACATCAGCACCATCGTGACCATCGCGGTGCTGTACATCGTGAACAACCTGCAGATCCCCACCAGCCTGACGCACAGCTACCCGATATTCGGCGGTGTACAGGACGCGTTGGTGCAATGGTGGTACGGGCACAACGCGGTGGCCTTCTTCCTGACCACGCCGCCGCTGGGCCTGATGTACTACTTCATGGTCAAGGCGGCCGAGCGCCCCGTCTACTCGTACCGCCTGTCGGTGGTCCACTTCTGGTCCCTGATCTTCCTGTACATCTGGGCCGGACCCCACCACCTGCTGTACACGGCCCTGCCCGACTGGGCCCAGACCCTGGGCATGATCTTCTCGGTCATGCTGTGGGCCCCCAGCTGGGGCGGCATGCTCAACGGTCTGCTGACCCTGCGCGGCGCCTGGGACAAGCTGCGCACCGACCCCGTCATCAAGTTCTTCGTCGTGGCGGTGACCTTCTACGGCATGAGCACCTTCGAAGGCCCCCTGCTGAGCATCAAGAGCGTCAGCGCCCTGGGCCACTACACGGACTGGATCATCGGTCACGTGCACGGCGGCGCCCTGGGCTGGAACGGCTTCATGACCTTCGGTATCCTTTACTGGATGTGGCCGCGGCTGTACGGCACCAAGCTGTGGAGCACCCGCCTGGCCGAGGCCCACTTCTGGGTCGGCACCATCGCCATCCTGATGTACGTGGTCTCCATGTGGGTCAGCGGCGTCAGCCAGGGCCTGTTCTGGCGCGCCCTGGACGCCGAAGGCTTCCTCAAGTACCCCGACTTCATCGAAGGCCTGACCAACAGCCGGGCCATGTACCAGACCCGTCTCTTCGGTGGCGTCCTGTACGCCGTGAGTTCCCTGTTCTGCGTCGTGAACATGATCATGACCGCCAAGCAGGGCAGCCCCAAGACCGTCAGCGTGCAGGTGCCCGCCCGGCGCCCCGCCGGTGACAACGTCAGCCATGGTCAGCCCCATCTACCTGGCCGCGCTGCTGGTGCTCTTCATCGCCGCGATCATCAGCTACGGCACCAGCCAGCACAAGTGGGGCCAGTGGTACGGACTGGTGGAGCGCCATGCCCTGCTCTTCACCGTCCTGTCCCTGCTGGCCATCCTCATCGGTGGCGCCGTGGAAATCATCCCCACCGTGATCGTCAGCGAGAAGGTGCCCACGGAAATCACCGACGAGATGATTGCCGAGAACCCCGCCCTGGCGGAGACCGCCAAGTGGCTGCAGAAGCCCTACAGCCCCCTGGAGCTGGCCGGACGCGACGTGTACGTGTCCGAAGGCTGCTATCTCTGCCACACCCAGATGATCCGGCCCTTCCGGCACGAAGTCCTGCGCTACGGCGATTACAGCCGCCTGGAGGAATCGATCTACGATCATCCCTTCCAGTGGGGCAGCAAGCGCACCGGCCTGGACCTGGCCCGCGTCGGCGGCAAGTACGACAACCTGTGGCACTACCTGCACCTGATGGACCCGCGCAGCACGTCGCCCGCGTCCAACATGCCCGGCTACACGCACTTCAAGACTCAGACGGTGGATCCGCAGGTCACTCTGACCCGGATGAAGACCCTGGCCAAGCTGGGTGTCCCGTACACCCAGGAAGATTTCGATCTGGCCACCCAGCGGTTTGAAAGCCAGGGTAAGATGATTTCCGACTACCTGGCCAACAACGACGTGAACGTGGCGCCTGACAGCAAGATGGCCGCCGTGATCGCCTATCTGCAGCGACTGGGTCGCGGGCCTCAGCCCCTGGCCCCTGAAGTGGCTGCCCAGTAAGGGGAAATAATGTTTCAGGAGTTCTACGCCAAAAGCGATCTTCTGATCTGGCCCTTGGTGGGACTGGTGATCTTCATCGCGATTTTCTTTGGCGTCCTCGGCTACGTGTTCATCGGGCTGAAGAGCAAGGACAAAGTCGACGAAATCGCGGCCATGCCGCTGGACAACGAAAACGAATTCGACGGCCACGTTGAAGGGAGGGCTCAGGATAATGAGTGAGCAGCACAAAAGCCGTGATAACCGGGCCGATTACCGGGCCGATACCATCATGGAGCACGAATACGACGGCATCCAGGAGTTTGACAACCGATTGCCGAACTGGTGGATGTGGATCATGTGGGGCAGCATGGTTTTCGCCCTGTTCTACTGGATCGTTTTCCACACGCTGGAAATCCGCAATCTTTCGCACGCCAACTTCGAGGCGGAAATGGCCCGCGCCGACGAGGCCATGTTCGAACGCATGAAGGACAATCCCGTGACCAACGAAACCCTCATGGCCTTGGTGGACATGCCCGCCAAAGTGCAGGAGGGCCGGGAGACCTTCGTGAAGTTCTGCGTGGCCTGCCATCTGGACAAGGGTCAGGGATCGGTTGGACCGAACCTGACGGACGGCGTCTGGATCCACGGATGCGAACCCATGAATCTGCACGAGACCGTCACCACCGGTGTCGCGGCCAAGGGCATGCCCGCCTGGGGCAACCAGCTGGGCCCCGCCGGCGTGCAGACCGTGGTGGCCTACGTCATGACCCTCCGGAACACGAACGTCGCGGGCAAGGCCCCGGAAGGCGAGCCGTGCACCTGGGAGTAGGCGTAAACACCTCCGCAAGGAACGGGAAGGGCGGCCGCGCAACAGCGGCCGCCCTTTTGGCCTTTTTAAATCATACGAATTGACCCTGAATTTGACCGCGGCCGATGAAAGGAACGGATGATGACCGAAAACCGCGAACAGGAAAAGGAAACGGAAAAGAAACGCCGACCGGCGCGCAGCAAGAAACGCGCGCCCGACCTGAACACCGTGTACAGCATCAATGCCGACGGCTCACGCAACTTCCTGCATGTGGCGGATGTGAAGGGCCGCTGGCACCGTCTGCGCACCACCATCCACAGTCTTCTGCTGCTCCTTTTCCTGGCTTTACCATGGATCCATATCGACGGTAAGCCCATCGTTCTGGTGGACATCCCCGGACGCAGCGCGTACCTGTTCGGCGGCACCTACACCAACCAGGACTTCCACTTGGTCTTCTTCCTGCTCATCGGGGTCGGGCTGTCCATCTTCGTGACCACCTCCCTTTTCGGGCGTATCTGGTGCGGCTTTCTCTGCCCCCAAACCCTTTTCATGGAGGGCGTTTTCCGTCCCATCGAACGCATGGTCGAGGGCAGCCGCAGCACCCGTATCCGCCGCAACAAGAAGGGCGGCGCCGATATGGTGGTGCGGAAGATCATCAAGCACACGCTGTTCATTGTCTTCTGCTGGTTCTTTACCGTGGCCTTCATGGCCTACTTCATCCCGGTGCGGGAACTGTGGCAACTGGTGCCCCTCTTCCCCGGCCACACCACGGCCCTGATCTGGAGCCTTTTCTGGACCGGCATGCTCTACTTCGATTACAGCTGGTTCCGGGAGCAGACCTGCCTGATCATCTGCCCCTACGGCCGACTGCAGTCCACGCTGGTGGATTACGACACCATCATCATCGGCTATGACGAGAAACGGGGTGAGCCCCGCGAAAAGGGCGTGAACAAGGGCGGCGACTGCATCGACTGCCGGCGCTGCGTGGACGTCTGCCCCACCGGCATCGACATTCGCAACGGCCTGCAGCTGGAGTGCATCGGCTGCACCAACTGCATCGACGCCTGCAACGACATCATGAAGAAGATCGGCAAGCCCACGGGTCTGGTCCGCTTCGACAGCTCGCGCGGTTTCGAGACGGGTAAGACCCGTCACTTCCGCCCCCGTTTCTGGATTTACGGCTTCGTGATGCTGGCTCTGGGGGCCCTGTTCATCCAGCGCACCTCCGCGCGGGAGAACTTCCACATCACCATCATGCGCAGCCAGGGCATGCCCTACACCATTGACGGGGGGCAGATCCGCAACCTCTACACCATGCACCTGCAAAACAAGACGGACGAAACGCAGGTCTACTTCATCGCCCCCGCGGACGACGCTCTGGCCGGCTACGACGGTGTGGACTACATCATCCCGCAGCCGCGCATCGAGCTGCCGCCCCTGGGCGACCAGCAGTTGACCCTGTTTGCGATGATGCCCAAGAGCAATTACTCTCTGCCCGAAGACTTCCACTTCGCGTTCACCGATTCGGCGACCGGCGTGGTGCAGAAATCGAAGGTACGCTTCCGGGGGCCGTAAACATGGGCAAGTGGTTATATGACAGACCGTGGATCTGGATCGTGGTGTTGCTGGTTTTTCTGGTGGCCAGCGGGGGCGTGGTGCTGGTCATCGCGGAGATGAACAGGCCGGAGGTTATCAAGGAAACGGCGCAGGCTGTGGGATTGATGGCGACTACGGGACGATTGGGACGATTAGGCTGAGGGGGCTGATTGGGCTGACTTATGCTGAGGATGGCGAATATGCGGTGCCCTTTTGCGTGACCGGCAGCGAGAGCAATGTGGTTTGCGGTTCGTTGCTGCGGCCCGTCGTCCCCACGGAGCCGTCAAGCAGGAGCGGGATCAAGGCCATCTACCGCTGACGGATGCGTCCCTCAATCGGCATATCCAGGAATCCCCAAACCCCAACCCCGGATCGTGAAGACTCATGCCCTGGCTACCCGGCATCACCCCCATCACGGCCTACATCGGCCCCGGTGCCGGATTCGCCCTGGGCGGTAGCTTCCTGTTCGCGCTGGCGGGTATGCTGCTGGCCGTGGTCGCGGTACTGGCTTGGCCAGCGCGAGTGCTGATCCGCAACCTGCGGGGCCAAAGCCGACGCAGAAAGGGCCGACGCAGGAAAAGCAAGCGCGGGCGAGGCGCGCCCCATCAGGCGGTGGCCAAGCGGGTGGTGGTTCTGGGCCTGGACGGGTTCGATCCGGTCATCAGCAAACGCCTGCTGGACGCCGGTCAACTGCCCAACCTAGCCCGCATCCGGGATGAAGGCACCTTCCGCCCCCTGATCAGCACCTACCCCGCCATGTCGCCGGTGGGCTGGAGCACCTTCGCCACCGGGGTCGACCCCTCGGGGCACAATATCTTCGACTTCCTAAGCCGAGACTTGGTCACCCACCTGCCCATCCTGTCGTCGACACGGCTGCACCGACGCCCCGTCCGCAAGCTGGGCCCCCTTGCCCTGCCCGGCGGGGGGCCGCGTTTCGAACTGCTGCGCCGCAGCAAGCCCTTCTGGAAAACCTGCGCCGAGGCGGGCGTCGCCAGCAGCATCCTGCGCGTCCCCATCACCTTCCCGCCCGACAGGTTCGGCGGCAAGCAGCTGTCGGCCATGTGCGTGCCCGATCTGCGCGGCACCCAGGGCACCTTCAGCCACTACACCAGCGCCCAGGCCCGCGGCCGGAAAATCGCGGGCCGCACCACCGGCGGCGTGCGTCTGGAACTGGCCGAGCAGGCTTCCGGTGTCTACACCAGCGTGCTCACCGGACCGGACCTGCCCGGCGGCGGCCGCATGACTCTGCCCATCACGGCCAAGGTCGACAGGGAGGCGCGCCGGGCCGCCTTCACCGTGGGCCCGGAGACGGTGACCATAGGGGAGAACGAGTATTCGGACTGGATCCCCTTGGTCTTCAAAGGCGGCGGCGGTACGGCTCACGGCATCGTCAAGGTGCGGATCACCAGCCTCGAGCCGGACTTCAGCTTCTACGTGACTCCCGTGAACATCGACCCGCGCCATCCGGCCATGCCCATCAGCAATCCGCCGCACCTGGCCATGGCCCTGTCGCGCCTGCACGGCCGCTACGCCACCCTGGGCCTGGCCGAAGACACCTGGGCCCTGAACGAGCGGGTCATCGACGAGCAGGCCTTCCTGGACCAGGCCTACGCCATCCACGAAGAGCGCAAGAGGCAGTTCTTCCATGCCCTGGACCGGCAACCCGACGGCGTGGTCTCGGTGGTCTTCGACGCCACCGACCGCATCCAGCACATGTTCTTCCGCTATCTCGATCCCGACCACCCAGCCAACGCGGGCAAGGACACCGAGCAGCACAAGGAGGCCATCGACGATCTGTACCGGCGCGCCGACACCTTGGTGGGCCAGACCCTGGACAAGCTGGGCCCCCGCGACGCCCTCCTGGTGATCAGCGACCACGGCTTCAAGACATTCCGACGCGGGGTGAACCTGAATACCTGGTTCCGGGACAACGGGTATCTCTTCCTCAAGAGCGATCCGACCGAGAACGATCCGACCCAAAGCCCTCTCCCCCCCATCGGCGAGGGCGAGCGCCACGAGGTCGGCGATATCGACTGGCAACGTACCCGCGCCTATACCAGCGGCCTGGCCGGTTACTACCTGAACCTCAAGGGCCGTGAACGCGAGGGGTGCGTAGACCCCACCGAGGCCGACGCCCTGCTGGCCGAAATCAACGCCAAGCTGCGTGGCCTGCCCGACACCGAACGTGGAGAAACAGCCATCACCGAGGTTTGGACCGGGCGAGAAATTTATCATGGGCCCTACCGGACCAACGGCCCGGATGCCATCGTGGGCTACAAACCCGGCTATCGCGCCGATTGGGACGCCGCCGTGGGGGCGGTGGGCCGCCACGTCATCAGCGACAACACCCGCAGCTGGAGCGGCGACCACTGCATGGACCCGCGGGCCGTTCCCGGGGTCATCTTCAGCACGCGGCCCTTCCGCAACCCTAAGCCCGCCCTGGTGGACATGGCGCCCACGGTGCTGGACCTGCTGGGGCTGGACGCTCCCGGCCACATGACCGGACGCAGCGTCTTTGCCGAATCCGAGGTGAACCCATGACCCGACGTTTCTTGCCGTTGTTGTGCTGGCTGACGGTTCTCATGGCCCCCGGCACCATCTTGGGCGGCACCAAGGTCCTGGTCATGGGGCTGGACGGCATGGATCCCATTCTCACCCAGCGCTTCCGGTCCCAGGGCCTGATGCCCAACCTAGACCGCTTTCTGGCCGAGGGCGGCCAACTCGAGGAATTGGCCACGGCCATCCCGCCCCAGTCACCGGTGGCCTGGAGCAACTTCATCACCGGACGCGACGCCGGCGGCCACGGCATCTTCGACTTCATCCATCGCGATCCCGTCACCATGCTGCCGACCAGCAGCACCAGCGAGGCCAAAACAGCCGAGCGCTTCTGGCGGTTCGGGTCCTGGAAGATCCCCCGCGAGTCGGCCGACATCCACAATCTCCGCCAAGGCACCCCCTTCTGGGAAATCCTGACCCGGCACGGCATCGACACGACGATTTTCCGGGTGCCGGCCAACTTTCCCCCCGTCGGGGATGAAGCGCGCAGCCTCTCGGGCATGGGCACGCCGGATATCACGGGCAACTACGGCATCAGCACCCTGATCACCGACGACCCGCCCCTGGACCGCGACCTGGGCGGCGGCCGCGTGGTCAGCATCTGGCTGGATGAGGGCCTCTTCCAGGCCGACTTGGAAGGCCCGCGCAACACCTACCGTGCAGGAGACCCCGTCACCCGGGTGCAGATAGAAGGTAAGGTGGACCGGGACAACGGTAGCGCTTGGCTGAAGGTGGGGGACACCGAATTGGTTCTGGATGTGGGCCAGTGGAGCCCGTGGGTGACCGTCCGGTTCACAATGATCCCCTGGGTGCAATCGGTCAGCGGCACGGTGCGCTTCTGCCTCCTGGCAACCGAACCCGCTTTCCGCCTCTACGCCACGCCGGTGCAGATCGACCCGGCCAACCCGGTCATGCCCATCTCCAACCCCGAAGACTACAGCCGCCGGATCGTCGAAACAACGGGGCCCTTCTACACCCAAGGCTTGCCCGACGACACCAGCGCCCTGGAGAACGGTTTCCTGAGCGATGACGGCTTCGTGCAGCAGAGCGGTCTGGTGCTGGACGAACGCCTGGAGCAACTGGAGACGGAGCTGCAACGCTTTGCCCAGCTGGACGAGGGCTTCCTCTTCTTCTACTTCAACGAGCCCGACCAGACATGCCACATGATCTGGCGCAACATGGATGCAAGCAGCCCCACCCACGGCGATGCCGACCCCGTGCACGCCGACCGCATCGCCCGACTATACCAGGCCCTGGACCAGGCCCTGGGCCGGGCCCTGCGGTGCGTGGACGACGAGACCACCTTCATCCTCATGAGCGACCACGGGTTCGCCGCCTGGAACCGCGCCTTCCACCTGAACACATGGTTGCTGCAGAACGGCTACCTCGTGCTGCAGGACGACGTCGACCCGGAGGATGTGGAGATGCTGCAGGGGGTGGACTGGAGCCGGACCCGCGCCTACGCCCTGGGCATCAACGGGCTTTACGTGAACCTGGAGGGGCGCGAAAGCGGGGGCATTGTCCCGGCCGACCGGCACGAGGCCCTGCTGAGGCAACTGAAGGCCGAGTTGGAGGCCGTCGTGGATCCCGCCGGCAACGAGCGGGCCATCAAGGTGGCCGACCTGGCTGGGGATGTTTACCACGGCCCCCTGCGCAACGCCGGACCGGATATCGTGGTAGGATATTACCGTGGCTGGCGCGGCAGCAACGAGTCGGCCCTGGGCCGAATTCCGCCCACCGTGTTCAGCGACAATATGCTGAAATGGAGCGGCGACCACTGCATCGCCGCCGACGAGGTGCCCGGCATCATCGCAGCCAACCGGCCCATCCTGAAGAAAGACCCCGCCCTGGTGGACATGGCCCCGACCATCTTGACCCTGTTCGGGCTGGAGCCCCCCGCCGAGATGGTGGGCGGCAACCTGTTCACCGCGGAAACCGGAAAGAAAGGAGACCGCTGATGTTCGGCGGCAACAAAATCAAGCTGGACAAGGATCTTCACGAGAAGATCAAGAAATACGCCACCATCGCCGGCTACAGCTCGGCCGAGGAGTTCGTGCAGCACGTCCTGGAACGTGAAGTGGCCAAGTTCGAAGAAGGCGGCGACAGCGAGGAAGAGATCAGAAAGCGCATGCAGGGGCTGGGCTACATCTCGTGATGCCTTTGGTGCAACGCATAACCGGGGTCGTGAGCATGCTCTTCGATCTCCTGCTCGCCCCCTTCACGCCCCTTCCCTGGCTGGCCATGGTCGTCGTCTGCGTCATCACCGCGGCCTGGGCCCTGCAACTTTTCAAATGGGCCACGCCCCAGACCATGCTGAACGCCACCCGCGACCGGTTAATCGGCCACATCTACGAGATGGGCCTGTACCAAGATCACCTGAGGGTGCTGGCGCGCATCCAGGGTCGCCTGGCTCTGGCCAATCTGCGTTATCTGTCCCTGACCCTACCCGCCCTGCTGGTCATGATCCCACCGATGATCCTGACCCTTGGCCAGATCGAGGGACGCTTCGCCCAGCGCCCCTTGCAGAAAGGAGAAGAGACGGTGCTGACGGTGTACTTGGCCGACGCGTATCGGAATCAGGTAAGCACGGTTGAGGTGGGCATCCCCGCCGGTCTGGAAGTGACCGCCGGGCCGGTGCGCAATCAGCACACCGGCACCGTATCCTGGCGCCTGCAGGTGTTGGAGCCCGGACGGCATGAGCTGGCGTTCCGGCGGGCCGGCCAGGGGGCCGGGCGGTTCACCCTGGAAGCTGCCGGGGGCTTACCCCTGCTGCACCGCCGCACGGAAAATTCGGCCTGGAAAAGTCTGCTTTATCCCGGCAGTCTGGTGATCAGGGAAGCCCATGGTCTGGACGGGATTTCGGTCCAGTGGCCCAAGCGCCATACCCGTTACCTGGGTTTACCGTTGCCATGGTTGCCGGCCTTCATGATCTTGTCTTTGCTGGCGGGCCTGGGGCTCAAAAAACCATTGCGCGTCTCCCTCTGAAGAAGGTTGTCCGATGAAAAAGATATGGTGGCTGAGTCTCATGACCGTGGTGCTGGTGGCCGCGGGCTGCGGCACCGGAGACAAGAACGCGCCAGCGGCGGCGGAAAAACTGCTGGTCATCGGCATCGATTCCGCCGATTGGCGACTGCTGGATCCCATGCTCAAGGAAGGCCGTTTGCCCCATCTGGCGGCTTTCCGTAAGAATTCCGCCAGCGGGCGCATGCGCACCTTCTTCCCCCTGGAAAAGTCGCCCGTGCTCTGGGCCAGCATCTGCACCGGGGTGCAGCCGGCGGTGCACGGCATCCACCATTTCGTCAAGGGCCAAGACGCCAAGCCGGTGACGAGCAGCGCCTGGTACGCACCGGCCCTGTGGGATATTCTGGGTGCCGCTCAGCGCAGCACCGCGTTGGTGGGCATGTGGACCACCTACCCTGCGCGTCCCATCGCGGGAGTCATGGTCAGCGACTACGTTCCCTACAGCAAGGGCCGGCAAAAGCCCCTTGAAGGCCTCTGCTATCCCGACTCCCTGAGTGAAATGGTCATGCGCCTACGGGTGGATGCCGAAGAGGTGACGGACGAGCAGCTGGCCATGTTCATTCCCGCCCAACAGCTGGCCATGGCCCGCGAGAAGTATCCCCATGAGGTGGACAAGCTGGCATCGGTTTTCGCGGCCGACCTGACCTACCTGAACATCAACCGCGAACTGGCCCGAGGCGATGCCTACGATCTGTTCTTCTTCTACCTGCGCGGTCCCGACATGATCAGCCACTACTTCTACAAGTACCTGACCCCGGAACAGGGGACCTACCATCCCAAGCCCGATGCGCTGGACGCTTTCAGCCAGGTCGTGAAGCGGTATTACGATTGGTCCGACACGGTGCTGGGCGAGGTCCTCAGCTGGTTCCCCGCCGACCGGCAGGCCGTGGTGGTGAGCGACCACGGCTTCTACGGCCCCCGCAAAACCGGCGACAAGGGCACCGCCGAGCACAGTGAATGGGGTATTTTCCTGGTGCGCAGCCCCATGTACGAGGCCGGAGCCCGCTTCTCTCAGCTGGAACTGCTGGACATCTGCCCCACCCTGCTGGCTTTGCTGGGCATGCCGCCGGCCGAGGATATGCCGGGGCTCATCCTGGACCAGGCCCTGACTCCGGAAGGCCGCAAGCGGGTGGCCCGTCTGGAAGACCACCGCGTGCCCACCTACATGCCCCTGCGCCCGGCGGCCGGTCCCGGCGTCCAGGTGGATGAAAGCGTGAACGAGGAGATCCGCAAGCAGCTGCGATCTCTGGGATACATCAACTAGAGACCTGCACAGCCTCTCGCCGCGCGGAACGCTCTTCCTTGATCGTTCGCGAGGCCGCCGCCAAAGTCTCGAAATGCTTGCGCGGGTCGAAGCCGCCCCGTAGCACCGCGCCCAGATCCAGACGCGCATCCAGACGTGTGCTCAGGGGGATGCCCCACTTGCGTTTGAAAATCGCCCACTGGGTTTCCTGCTGCAGAAGACGCTCCTGCCCGGCCGGAAGAGCCGGCGCCTGCCCCTCCTGATGCACATAACATCCACGAGCGATAAGACACTGGTAACCGGCCATCTGGGCCCGTAGGCAGTAGTCGTTGAACTCATAGAGGCCGCCGTCGAAACGCCGATCCAGACCGCCCAGGCGGACCAGCACCTCGCGCTTGATCAGCAGGCAGAAACCACCCAGGCGCAGGGTGCGCACGTGGTCGCCGGAGTGGTTCAACATCTGGCGCAGGGCGATGGTCTCCAGATCATCGTCCGGTTGGACATCACCATTCCCGTGGCCCCTATCCTGGGTGCCGAGGCCCGCTACTCCGATCTGCTGCATGCCTTCCAGGCCATTGGTCACGGGACCCACCAGCCCCGCCTCGGGGTTCATCTCGGCCACCCCCACCAGAGCCTCCAGCCAACCGGTGGCCACCCGCGCGCGCCCATCCATCAGCACCAGATGGCGGCCTTCGGCCACGGCCAGGGCCTGGTTCAGGCGTTCGGCCCGGTTCAGACGTTCGGCCTGGTTCAAGCGTTCGCTCCCGTTCTCCCCGATCCCGGCCGGTAGCAGGCGGCAGGTCAAACGCCGGGGCGCTACCGCGTTCAGGTAGGCGGGCAAGTCCGGGTCCGTCCCGGAATCCAGCAGAATCAGTTCCGCGTGGGTCAGGGTGCCGGCCAGGATGTTTTCCACGGCGTTCCGGATGTTCCGCGGATCGTCCCCCGCGTCGAGAATGATGCTGGCCGCCGGCCGGGTGCGGGGCCCGCCACGGCCGACCAGGCCACGCGCCGGAGCTCCATCGAGATTCAGCATCGGCTCCACATAGGCCCGCACCCCGCCGGGGCTGAGGGGCGTGACCGTGCCCTGGGCGGTGATACGGAAATCGGCCTGGACGCGGTCCAGCCAAGTGCGGCTCAGGGTGCTCATGTCCCGCTCGAAATCCTGGCTGTCGGTGCCCGGCCCACGCAGCCGGGTCATGATGCTGTCCGGCTGGTAGACGCAGCTCCAGCCACGCCGGCTGTAGCGCAGGCCCAAATCCACACCGCAGGGATCGCCCGCGAAGTCGGGCTTGCGGGCCCCGTGCCCACGCCCCAGCCGCGCGGAAAAGCCCCCCACGGAGAAGAAGGCCGTGGCGCGGGTCATGAGCGCCTCGCCCGCGGCCGCGCGCCCCTGCAAGGACTGGACGGCCGGAGCATGGTCGCCGGGCCGGCCGGCGTGCACGGTGCGGGACCCCAGGCAGGGCCGCGCGTCGGCGCGGGCCTCGTGATGCAACAGGGAAAGACCGGCGTGGTCCAGGGTCCCGTCCGGTAGCAGGATCCTGCCCGAGACCGCCGCCACCTGAGGATCTTTTTCCAGCACCCGGAACAGGGGCTCCCACCAGCCCGGTCCCACCAGGATGCCCGGATCCAGGAACATCAGGTGCCGTCCGCCGGCCTCCGCCGCGGCCTTGTTGCGCGCCGCCGTGCGGCCCCGCTCCGCGCCGTAGGCCAGAACCCGGATGGTCCCTTTTTCCACCAGGGGCTCCAGGAACTGGCCGGTGCCATCGGTGGATCCGCAGTCGGCCACCAGGATCTCGGTGGGGACCCGGGGTTTCTGGTCCAGCAGGGCCAGAAGGGTCAATTTCAAATTTTTCAGCTGATTATGGCTGGTGATGATGATGGACAGGGCGGTCTTGGCGGCGCTCATGAACCTCGCTCCCGGTTGGCTGGGGTGGAATTTTTCGGGAAGTCGAGCAAGGAGTGTTCCGGGCACGGAAAAGGCCCCCGCCAAGAAGCGCCGAGGGCCCTGAAAAATCGTGGAAAAACGGCTATCGCTCCCGCAACCCTTCGAACAGATCTTGCAGATCGCCGTATTTCTCCGCGTAGTCCTGTTGGCAGAATTCGATCACGTCCTGGGCCTCTTCGCGGCCGTAGACGTGGGTGATTTCGGTGTTGCGGCGGCCGCGCTTGCCCGGGGCGTCCTTGTAGGTCAGGAAGTAGTGCTTGAGGCGGTCGATCATGGCCGGCGGGCATTCGTAAATATCTTCTCGGCCAGGACGCAGATATCCAGGGGATCGGCATCACCGACGATGCCGGTGCGGCTGGTCTTTTCCATGCAGAACTGGGCGCTGCGCGGGCCGCAGTAAGTCTGCGGGATCAGCCCGTACAGCGTGGGGTACACGTTGGAAAACTGCTGGGGACGATCGATTTTCAGATAGCCGGAAGCCTTGTCCAACTCGTACTTTACCGTGTCCGACGGGACGATCTCGATGTAGGCGCTGACCATCTCGGGAGCATCCTCGCCGATGCTGACGCCATGCCAGGGGTGGGCCCGGAAAAGACGGTGCAGAAGATTCATATCGATTTCCATGGAGGATGTCCCTTCGTTCCGCTGGAGAAGACTTTGATTCATGACGAATATGGAGCCCGGGGCCGCTGGTGGCAACCGCTATCGACATGTCTGCTGGCGAGACATTCCGCTTGGGGGTTGTTTCGCGCGTTGTGCCGTACAGCGAAGCGGCCTTACACAGATCTTGGACTCTAACCCAGGTTATTCATGAAGGAGCGACATGGGTTGGTTTTAGAAAATTGTCGGAGTTCTTTTGTGGATGCTACGGTTTTATGGAGGGTATCCGGGGGAGGAGGCTGCGGGGGCTTTGTTGAAGTCAGAGTGGGTATTGGCGGTTTTTTTGTGGCATCGGGTGCCCGCCGGCGGGTAGTTTTGGGTGGGGTGGTGGCTGATTTGTGGGTTTGGGGTTGGGAATAATTGGTTTTTGGGCAATATTTTACTGGCGCTTTTTGGTTTTGTTTTGTATATTGGTTTTATCACTCCTCCCGCCCACTTATGCTAGAGATTGCTGAGGCTCGCCATGAGTATTATTGCTGTTGATTCTTTTGTTCCTGATCAATCTGCCGCCGAGGTTAGCGCTTGTTTGAAGAAGGCCGTACGGGCCATGGACCAGGCGCGGCATTGTGCTGTTTTGTGGTTCAAGGAGGTTGTCGAGAGGGAGCTTTATAAGAAACTGGGGTATGGCTCCGTTTATCAGTATGCAGCGGTGGAGTTGGAGTTCTCCAAGACGCGGACGGGGGATTTTTTGCATCTGGCTCGGAAGCTGGAAAAGCTGCCCCGGTTGAAGAAGGAGATGGAAGAGGGGAAGATCGGCTACACCAAGGCGCGGGAGATCGTGAAGGTGGCTGATGAGAAAAACGAGAATCGTTGGCTGAATGAGGCCAAGAAGAAGAGCCGCCAGGAACTGCGCGAAACGGTGAAGCGGGCCAAGCAGCGGGCCAGACGGGAGCGGGCAAAGAATCCAGCCCAAGGCGAATTATTGGCCAACCCCCATCCCTCCGGAGCGCTCCCCGTGGCCCTCACCCACAAGGTCACCTTCGAACTGACCAGCGAGCAGTTGGCTCATTTCGAAGCGCTGGTCGAGGCCATCGGGAAGCAGGGCGGCGCGGCGGCCGGTTCAAACCGGGCGATCATGCTTCTGGAGGCCATGGCCTCGTTGGCAGGCCGGGCTGATTCCGGAAGCGTGGCTAACCCCAAAGAACCCCACACCCAGATCCACGTCCATCACTGCCCCGAGTGCGAGAAATCCCATATCACCACCAGCCGCGGTGAAACCGAACTCACCCCTGCGGAATACGAGAAACTGGCCTGCGACGCCCGCATCGCCACCGGCGACGGCCCCAACAAATCCGCCATCCCGCCCAGTACCCGCCGGCGGGTACTAGCCCGCGACCAACACCGCTGCCAAGCCCCCGGTTGCCCGCACACCCGATTCTTGGAAATCCACCACATCACGCCCCGCAGCCAAGGCGGCACCAACGCCGAAGAAAACCTCACCACCCTCTGCAGCGCCTGCCACCAACGGGCCCACGACAAACAGAAACCCGCCCGCGGCAAAAACCACCAGACGGACGTAAGACCCAAGGGAGTTGCCCCCAAAGGACCGTTGACCCAGAAAGGCCGTTGACCCGGAGTATTCACGCAGATCCGTCACGAGGTTGGATTCTGCCAACCGCAGTAGTCTGTTCATGAACGATCCGGGCTAAAGATCATCTTGAAATCATCGGCCATGATTTCGTCAATTGCCGGACAACCGCGCGCCTTGTTCGCGCGTCTGGTTCGCGCGCCTTGCCCCCATGAAAATGGCCCATTGACGTGGCCCCCCAACCGCCGCAGATTTGCCGGCGACCGTCCTTGGCCTTTTCCTCCGGAGATTCCCCCGTGCCTAGCTCCTCATGGCTGACTCCCCAACCCGACAGCCCCCTGCCGGTGGTGCGTGTGATCGTGCAGGAAGCCGATCCCGCCCGGGGAGCGCTACTGTTGCGCTTCCGCGACGACCAAACGGAGCACGCCACGGAATTGGTCCTGGGCAAGGGCCACGAAAGCACCGTGCAGGCCGCCGCGGACATTCTGGCCCATTGGGCCCGGGAAGTGCGGCAAGAGGAACTGGAGGCCACCCTGCACGGCGCCAGGGTGGAAGGCGCCAGTGTAAAAAGTGCCAGCGTGGAAGGCGCCACCATGGAAAGCACCAGCGCAAAAGGCGCCACCTTGCGCCCCGCCCAGCATCCCGGCAGCCTGCCCACCTTCCTTTCCCTGCTGCCCAGCTACATGGTCAACGTCTCGGCCCTGACCCACTTCGATTTCTGCCCGCGCAACTATCTGATGGATCGCTACTCGGTGCCGGATCTGCATCCGGCGCAGATCCGGGGCAACCTGGTGCACGAAGTCTTCGAGCCCCTCTTGCAAGAGCCCCAGGACCGCGCCTCCCTGATGCGGCACTTCGGCCGCAGCCTGCACAGACAGGTGCCCCAGATGGTGATGGCCGGAACGGATCCGCATGCCGTCTTCCAGGATTCTCGACACCACCTGAACACCCTGTTTCGGAGCGTGAATTGGCTGCACCAGAAGATCGAGGAGGTTTTCGCCGAGCGCTTCTTCCTGGACCCGGAACTGGGCCTGAAGGGCAAGATCGACGCCCTGGTCCGCAAGAAGAACGGCCGCTGGCAAGCCCTGGAATTGAAAACGGGCAAATCCTGGGGGCAAAAGGCCAACCGGGGGCACGCCTACCAGGTGGCCGCCTACCAGCTGCTGTTGCTGCGCGCGGGCTTCACGCGGCTGGACCCGCCCGGCGTCCTGTACACCGGCGACGGCGCGGCGCGGCTGCGCGACAGAGCCGCGGCCCTGCCCCCGCGCGCCACGTTGAAGAACGTCTCCTTCGGGGCCCGGGAAGTCCTGGAACACGTGAACCTGCGCAACGATCTGGTGCGCATCGACATCACCGGCACCCTGGATTTCAACACCAACGACAACAAGTGCCGGGCCTGCGTGCGCCTGAAGAAGGCGGAAACGTGTCTGGATCTGCACCACATCGGCCTGGACGGGGGCCCGACGGCGGCGCCATCCCTGGCCCAGGATCTGGCGCGCGACAGTTTCACGGACCGGGACCGGGATCTTTTCCGAAACTTCAACCAGGCCCTGCTGCACGAATTCCGCACCCTGCGCTGCGAGCACGGGCGCACCCTCCTGGATCCCCTGGAAAAGCGGGTGGCCGACGGCCGCTGCGTATCCGTGCGCACCGTGGGCCTGGACCCGCAAAGGCGCATCCTCCGGCTGAGCTTCCCCGCCGGCAACACCACCGAAATCCGCGAGGGCGAACCCTGCCTGCTGAGCGATGAGGCCGGGGTGCTGGGACACTCGGTGCTGGAGGTCTGGGTGGCGTCCATCGACAAGGAAGGGGCGGCGGTACGGCTGCCCAAGGGCGTGCGCGAGCCCTGGTTCCAGCCCTGTTATCTGGACGCCAATTCGCCTGAGACGGCCTTCGCGCGCAACTTCGCGGCGCTGTATCAGCTCTGGTCGCGGGATGCCGTGGTGCACGAGAGCCTGGCCCCGGTGCGCCGGCACCTGCGAGGCCAGGACCCCCGGTGGCCGGCCAACACCCAGGTGGCTGGAAGCGATGGCCAACCAGCGGGTCCGGCGCTTCTGCCGGATCAGAAGCGGGCCGTGGCCCTGGCCCGCGGCCTGGAAAAACTTCTGCTGGTGCAGGGACCGCCCGGCACCGGCAAAACCCTGACCTTGGCCTGCATGGTGCGCGAGCTGGCCAACGCCGGCAAGCGCGTGCTGGTGGCCACCTACACCCATCGCGCCGCCGAAGAGGTCATGGCCAAGCTGCATGATCCGGCAGCGGAGGTGCCGGTGCGCAAGCTGGGCCGCGTGGACGCCACCAGCGCCCGCTTTGCGGACCGCTGCCTGGACAGCATCCTGCAGAGAAACCGTCCCCTGCCGGCCGAAGGCGCCCGCGGGCCGGACGTGGTGCGAGAGGTCGGCGACCACGCCCGGGACGTGCAGGACCTGCTGGCCGAACCCGCCATCTATGTGGGCACGGTGCAGACGTGGATCTCCGGCGCCTACGACAATCTGGGCCGCTCCGGTGCCACCGGCGGCTTCCCCTTCGATGTGGCGGTGGTGGACGAGGCGGCGCAAATCATCACCCCGGCCATGGTGGGCGTGCTGCGCCTGGCGCCGCGCTGGATTCTGGTGGGAGACCACCAGCAGCTGCCCCCGGTGATTCTGGCCGATGACGCCCAGGTCCTGCAGCGCACCCTGTTCGAGAGCCTGGCCATGTCCCTGCCGGATCGACCGGATCTGCTGGTGAGCCTGGGCGTGCAGCACCGCATGCCGCCGGACCTGGGGACGTTCATCAGCCGGGAGTTCTATGACGGCAAGCTGACCAGCGCCCCCTCCTGCGCCGAGCATGTCCTGCCGGGCGAAGAAGACGCCGCGACGGTTTCCCTGGTACACTGCCCCCTCGGGGACGGAGCGCGGCAGGCGCGGGTGTTTCCGCAGGAAGCCGAGACCATCGTCGAGACGCTGAAGACGGCCCTAGAGGCGGGGCTGGAAGCGCGGGATGCGGTGGGCCGGCCGCGTATCGGTATCATCGCCCCCTATCGGCGGCAGGTGGCGTTGCTGCGGCGGCAGGCGGAAGAAATGCTGGCAGAATACGGTGACGGGGATTTCTGGGAGATGGTCATCAACTCGGTGGACCGTTTCCAGGGAGATGAGCGGGATCTCATTTTCCTGTCCCTTTGCCTGGATTCTCATACCGGGCACACGCCGCGCGTCTACCGCGACGCCCGGCGCGTGAACGTGGCCCTCAGCCGGGCGCGGGCCAGGCTTTGCGTGGTGGGGGATTTGCCGGCCATGGACGCGGTGCCCGTGCTGGCCCGGTTTAGGGAGGCGTTTCAGGGATGATGGCCATGGAGATGGACAACCCGCGACCTATCCGATATCATACTTGACAGCATGATGTTAGCGCCTATGGAGAGGGTAAATGGGAGCCGACCCTAAAGGAAACAACCCCAATGAGCTTTACCGTCGGGCCAAAAAGATTTTCCTGGCCTCTCTGGAAATAGAGCCCGCAGAACGGGAACAATTCCTGGCGGCGGCCGCGGCGGGGAACCCCTCTCTCCAGGACCAAGTGCGCGCGTTGTGGCGTGCCGAAGAAGACTTCACGGACACGGCAACATCCGCCTCGGCCGGACCGGAGCCGCCCCTGCCCACCGCCGTGGGTTCCTTTCAGATTCTCGAACGCCTGGGTGGCGGGGGCATGGGCACGGTCTTTCTGGCCCAGGACCCCCACAACAACCGCGAGGTCGCCCTCAAAGTGATCCACGCCGGCGCCATGGGGACCGGTCTACACCAGCGATTCCAGCGTGAGGCGACCATAATCGGGCAGCTGGATCATCCCGGTATCGTGCGTCTTTATGAAGCCGGAGTGGAAGAGGCGGAGGGGGGCGATGTCGCCTACCTGGCCATGGAGCATGTGCGGGGCTGCTCCCTTGATCAATACTGCGCCAAGACGCCTTTCCAGCTGCAGGATCGCCTGAAGATTCTAGCCGCAATCAGCCGGGCGGTGGCCCATGCCCATGAGCGGGGCATCGTCCACCGAGACCTGAAGCCCAGCAATATCCTGGTTGATGAGGACGCCCGTCCTCGTGTGCTGGATTTCGGTATTTCCCGGCTGATCAACCCTTCCGAGACGCTGCCGACCCTGACGGTTGACAGCTCCCATCTGATCGGGACCGTCAAGTACATGAGCCCGGAAATGGCGCAGGGCGCGGAGGCCACTTTCGCCAGCGATATCTACGCGCTGGGGCTGATCATCCACACCGTTTTGGCCGGAGAGTTTCCTTACCCGGTGCCGGAATTTCCCCTGCATCAGGCTTTGCTGGCGGTGATCGCCGCCAAGCCCACGCCCCCATCCCGCCAAAAGGCCGATCTGGGGCCCGCGGTGGATGCCGTGGTGGCCCATTGCCTGGCCCCGGATCCGCAGCAAAGGTACGCCGACGCGCAGACCCTGGCGGAAGATCTGGAAGCCTTGCCGGTCGGGAACAAACTCCACGTCGATGTGCCCGGACCGGCCTCGCGCCTCCTCGGGAAATTGCGGACAGGAGTGCCCCGAACGCCTCTGCGGGCCGTGGGTATGCTGCTTCTGGGGCTGCTGGGCTGGTTCTTCGTCTCCTATCTCACGGGAGAGCCGGCGGCCGCCTCCGATCACCGTCACTCTATCTATGCCTTGCTGGACAGCGCCGACAACAACCTGCACATCGCGCCGCGCGGCCATGAGGGATACCTGGCTGCCGTCGACAGCCTGTCCCAAGCCCTGGACCTGCTGCGGCAGCAGCCTGATCTTCCCGAGCACAACGCCCTGAACCGGTACGCGCGCTGGCGCATGGGAGAAGCTCAGTACTTCCTGGGCGGCCTGGAGTTCGATCCCGCCCGCTACAAAGCCGCCAACCGCTTCTTCAAGACGTGCGGAGACGTGCCCTTCGATGATGCGTCCTTCGCGGCTCTGGATTCCACATCGGTCATCACCGCGCGCATTGCTCTCCAGGCCCGCAGCCAGGCCTATGGCGGGCGGGCCCTGGCGGCGGCGGCCCTGGCCAATTTCGTGACCCCCCGGTCCAACTACCGGGTGGCCCAGATGTATATGCAAAGCGCCCTGGCCCAGATTTGGGCCGATTCCACGGCCATTTCCTATCGGCCGGACGCGCACAACCAACGTCTCAACATGTGCCTGGCCTACAACGACAACGGAAGGTACCGCTCCCTCTGGGGCGCGGCGGCGGACAGCCTGGAAATGGTGCGATCCTCACTGGTTTGGTTCGCCCGCAGTGACAGTATCGGGAACATTCGACTGGTTCCGGACGCCTATGGTTCCCTTTTGCGAGGCTGGGGGCAGGCGCAACTGCTGGTGGCGGAAATGGGAGAGGATCCGGCGGCGCTGAACCAAGCGTACGAGTTATTCAACCGGGCCTGTTCCGTTCAGGAGGAGGCCGGGTTGCGGTGGGGATTCTTGAACAGCCGGGTCCTGTTGGCGCGGGCCCATCGGCGTGGCCGAGAAATGGGGCTGCATCAGGAGGATCTGGAACGGGATATTCGGGCTCTTCAGAAACTGAGCGCGGAAAACCAGACCGGCCCCAGCCCGTTTGCCGGCAGCCGGTTGCATCAGGAACTGGCCGAGCTTTTCCTGACCAGGTTCGACCAGGACGGAACGGCCGCCTGGCTGGATCAGGCCGCGGAAGCGCTGGACCGAGCCGCGGAAATCTGTCCCCGCGCGGATTTTGTTTTCGAGGCCAAAAGAAGGTTGCCGACCGAGGCCAGACTGGCCGTCAGGAGGACGCGCGCCGCTGGAGCGGATGAGCGATCCCGCAAGGTGCTGGACCAGATCAAGCAGGTGCTGGCGGGGAATCTGCGGGAAGATGATCGGCGATTGTTTCGTATCCTGCGGGAGAGGCGGCAGGAATTGCGCTTGGCTCTGCAAGGGGGTTAATCTTGAAAGGGGCCGGCCGGAGAAGAAAGGCTAGGATCCCATCTGGCTCAGCAGCCACGCCCGGGAATGAACGATTTCCTGCCGGACCAGACGTTCCGAAATGTTGAACGCTTTCGCGATTTCACCCACATCCAGATCTCCGAAGAAACGCAATTCCATGATGGCGGCAGCGCGGGCGTCGACTTGGGACAGCCTATTCAAGCATTTCTCCAGATCCAGAAACCGACCCGGGGAATCGATGACCGTAAAATCCTGCAGCTCCAGCCAACTGACTTTCCCCTGGTTTTTCCGCTTCTTGGCCGCATGGGCGCGGGCATGGTCGATGAGGATGCGGCGCATGGTGCGGGCCGCGACCACCATGAAATGGGCCCGGCCTTTGAGGGTTAGCCCCGCGCTGCCCTCCAGGCGCAGGAAAAGTTCGTGGACCAGGGCGGTGGGCTGCAGGGTGTGGTCGGCGCGTTCCCGGCTCATGTAGCGGCCGGCCAGGGTGCGCAGCTCGGTGTATAGGGCGGGGAAATCTTCCTGCTCTGCCAGGTTGGAGAAATTGGGGGCTTGTTTTTCTGGGATCATTTTGGGGGTGGGGCCTTGAGCCACGGCTGCTGACGGTGATGGCTGTTCTCTGGAGGCTACTTTTCGAAAGGCCAGCAAACCACAGGTCTTTCGCTTTGTCTACACTATTTTCACCTTCCGTTTCAACCCGCCCAAAACAAAGGGCCAAGCCCGCAATGAGGACCCGGCCCTTTGATCCCAAAGGAGGAGAGATGTCACCGATAATAAGCTTTTATCCCATCCCAACTGGCCTCCTGAGCCGGCACCACAAGATCACTCTGGCAACAGGTTTCATTGCCATCATTGTCCGTCACACAAAGCTCCACGGAAAAATCGCCCGGCTCCTGAAATACATGAACAGGCGATACCTCAGAGGACGTCGTACCGTCGCCGAAAGTCCAAGCATAGGAGACAATGACCCCATCTGGGTCCATGGAATCCTCTCCTGAAAACTGTACCGGCACCCCGATTTCAATTTCATAAGGCCCACCGGCATGGCAAATGGGATAAAAAGGAATCGAAGAAGGCGAAAAATTATCAAACGCCAATCCGAAATTGTGATTGTCAGCCGAACCAGGGGTCATCTCGATAGCAGAGATGGGTTCCTCCAGATCGAAGTACCACGCTGTCACCCCGCCATCTTTCTCTATATGGCCTGCTGTATCCCCTTAGAACCCCAAACATCAATCCCCCCTGTGTCTGGGTTGCCTTGCGGCCTATCTTGTTCTTTTAATTATTAATGCGGATTAACGGACATACATGGAAAAGTTTTGGGGGAGTTTTCTGATTTTTCAGCCAAGACATCTGTAAAGCCCTGTTAATTATAAAAATACAGAAACCATGCAAAACAATTGCCTCAACGCTCAAATAGCAGTGCCTTCCGATGCTACGATGCAACGACCCCCATCCTGATTTCGAGTCCCAAATCAGGTTGCAGCACAGATTCAGGGTGACAAATCACCCCCTAAAACAAAGCCGGCGGGCCCCCCGACCCGCCAGCCCAAAACTCATCCTCTTCCTATTCCTATTCCTGCTTCTGCCCCCGCGCCCCCCAGAACAGAGAAACCAGAGCCATCATCACCACGGCCCCCGCCAGCATCACATTCTGCAGAGGGCTGGCCGCCAGGACCTCCTCTTCCACCGTCTCGATCCTCTCTTCCAGCTCGAGCCCTTCGATATTGGGCAAGGGCTGGGAAGATTCCAGAACCGCCGACAGGTTAGCCGCGTAGTCCTGGATCAGCGCGTCGGGCACCGTGCTGCCCGGAGCCGTGAGCTGAGCATTCAGGAATTCCCGCAGCTTCGCGTTGTTGCAGGTCTCACGAGAGCAGGCCGCGCCGTAGCGGGCCACCAGATCAGCATGCAGTTCCGCCAGGTTCTGCAGCACCTCGGGATCCGGGGACCACATCCCCTTGCGGGCCGTTTCCAGCATGACCGCCGACATATCCTGCAAGGCGTACGGGTTCACTTCCTCGAAGAACTCCTGCAGGTTCAGGCCGTGCTTGTCCTCCACCATCACCTCGTAGGTTTCGTCCCACATGGTCTCGTCGATGGCCGAGGGCTGCATCACGTTCCAGCCGTACATGTTGCGCACCGATTCGGTCAAACCGGCGGCGGCCGCCGCGCCTTCGCCCTGCAAACCTTCCAGATAACGGGGGTTCCAGAGTTTGGTGCGGGCCTCTTCGCGGATGGCCTGCACGGCGTTGGTGGCCTTGGCCTGTCCCCGGGCGCGCCGGTCGCTGAAATAGCCCGTGGGGTCATTCCCGGTGGTGTGCCGGATGCTGGCGGTCAGGCCGCCCATGAACTCGTACACATGGTCCAGGCTGAGGGGGCCCCAGGTGTTGGACGACCGCGGCTGGATGACCAGCTCCGTGCCCTGCATGGCCGCGGCGAAGACGCCCTCTTCATAGGTGCCCCAGTTGTCGGCATCGCGGTAAATTCCGCCCATGTTCTGGAGGTAGCGCTCGGCCACCTCGGCGGAATCCTCCCAGGTGTCGCCCGACTCCACCATGCGCATGATGTTGGCGCCGTAGCTCTGGTTGGCGGCCGAACCGAAGATGCGGGCCGTGGCCAGTTCCCGGGCGCGCTGCGGGGCCATGCCGTTTTCCTTGAGCGCCATTTCCGTGGCGGCCACGCCGTCCCGGACGTAGTTGGGATACTCTTCATCCGGCAACGCGGCCACCATCTGCACCGCCTTGTCCAGCAAGGTGATGCGGCTGGCTCCGGCGTCCCGGAACTGACCCGAGGTCTGGACCAGGACATCGATGCGGGGACGACCCAGCTCTTCCGAGGGGATCAGCTCCACATCGTAGACGGTGCCCCGGGAATTGCGCAGCGGGCGCACCCCCATCAGGTACATGACCTGCGCCATGGTGGAACCCTTGCTCCGGATGAACTCGCCGCCCCAGAGGGAGAACGCCGCCTGCCGCGGCCAATTCCCGGTGCGGGCGCGGTGGTCCGCCAGGACCTGATCCGCCAGCATCTTGCCCACCCGCCAGGCTTCCTCGGTGGGGGTCTTTTCCGCGTTGATGGAGTAAAGATTGCGGCCCGTGGGCACGGCAGCCGGGTTGAACAGGGCATCGCCTCCGGACGACGGCTGGATGTAACCGCCGCTCAAAGCCCGGGTCACGCCCTCCAACTCCCGGCGAGGAGATTCCCTCAGCCCCTGGGCGTAATTCTGGATATCATCCAGCACCTGCAGAAAACCCAGCCGCACCGCGCGATCTTCGGGAATTTGGGGCCGGTCCTGGGCCGAGCTACCCCAGAAATGGTCCACATCAATCGGCTTGCCCGACGGTTTGCTCGACGGCTTGCTCGACGATTTGACCACCGGTTTGCCCGACGGTCCATTATGACTATGACCTGACGGCCCATGCGAATGATCGTCCGCGGCTGCAACCTCCACGGTTTTTCGGTTCGTGGCCTCGGTGATGCGGGTCGCCAACTCCTTATGCGCAGCCACCCAGCCGACACAGCGAGGACAGCCACAGAGAACATCGTGCGGCAAGCCCGCGGCTTTCGCTTCGGCCTTCAAAGATTCCAAAGACACGTGCTCGGCAACCTGCTGCTGTTCATGGACCTGCCCGAGATCTTCCGCGGCCTTCCGATTCGTGGCCGCGATGATACGGGCAGCCTGATCCCTATGCGTAGCCACCCAGTCAATACAGTCAGAACAGCCACAGAGAACGTCATGCGGCAGGCCGGAGGCCTTCGCCTCGGCCTTCAAAGATTCCAAAGACACGTGCTCGGCAACCTGCTGCTGCCCATGGCCCTGCCCGTGAGCAGCCGCGGCCTTATGGTTCGTGGCCTCGGTGATGCGAGTGGCCAGTTCCTTGTGCGTAGCCACCCAACCGGCACAGCGAGAACAGCCACAGCGAACATCGTGCGGCAGACCCGCCTCCTTGGCTTCGGCCTTCAAAGACTCCAAGGTCACCTGCTCAGCGGCGTGCCCGTGCTCATGTCCATCCCCATGATCGTCCGCCTCCGCGACCTCCGCCGTCCCCTCTTCCGAGGCGGCGATGATGCGCTGCGCCAGTTCCTCATGGGACGCCACCCAACCGATGCAGCCGGGGCAACCACAGAGAACGTCGTGCGGCAGACCCGCCTCCTTGGCCTCGGCCTTCAAAGCGGCCAATTGGGCGGCGCGGTTCGGGTCCTCTCCCCAGTGGGGATCCCGCAGGACGGCCAGCTCATCGGCGGAGAAGAACTGCTCCGCCTGGATGTCTCCCGCCAGCACTCCGGTGACCAGGCTCCGGGCCAGGTCCCGCGCCCCATCCTGCACCGCGGGATCATCGGGACGACCCGTGACCGCCCGCAGCCTCTTATAACCCGGTTCCCCCAACATGAGGGTCACCGTGGACAGGATCTGCTCCTCGGTGAAAGGCCGCCCCAGCACATGCAGACCATCGGTGATGGTGGCGGCTTCCAGCTCGTGGATCAGGTTGGTCAGCCTACTCAGCTCGTCGTCCGTCAGCAGCCGATCCGTGCCCGCCTCCGGCGGCAGGTTCAGATCGCGGGCCATGTCGTACTCGTGCACGAGACGGCTCAGCGTGCGCCGGGTCTCCAGCTTGAGCATGGGATCGGTTTCCGTGTTGAAGGTGTGCAGCTTCTCCTGGAGCATCACCAGATCCCCGTAAATGCCGGACTCCGTGAAGGGGGGCGTCAGGTGCGACACCGTCACGCCGTAAGAGCGCCGCTTGGCCACCAGCGCCTCACCCACGTTGTTGATGATGTAGGGGTAGATGTGGGGCACATCGCCAATCAGGATATCCGGCCAGCAGTCCCGGCTCATGCAGGCGCTTTTGCCGTAGGTGAATTCCAGGGAACCGTGGGTCCCGAAGTGGACGATGGCGTCGGCCCCGAAACCGTTCCGCGCCCAGAGGTAGGCCCCCAGGTAGAAATGGGGCGCAGCCTGGTCCGTGCCGTGGATGGTGGCGATTTCGTCTTCGTCGTCATCGCCCGTTCCGACGGTGGGCTGCGGCATGATCACCACGTTGCCCAGCTGGATGCGGCTGACCACCAGGTAGGGTTCCTCGTCCACCGTGGTGACCATGCGGTCGCCGGGAATGGCGCCCCACAGATCGAGGGTTTCCTTCTGACGGGCCGGGGACAACGCGTCCTGGAACCAGCGCGCGTAGGTCTGGGCGGGAATCAGCTCCGGATCCGCTTCCTCCAGGAAGGTCTCGAAGGCGCCGATGGCCCACTGGCCCAGGGTCTTGCCCCGGGTCTGAATCAGGTCATACAGGGCGTCCGCGTCTGCGGGCAGCTGCCCGCCCAGGTCATAGCCCTCATCCTGCAGATGCTTCAGCAGATTCCACAGCGAAGGCGCCGTCTCCAGCCCCGCCGCGGCCACCGCCGCCATGCCCGGGGATTTGTAGTAGACGATGACCACTTTCTTTTCCGCGTTGGGCTTGTGGCGCAGTTCCAGCCAGTTCATGGTGCGGGCCGTCAGGCGCTCCAGCCGGTCTTCGATCACCGTGGGCACCTGCAAGCCGCGCTCGTTCATATCCCGCGAGGCGATGACCACCGGCTCGATGACCCCGTCCAGCTCCGGCATGGTGATGGACTGGCTCAGGAAACCGCCGGCCAGACCTTGGGGATCGCCCAGCCAGGTTTCCCGGTCCGCCAGCAGGCTCAACGCGCCGATGCAGGGAATGTTCATTTCCGCCAGCATCTCGGGCACCTGGTTGTTCTCCGCCAGGCGGCCATGGGGCATGACCAGGGCCAGGTCCGGGTTGGCCTCCTTGAGCAGCTCCGGCGACTCCCGGAAGCCGAAGACGGGATACACCCGCACGCCGCGTTTCTCGAATTCCTGGATCAGCCGGTCCGCGTGCACCCGCTCGAAACGGTTGCCCGGGTTCACGAACGCCCCCACGAGGGCCAGCTTGGGCGCATCCGCCCGCAGGTTCGGCCTGATTTCATCCAGATAGGCTTCATACTCTTCCAGGGAAGCGAACATGGCATCCCCCAGATGGAAGAAACCCGACTCCGGTTTTTCCACCACCGGGGCGGGCTTGGCGCGGCGCCCGGCCAACTCATGGGCCAGGTAATCCATCATGGCGTGCAGGTTGTCGTGGCCCCCGTGCTTCAGATACTCCGCCACCATGTCCTGGCGTTCCTGCCCGGTGTTGGCCATATCCAGGACGTCCTTGCTGGTGGCCATGACCATCACCAGGTTGGCTCCCTTGCGCATCGACCGTTCCAGATTGGCCTTCTGGTAAGGATCCGGGTTGAAGCCCATGCCCCAGATCAGGGTGGCGTGGTATTTCTCCAGCCGCAGGTCGCCCAGATCTTCCCGATCCAGCTTGTGCAGGGAGTAGGGCGTGTCCAGCCCCACCTCTTCGAAGTTGGCCCATTGCGTGTCGGGAAAACCGACGAAGGCCAGACGGACCTTGCGCAGAGTGGTGTTGTAAATCAACAAGCCGGCCACCACGCAAAGGGCCAACACAGCGAGAACAGCGGTCAATTTCCGGGTACCAGCGGACATTATGGGATTACTCCTCTGAGGGAACGTAAACGACGCGACCATCGGGCAAGCGGTAGGCTTGCCCCAACAGTTCGCCCTGGCCTACTCCGGTCTCGGAGGTGGCCTCGTAGTGTTTGATCTCCTGACCTTCTTTGACGACGATCTCCATGTCTTCCTGGCCGGGATTCGTGATCACCGTATAGTCCTTGTCCTGCAACAGGGCCGGAACCCGCAGGAAGGAAACCAGAGCCACCATCAGGGCCACGGCAAAGACCATGGCCAGGTCGAAGAGGTTGGCCAAGCCGGCCAAGGGATCGCTCTCTTCGCCCTCATCGAAAAGCTGCGCGGAGCGCATGCGGCGCAGACCGGGCTGGAAGCTCATGAGTCATCCCCCTGGGTGCAGGCACCGCCGGCGGAAGCCGCGGCCGCCAAAAGCCCTTTGTCCTGAACCGCCCGCAGCCCGGCGGCCTGACGCTCCGCCAGCCGGGTGGCCGCGAAACTGATCAGCAGGGAATCTTTCTGGTACCAGGCCTTCTTCAGGCTCAGCAGGCCCAGCGACAGCGTGGAGATCAGCAGCCCCACCACCGTGGTGGCGAAGGCGATGACCAGATTGCTGGACATCATTTCCAGGTTGCCCGCGGCCAGCCCCACCAGGGCCGGGCCCAGGGGAATCAGGGTGCCCATCAGCCCCAGAGCAGGACCGAAGCGCATCAGCACCCGCAACTTCTCCAGTTCGCTCTGCCAGACCAGTTCCGTCTTCTGCAGACGCTGCTCCACCAGGACCTCGTCCCGGGAGGTCAGGTCCGCAAGGCTCCGCAGGGTGGCGGTCACCAGTCCTTGCCCTTTCAGCTCGGGCAGCGCGGCGTCTTCTGTTTCCCGCAGGGTCTGGCCCGCCACGATCATGGCGCGCAGCAGGCAGATGAGCAGCCCCAGCATCACCGGGATCATCAGACTGGTGGAAATGATGGAAAATATATGGCTTAAAGTGCCCATGGTGGACATCCTCCTCAGAGTTTTTCGTGGGAATCGATAAGGGTGCGCGGCGCGCGCCACCAGCCCAGAGCCCCCACCAGGGCGGCTCCCAGGAGCACCATCCCCAACGGGATCAAGGTGTCGAAATCGGTGGCCGCCTGAGTGGCCGGCGCGGGATCCTGCAAGCCGGGCACCAGCATGCACGCCAGGGCAAGAGTCACCGAAAGCAAGCTATGCGGGATGAAATTGGCGACGCGCCGCCAGCGCAGCGCCGGCAGGGTCAGCAACAGCAGCAGCGTTCCGGTGAAGAACCCCACCTGGAAACCGACCATTTCCGGATCCGCCCCCACCGATCCTGTCAGCATGGACTGTTCCACCAGCAGCATCGCCACCAGGATCAGGGGAGCGGGTATCACGTGGACGACAAAGAGGCCCAGAGAGCGCTTGCCCGCCCCCGGCCCGGTCAAATTCAAACCCAGCCACAGGCTCAGGCAGGCCAGCACCAACTGCCACACGCAGATCATGGTCAGGGTCTCGAAACTCATCAGCTTGGCCTGCAGATCCGGCAAGGTGGTGGCGTCCGCGAAGGGGTTCAGCAGGAATCCCGCCAGGACCAGCAACCCCCAGACCAGGGGCAAACCGATGACCACCCGCGCCCGACCCAGGGCGAAGGCGGATTGCAAAAGGACCAGAACGCCCAGAGCCAGGGCGAAAACCCCCGCCGGGTGGTCACGAAAAATAGATCCGACGCTAGACAGGATCTGCGGCAAAGCAAACATGGTACTCCCGTGGAACCATCATCCCCCGCGCGACGGCGGGGACGAAAAGGAATCCGGGGACGGCCCGCTGATGGGCCGTCCCCGTGTCCGGTATGGAAAATTAGCGGTACAGGCTCTTGACGCTGCCCCAGGACTCGTTCGTGGTGGCCACGACGCCGAGATCGGTCATCATCAGGTCGTCGAAGAGGACCTGGACGCCGCCCAAGTTATAGCGGAAGTTGAGAATGCCAACCCAGCCGGACAGCAGATCGGTGTCTTCCACCGGGGTGCCCTGGGTCAGCTCGTAGTCGTCGTACCAGAAGCGGAAGTTGGAGCCGCGAGCCTCGACCTTGAGGTGATGCCACTCGTTCTCGCCGGGCATGCCGCTGGGGGTATCCGAGGTGTACCAAGCAACGATGTCCTGGGAACGATGGCCCGTCATCTTGCGGAACTTCAGCTGCAGCAGGCCGGGCTCCAGAACGAACTGGTAGGACGTGGTGAACTGGATCTCGGGGTTCCCCCGGAACAGCAGGCCCCGCCGGGTGGAAGCGTCACCGGTGTTGACCCAGCCTTCCCAGACGTAGTCGCTGGTGTCACCGGGGTTGGTCATGGCCATGCCCAGCCCGCCCATCATGGGAGGGTTGTTTTCCAGCACGAGAACGGTGTGGTCGCCGGAGGGGTTGTCGTAGCCGACATCGCCGGATTCCAGGGTTTCCCCGGTCAGGAGCAGAGGCACACCGAAGCCGCTGACCCATTCCAGTTCCAATTCCCCACCGGGAACGGTTTCCTGAATGGTGGCTTGAGCGGCAGCGTAGCTGGCGACACCAAGAGTGAGCATGGCGATCAGAAGAATTTTCGAGAGTTGCGATTTCATGGTTGACCTCCCAATGGTCAAAGGCACGGCCGGTCTCCGGCCGAACCCGTTTTAACGAACAACGACGATTTTTCGGGTCGCGGTTCCCTGCGGGGACCGGACCTTGGCGAAATAAACACCCGCCGGAACGGGTTCTCCGAGAGCATTAAGCATATTCCAGGTGGCATATCCTCCTCTCAGGTCGAATTCAGACACCAGCACGCCGCGCACCGAATAGATGGCGACATGGCCAAGAGTCTGATCCTCCGCCCCCGTAAGGGCGAAACGCATGGACCCGCCGGACGGATTGGGCGACACCGCCAGCCGAGGTCCGTTCAAGGCCATACCCGGGGCCGCGGCCACGGAGCTGTCCAGATCCCGCTCCAGGAACGCCAGGTTCCGCACCAGGTTGCCCGGGGTCGCCCCCCGGTCGCCGATGGCGGCGCACCCGGCCTGATCCGTGGCCGAAGCCTGGAAGGCCAGCAGGACCTTGCCTTCAGGGTTGATGTCGGCCAGCGAGAAGAAGCGCTCATCCGTGGTAGGCGTCTGGGTGAAGTTCTGCTGTTCCGACCAACTCATCCCGTCGCTGGAGACACTGCCCACGATGTCCCCGTAACCCACACCGGTGACGATGCCCGGCGAACCCCCGTCCGCCGAGGGATCCACTTCGGCATCCACGAAGCGCAGCCAGGCCACGATGGTCTGGGTGCCCGACTCGTTGAATCCCACCTGGGGCCAGCTGACGGAGATGTGGTTGAAGCCCGCCATGGGACCGGGCAGGTCCCCATCCAGGTTGGCGAACTGGTCCGCCTCGCCGGGCTGGACCTGACGCACCACCGAAATCCCGCTGCTCGGGCTCCAGTGCATGATCCGGCTGCGGTAGTCATAGAAGTAGATGGTGCCGCCTTCGTTGCGGGCCTGCATCTCGGACCAGACCACGTGGGCTTCATTCCCGTTGTAGGCCAGGTCGCAGTTGACGTAGGAGCGGTATTCCTGGGACGTCTCGTCCCCACTGACGATGTCGCTCTCCTGGTAGGACGTGATTTCCGTCAGGGTCAGGGTGTTGGGTTCGAAGGTGCCGTCGGACGATTCCAGCAGGAAAACATTGCCGCCGAAATCGCCGAAGGCCACACCGACCCGGCCGTCCTCGGCGCCGGCCATGGACGGGAAGGCGGGCGTGCCGTCCTGGAACAGGGAGCGCGGCACCGCGGACTCCACGGACTTCCAGGAGCTGAACTGCCAGCCGGTGGGGCAGACGAATTCCTCGCCCTCGGCGGGTAGATAAGCCAGACGGAAGTGATCCACCTCGTTGTAGGAGCCGTATTCCGCGATCTCACCGAACAGGGTGTAGGAGCCGTCCGGGTTGGCCGTCACCTGGGGGAAGAGATAGCTGTCGGGGGTGATCTCGCCCAGATAAGCGTCGAACTCCGTACTGCCCTGGGTTTTCTGGATGTAGAGATCGCCGCGCAGGTCGCAGCCGTCCTCGTTCATGTGCTGGGCCACCATGGCGCGGCCGTCGTTCGTCAGGCCCAGGGTGCCGAAGCCCCCGAAGATCTCGGTCACGCAGCAATCCCGGATCGAGGGGTCGGCGGCCCGCCGGGCATCGCTCCAGACTCCGTCCGTGTCCCGCGTGTACAGGGCCATGCCCCGCATGGGGTAGGGATTGGGCAGGCTCAGGTCCGGGGGGCAACCCACGACGGGGTCTTCTTCACAGAAATCCTCCATGAAAACCACGTGGAGGGTACCGTCCGGCGCCCAGACGATCCGCGAGCCCAGCGAACCCATGTCCTGGAGATCGTAGTAGGTCTCGCCCAGAAGATGCGCCCCGTCCGGCAGAGGGGCGGGCGCTGACCGGTCCACGGCCACATCGGCCATGCCGGGGAAGGAACCGTGGAGCACGTCCTGCACCAAGCGCCCTTCCACGTTGGGCCGGGTACGGGCCTCGGCCGAGCCGATCCCGACCATAACCAGAGCCGCGACCATCAGCGGCAGCGGCGACCATTGGCGATCAATATGACAAAACATGGGCGTTCTCCTTCGTCTCTCGTCAGTCAAGGAACGAGTAGAAATCGGATCTCACGGAGATGGCCACGGTGCGGCCGGGCTCCGGGATGATGCTCAGTTGCTGGGCGTAATAACGGTTGAACAGGTTCTTGATGGCGATGGCCCCGCGCAGGCTGCGGTAGTAGCCCACCAGTTCCACCGAGGCGGTGGAGACCGGGTCCGTGTTCAGCTTCTCGTTGATGTCCTCCACCTTGTCGAACCAGCGGAAGCGGAAAGAAAGGGTGGGCCGCAGGCCGCCCCGGGACAGGGGCACGGACATCCTGGCGCTCAGGCTGGTGCGCCCCACATCGGAAATGGGTTCTCCCGTATCCAGATCCTTGCCGTGCGGGAACGAGGCCCCTAGGTCCAGCCGGGCCGGGCCATACCTCAGGATGGCCGCCAATTCCATGCCATCGATGCGGGCGTTCCTGATGTTCACATACTGGAAGCGCGGCACCAGATAAAGCTGCCCCATGTAGCGCAGCGTGATCAGATCATCCACATTGGAGCGATAGAACGACGCCCGCAGGCTTTTGACCTTGCCGTCGAACAGATCGGTGGCCAGGAAACCGGCCTCGTAGGATCTGCTGATTTCCGGATCCAGGTCCTGGTTTCCGAACACCCACAGACCGCCGTGGATGAAGCCGTTGAAGTAGCGCTCATCCAGGTTGGGGCTGCGGAACCCGGTGTTGAAGGACAGGTAGGGCTGCCAGCCCACGCCGCCCCGCGTGGTGAATTTCCGGCTCAGGCCCAGGGAATAACTGGTGGCGTGTTCTTTCAGGTCCTGGACATGGGTGGTGCTCACCGCGGTGGTATCGGCCTTGGTCTGGAAGCTGTCGTAGCGGATCCCGCCCTCCACCTGGGCCACCGACCAGGGGACCAGCAGGCTGACCCCGCCCGAATAACCCTTGCGGGACGACGGAGGAACGTTCTCGCTTTCGGATTCCTGAACCGAGACAATGCCCGCGCGCACGAAATTCTGGGTCAGCACGCTGTGGCCGGGCCCTTTGGTCTCGTCGTGGTGGTATTGCCCGAAAATGCGGGCCCGCACCGCCCCCTCGAAGACCAGCGAAGGCTCCAGCGTGCTGGTGCTGGAGGTGATCTCCTGGTTGTCCACGTTGGTGTTGATGGTGAAAAGACGGTCGTGACGGAAGGTGCTGTCGACGGTGGTCTCGATGAAGCGCGTCAGGTAATCCTGATGGGCCCCCATCAAGGAGAACGACGGCCGCCAACCTTCCCCCTGCACATCGATCTGGTAACGGGTCAGACGCCGATCCCGCAGGGGATACAGGGCGCTGCCGCCGGCCGGCGAGGCGAAAGCCGGCAGACCGACATCCTTGGCCGCGCCATAGGTATGCTGGATGTCCATGTTCATGGCGCCGAAGCCCACCTCGCCCCGGATCCCGTAGTTCTCCTGGCGATAGCCGCTGTTGTCCACCTTGCCGTTGGCCGTTTCCAGGGCGCTCAGACGAGACAGCCCGCCGGTGGCCTCGATCCCGAAATGGGGGGTCTTGTAACGCAGAACGCTGCTGAGCAGGACGGCTCCACCCCGCCCATGGCGTCGGTCCCGTGTTCGGTGCTGGCCGCGCCCATGGACACTTCCACGTTTTCCACCGCTTCCATGCCCACGATGCCGGGTTGGGCACCATGCCCCCGGCTGGAATTAAGCCGCACCCCGTCCACCAGCACCAGCACCCGGTTACCCGACAGGCCACGCACCGTGGGTCGGGCGGCCCAGGGCCCCGTCTTCTGCACATCGACACCGGGAATGGAAACCAAGGCATCCGCCAGATTCAGCGGCATGAAGCGTTGCAGCTCCTCCTGGTCCCGATCACTGGTGATGCGGGTTTTGCTGCGGAACGGGTCCACCTGCTCCGCGGTAACGACCAAAGTGTCGATCATGGTCGCCCGGGAGGAGTCCTGCACCGTGGTGGCGGCCATGCCGGCAGAAGGCTGCAACGCCATCCCCGTCAGAACCAGAAGCCCTAACAGAACCGCCATGGCGGCTTTTCTCTGAACCGCGACGACCCCGCGCCGAACAGGATCCATGCGGCGACAAGGGCGCGAATTATTAGTGTTTCCTTTTTTTGTTAGACCAGTCTTAATGGGAGGGGAAAAAAAATGGGCCCGAGGGGTCGGCGTTTTCCACGAAACGGCATCAGATCCCGCATGGGCGGCATCAGGGCATGATGAGGGTTTCGACAGCAAATCCGCAATACCAAAGACCATGAAGCAAACCATCCATGTGGATCGTCAGGGGAAACATTAAAGTTTGGCATCCCTTATTTATGTTATTGCCCTCGCCGGGTCAAGTACTAATATTGGGCGGAACGGCGAAACAGGAAGGAATGATTTCTTCTTTTATTCGCCGCCGGTATAGCCCGCAATCTTCCAACGCATTGAAGGAACGACCATGGCCGCTACGGATCCATGCAGGTGACGGTTCCCAGCGCGTCGGAAGCCATCCGGGCCCTGAAAGCCAAGGGCTACCTTCTGCACAAATCCTACGGTCCCGTCCGGTTGACCACGCGGGGCGCGCGCAAGGCGGAAGAACTGGCGGAACGCTTCAGCATCCTGCGGCAGTTCTTGGTGGATGTGCTGAAGGTTTCGCCGCCCACCGCCGACCAGGAGGCCTGTGAAATCGAACACGTGGTGGGGCCGGACACCCTGACCCGCCTGAACGCTTACCTGGTGTTCCTGATGCAATGCGGCCAGGACACCGCCCGGCTCACGCAGCACTTCCACGAGTTCCTGGAGAACTACCTGGCCGGTGAAGCCTGCCCCGATTGCGGGGTGACCCCGGCAACCCTGAAAATGGACTCCGCCTCGGGTTCCTGACCCCTTTGCCGTCGGGTGAAATCGGTTTTAATCGGGCTTCTTCTAAATGCCGTCCCCTTCATCCGGTTTCAGTTCCATGTCCGCGTACTGGCCCACGCGGACGCCGGATGGTCTTGCGCAAGATCTTACCCGAGCGCGTCTTGGGCAGCCGCGCCACCACCATGGCCTTCTTGAAACTGGCCACGGCGCCCACTTCTCTGCGGATCAGCGCAATCAGTTCCTTCTCCAGGACGGCATGATCCGTCTCCACCCCGTCTTTCAGGACCACCAACCCAATGGGCAGCTGCCCCTTCAACTGGTCGTCCACGCCCACCACCGCGCACTCGGCCACCGCCTCGTGCCCGCCGATCAGCTCCTCCATCTCGCCCGTGCTCAGGCGATGGCCCGCCACGTTGATCACGTCATCGGTGCGGCCCATGATGAAGACGTAGCCGTCCTCGTCGATGTAGCCCCCATCGCTGGTGTCGTAGTAGCCGGGGAAACGCGCCAGGTAGCTTTCCCGGAATCCTTCATCGTTATGCCAGAGGGAGGGCAGGCAGCCCGGAGGCAAGGGCAGCTTGACGACGATATTGCCCATCTCGCCACGCGGCACCGGTCTTGCGTCCTCATCGATGATCTCCACCTTGTAGCCCGGCACGGGGAAGCTGGCGCTGCCCTTCTTGACGCGGTGCGGCTCCAGGCCCATGGGGTTGGCCACGATGGGCCAGCCCGTTTCCGTCTGCCACCAATGATCCACGATGGGTACGTCCAGGATCTGGCTCAGCCAATCGAAAGTGGGCGGATCCAGACGCTCGCCCGCCAGGTAGAGGGTGCGCAGGCTGCTGATGTCGTACTGGTACCGCAGGTGAGCATCCGGGTCCTCTTTCTTGATGGCGCGGAAGGCCGTGGGCGCGGTGAAGAAAGCGCTCACCTTGTAGTCGCTGATGACACGCCAGAAGGTGCCCGCGTCCGGCGTGCGCACCGGCTTGCCCTCGAAGAGCACCGTCGTGCAGCCGTGGATCAGCGGCCCGTACACGATGTAGCTGTGCCCCACCACCCAGCCCACGTCCGACGCCGCCCAGAACACCTCGCCCGGGTTGATGTTGTACACCGTTTTCATGCTGTACTTCAGAGCGACGGCATGGCCGCCGTTATCCCGCACCACGCCCTTGGGTTTGCCCGTGGTGCCGCTGGTGTAGAGAATATAGAGAGGATCTTCGGACGATACCGGCACCGGGTCGGCGGGCGTGGCCTTGTGCATCAGCTCGTGCCAGTCGTAATCGCGGCCCTCTTCCATGTGCGCCTGGGCGTGCGGCCGCGGAAAAACGATCACGCTTTCCGGCGGGAACTCCGCCTCCTCCAGGGCCTCATCCACCAAAGGCTTGTAGTTGATGATGTTCTTGAACTCGATGCCGCAGGATGCCGTGATCAGGCACTTGGGTTTGGCGTCGTCCACGCGCACGGCCAGTTCGTGAGGCGCAAACCCGCCAAAGACCACCGAATGGATGGCCCCCAGCCGCGCGCAGGCCAGCATGGCGATGGCGGCCTCTGGAATCATCGGCATGTAGATGATGACCCGGTCGCCCTTCTGCACCCCGCGCTCCTTGAGCACGCCGGCGAACATGGCCACCTCATCACGTAGCTCGCGGTAGGTGTAGCGGCGCTTGGTGTGGGTGGCCGCACTGTCGAAATAAAGGGCCACCTGCCGGCCACGCCCGTGGTCCACATGGTAATCCAGAGCCAGATAAGAGGTGTTCAGCTTGCCGCCCGCATACCAGCGGACGGAACCGTCGGGCATCTCGGTCAGGACCTTTTTCGGCTCCTCGTACCAGTCGATCAAATTCATACGCCGGCGCCAGTAAAAAGCGGGATTGTCGACGGAGAGCTGATGAAGATCCTTGTACCGCATTGTGAACTCCTTCAAGGAAGGGAAAATAAAACAGACAACCTGCCCGCATCCTACGTTATTTCCCAAGCGCATTCAATCAAATAAGTTGTATCAGCGAAGCTGCCGGAACAGCCGATCCGCATTCTGCCCCTGCACCAGTTCCTCGATGGTCTGGACCATGGTCCGCCGCACCCCCTCCGCATACCGGTTCCGATCCTGGATGGCCTGGTAGGTTTCGGGCTGTCCCCGCAAAATCCTGTCGATGGCTTCGAAAACGGGCCGCGAGACCGGCGTGCCCAGTTCTCGCAGCAGATCGCGATTAACGGTGGTGTCGTGGGTGGTGTCGTGGGTGGTGTCGCGGGTGGCCGCGTGGGTGGCCGCGTGGGTGGCGCGAGCCAAGGCCAGCAGAGCGGCATGCACCCCCGCCTGCAGGATGGCCGTGGCCCGGTCGTGGTTTTCAGCATCCAGCCTCACCAGCCGCGCGCCCCAATCCGCCAGCAATCCACAGAACTCCGCGGCCACGGGTCCTTCCCGCACCGGGACCACGGCCACCGCCTGATCCGCAAACCCCACCCCGGGCGCGAACATCGGGTGCAGACTGAGGTACTCCCCGGCAAAGCCCATCCGGCCCACATGCTCGACGATGGGTTCTTTGACCGAAAGGATATCCAGGCACAGTCGCCCCTCCGCCATGCCCGGCAGCAGGCGCTCGGTCCAGGAAAAGGTGCCCCGCTCCGGCGTGCACAGCAGCCACACCCGCGAATCGGCAAAAGCCGCCGCCGCAATATCATTGGGCCCCTCCGGCCGCAGATGATGGTAGCTGGCCAGATATTCCGGATGCCGCGCGGCAGGCGCGCGATCCACCCCGTGCAAGGTCCAGCCGGCCCCGGCCAAACGGGAAGCAAAAAGGCTACCGAATCCGCCATTCACTCCGACAATGGTCACCGTCTGGGCATTCATGCCTGTCCTTTCCGAATGCTTGGTCCGGACCGATTGTAACCAACTCCGGCGGTTCCTTCATGAACTATTCGGCTTCTTTAACGCTCTTTGGGGCTTGGGGCCGCCGGGCGTTTTTCGTCTTGGGCAGGTTTTTGTTTGTCGTGGGCCCGTTGGTGGCAGGCGCTGCAGAGGGTCGTGAGGTTTTCTTCGGCGTTGGTGCCGCCTTGATGGCGGGGGATGATGTGGTGGATTTCCAGGAAGCGGGTGTGCGGGCAACCGGGGGCTTGGCAGCGGTGTTGGTCGCGGGCTAGTACCCGCCGGCGGGTACTGGGCGGGATGGCGGATTTGTTGGGACCGTCGTCGGTGGCGACGCGGGCGTCGCAGGCTAGTTTCTCGTATTCCGCAGGAGTGAGTTCGGTTTCGCCGCGGCTGGTGGTGATGTGGGATTTCTCGCACCCGGGGCAGTGATGGACGTGGATCTGGGTGTGGGGTTCTTTGGGGTTAGCCACGCCTTTTGAATCAGCCCGTCCCGCCAGCGAGGCCATGGCCTCCAGAAGCATGATCGCCCGGTTTGAACCGGCCACTGCGCCACTCTGCTTTCCGATGGTCTCGACCAGCGCCTCGAAATGGGCCAACTGCTCGCTGGTCAATTCGAAGGTGACCTTGTGGGTGAGGGCCACGGGGAGCGCTCCGGTGGGATGGGGCCCGGCCAACAATTCGGCTTGGGCCGGATTCTTTACCCGTTCCCGCCTGGCCCGCTGCTTCGCTCGTTTCACCGTTTCGCGCAGTTCCTGACGGCTCTTCTTCTTGGCTGCATTCAGCCAACGATCCTCATTCTCCTCATCAGCCACCTTCACGATCTCCCGCGCCTTGGTGTAGCCGATCTTCCCTTCCTCCATCTCCTTCTTCAACCGGGGCAGCTTTTCCAGCTTCCGCGCCAGATGCAGAAAATCCCCCGTCCGCGTCTTGGAGAACTCCAACTCCACGGCGGCATACTGATAAACGGAGCCATACCCCAGTTCCTTATAAAGCTCCCTCTCCACTATCTCCTTGAACCACAAAACCGCACAATGCCGCGCCTGGTCCATGGCCCGCACGGCCTTCTTCAAACAAGCGCTAACCTCAGCAGCAGACTGATCAGAAACGAAAGAATCAACAGCAATAATACTCATGGCAGACCTCGGCAATCTCTGGCATAAAGTGGGCGGGAGGAGTGATAAACCTAATATACAAAACAAAACCAAAAAGAGCCAGTAAAATATTGCCCGGAAACCAATTATTTTCCACCCCAAACCCACACAATAGCTCCCCTCCCACCCAAAACTACCCGCCGGCGGGTATCCGATAACGCAAAAAATCCACCCTCTGAAGATCCCAAACCCCCGGTCCCCCCAGCATAGCCCCTATGACCCTCATGAGATCACAACAGCCCCAGAACCCCCAGCAATCGTGGCCCAAAAAATTCTTAGCAGACCCCCCCGATCCGCATCCCCCAAAAAATCTTTGATCCTATTGCCGCTAGGCCACCTCAGCAGACAACGCTTGCCTTGGCCCCCAGATCAATGCCAGAATGTTCATAGTCAGCCTCCTGCTTTTTAGGGCGAATCCTCACGGACCCGACCCTATTCCCATTCCAGGAGGTTGGCTTTTTTTGCCCAGTCTCCCATGGCCGGCAGCGGAGCCGACTGATTCACGGCACCTATAAACTTGAGTCTACACCGCCCCGGCCGAAAGAGAACAGAAGCCGAACAGTCCAAGCAAACCAACCAAACCAAGCCAAACCAAACCAAGCCAAACCAAACCAAGCCAACCTGAACCCCACAAGGACAACCATGAGCCACATCGAAGACGCCCGCACGAGACTGGATGAACTGGATGCCCGCCTGCTGGACACCCTGGCCGAGCGTATCGCGGTGGTTCGCGAGATCGGCGAGGCCAAGGCCGCCGTCGGTCGCCCCGTCCTGGACGTCCAGCGCGAGCGCGAGCTGCTGACCCGCATCCTGGCCAAGAGCGAGGAGCGCGAACTGAGCCAGCATTTCGTGGCCCAGATTTTCCGCCAGATCATCCGTTACGGTCGCAACACCCAGGAGAGCATTCTGGCTCCCTTGGCGACCGCTTCCCCGGTGGTCCGGTACCAGGGAGCGCGCGGCGCTTTCAGCTGGTTGGCCGCCCGCAAGTATTTTTCCCTGCGCCATGCCGATTTCCGCATGGCCGGCAGCCCCACCTACCAGGACGCCCTGGACGCCGTGGTCAACGGCCAGGCGACCTACGCCATCCTGCCCCTGGAAAATTCCCTGGCCGGCAGCTTCCACGAGGTCATCGATCTGGTGGCCAAGAGCCCGTGCAGCATCGTGGGCGAAGAGATCATACCCATCGACCTGTGCCTGGTCGCCCTGCCCGGCGCCACGCTGGAAGACCTGGAGGTGGTCTACAGCCATCCCGTGGTTCTGAAGCAGTGCCGCTCTTTCCTGAGCACCCTGGACGGGGTGCGCACCGCCAGCCACCAGGACAGCGCCGAGGCCGCCACCAAGGTCAAGGAAGAGGGCCTCAAGAGCCAGGCCGCCATCGCCAGCCGTCACGCCGCCGAGCTGTGCGATCTGGTGATCCTGCGCGAGAACATCACCGCCGCCGGCCAGGACACCACCCGCTTTGCCGTCATCGCCAACCAGGCGGTCTCGGTGGA
>PDWI01000877.1_pt1 | contig 50981 bp, 55 predicted proteins | sample 1430891 | NCBI WGS metagenome assembly PDWI01 (sample SAMN01162508, study PRJNA174530) | Oral metagenome, whole genome shotgun sequencing project. | biome: Marine environment; feature: Marine mammal; material: Swab sample of the gingival sulcus; isolation source: swab sample of gingival sulcus... | reverse complement strand
CGACAGTTGCCTGACTGAACCTGCACATAGATTTCTCGGATTTTTATAACGCACTACATCTCCCGTAAGCGATTCGTTTATTTCTCTAAAGTCGTCATATGAGATTACGGCTTCGCCACGTATTACGAGTTTGCCTGAATACGGTATCTTTAGAGGCAGATTGATAAAAGCCTTTGCATTTTGTGTTATGACTTCTCCGACTTCTCCGTTGCCTCTGGTAACAGCTTTGTCAAGCTGACCGTTATCGTATGTCAATACTGCGGTTAAGCCGTCAAGTTTCCAGGATAAAAGCCCTTTCTGATTGCCTATCCATGACTTTAGATTATCTACACTTTTAGTCTTGTTAAGCGAGAGCATCTTTGAATCGTGTTTTTCCTTTGGTAGCGAAGATAGCGTTTCATAGCCTACCCTCTGTGTAGGACTTGACGCCATAACGATACCGGTTTCACGCTCCATCGCTTCAAGTTTATCGTACAGATTATCGTATTCAAAGTTGCTCATCAATTCTCCGTCACCGGAATAATAAGACTTTGCGGCTTTATTGAGTTGTAAGATAATCGTTTTCATCTCGTCAATTTTATTAGACACGTAAGTTCTCCATTAAATCTTCTTTAAAGGTGCTATTCCCTTTGCCATCTTTTTAATGCCGACTGAATCAAAGGCTACCGTAAGCGTTGAAGTATCTTCTCCTACTATCAATCCCGTTCCGAATTTCGCATGTTTAACCTTATCGCCTGTGCCAAGATTACCGCCGTATGCTTTGGCTTTCTTTTTCGTTTCTTCGCGTGCGTATTTCATAGGGTCGTAATATCCGTCAAAACTTCCGGTACTTACTCCGGGCCCTGCCGATATATTTATGCCGCCTGCCAAGGTCTTTTTGCGTTCAAATACGGAATCGCCCTCTAAATATTTCTTATTTATTTCCTTTAAAAACTGGGATTCTCTCGTATAATCGGTGCGCCCGTATAGAGTTCTGACGGCAGCTCCTGTCATTATAAGTCTTTCCTTTGCTCGTGTCATTCCAACGTAACAAAGACGCCTCTCCTCTTCCATATCTTCAAGCGAATCGAAACTTCTTCTTCCCGGGAAAATCCCGTCTTCCATTCCCGGCATAAACACTACCGGAAACTCCAAACCCTTTGCACTGTGCATCGTCATAAGCACTATCGCATCTTCGTCTGCATCGTGATTATCTATCTCAGCCATGAGGGTTAATCCCTCCATGAAGTCGGCGATAGTCGGCTCATCGGTTTCCTTCTCGTAATCGCCTATTACCGTTTTAAACTCCATGAGATTTTCAAGTCTGCTTTCAGCCTCAACGCTTTTTCTGAGAGTCATTTCATCTTCTAACTTCTTAAGATACCCCGTCTTTGTAAGCAATATATCGTAGATATCAGATATGCGCATATTTTCAATTTCGGAAGAGCACGTTGATATGACATCTATTAGTGAACTGATAGCATTTTTCGTTTTTGTAGAAAGTACACTAATGACTTCTTCGCTTTTTAATGCTTCAAATAAGCTTTCCCTTCTAACCTCTGCAACTGCAACTAATTTGTCCAACGTCTTAGCCCCAAGCCCTCTCTTAGGTTCGTTGATTATTCGTTTAAGCGAAAGGGCGTCCTTAGGGTTTATAACGAGACGCATGTATGCCATCATATCCTTGATTTCTTTTCTATCATAGTATCTCATGCCGGATAATACTCTGTACGGCAAACCGTGTCTTGCAAAGCTCGCCTCAAACGAACGAGACTGAGCATTCATTCTGTATAAAACAGCGAAATCGCTATATTTTAATTCGCTGTCACTATCCTTTAACAGTTCTATTTCTTTGGATATGAATTCCGCCTCTTCTTTTTCATTATCTGTTCTGCAGTATAGAACTTTACTACCTTTTTCGCGGCTCGTCCATAATTTTTTTCGTTTACGTCCCTTATTGTTTTCGACGACGGAATGCGCCGCGTCTATTATATTGCTGACTGAACGATAGTTTTGTTCGAGTTTTATTACCGTAGCGTCTTGAAAGTCCCGCTCAAAGTCGAGTATATTTCGGATATCTGCGCCTCGCCATTCGTAAATACATTGATCATCATCGCCGACTACGCATATGTTTCCGCTTCCGCTCGCGATATGCCTAATAATAAGCTCATACTGAATTCTATTCGTATCTTGGTACTCATCCACCATTACGTAATTGAACTTCTCCATGTACAAATTTACTACTTCTTTGTCCTTTTTAAACAAAATAAGAGTATTGAGCAATAAATCATCGAAGTCCATAGCATTGTTTGCCTTAAGTGCCTTCTCATACTTTTCGTAGACATATGCAAGTGTCTTTTGTTTATTATCTGATTCGACCGATTTCGAGAACATTGAGGCGGTGATTCCTTTTTCCTTCTTGTCGCTTATTATACTAAGAAGATACTGTACCGGAAAATCTTTGGTGTCTATATTATCAGCCTTTAGTATATTCTTAATTACAGTTTTTTGATCAGTCGTATCGTATATTATGAAGTTGCTTTCAAATCCTATTATATGTGCATGTCTTCTCAAAATTCTAAGACACATAGCGTGAAATGTCATGATCCACATTCCATAAGTTGCTCCGCACAGACTTTCAACTCGGCTTTTCATTTCATTGGCAGCCTTGTTCGTAAAAGTTACCGCTAAAATAGAGTAAGGACTCACTCCCAACTCTTCTATTAAATATGCGATTCTATGAGTCATAGTACTCGTTTTGCCGGATCCTGCCCCTGCAAGTACAAGCAGTGCTCCTTCCGTTTTTAGCACTGCCTCTTTTTGTCTATCATTAAGCTTGCTTAAATCCATAATCCCCCCTAATTCAATACTTATATTTTACCACAATGTGGCATCGAATAGTTAGGTGATATTTCTATGTTCCAAGTACATATTCATTTATTTGAGATACAAAAAAGCGATAAGGCAGGGTGACGAAAACCTGCCTTATGCCATATGAAAAAGAATGAAAAGCCGGCTCCTACAACTTAAAAAAGCTGTGGTGTGCCCACAGCCCGTATTTGCTGTTTGTTTCCCTGACCGATTCACCGTCGGATTGGAATCATTTCATGCAGGTCTCCTGGCTAATGACTTTAAGTCACATGCAACCTTCCCAGTTTCCCAGTGGCTATCTACGATATACGCATGGACAAATCATACACAGTGGCGGGACCGCACAGGAATCTAACCTGTTTCCCTCTTAGCCTAAAATCATCTTTTAAAGATAATATTAGGAACACGAAATTGTATTTAATACAACCTCATTATAGTACGCTTATCCATTGCAGTCAATGGCAAATATCGTTTATACGATAAATAAAAATACAAAAAAATACAAAACCCCGCATAAGCGGGGATTACTTTTGTAAAGTTGGTTATATGGCAAATTGTAAGCGCTTACAATATTGCCATAACGTTACAATTATAAAGCTATACAAGCTCAAGAAATACGACTTCAGCACTGTCACCACGGCGTGGTCCAAGTTTAAGAATCCTCGTATATCCACCCGGACGTTCCTGATACTTAGGTCCGATTTCGTCAAATAATTTCTTTACTACCGATTCATCGTAAATGTATGCAAGTGCCTGTCTTTTATTGTGCAAAGTATCTTTTTTAGCTAATGTTATAAGTTTTTCTGCTTCTCTTCTGGCTTCCTTAGCTCTACACTCAGTCGTTTGAATTCTTCCCTCGCGGAGAAGATCAGTTACGAGATTTCTCATCATCGACTTTCTGTGAGCTGTAGGTCTGCCAAGTTTTCTATATCCCGGCATTTCCGTTCTCCTTTCATGTCATAGCAGGAAACAGACTACGGCTGTTCCATGCCTAAAAGTGCTCTATTCGTCATCCTTTCTCAAGAAAAGGTTGAGTTCCGCTAATTTTATCTTAACTTCTTCAAGAGACTTTTTCCCAAGATTTCTGACTTTCATCATTTCATCTTCCGTTTTTTCGGTTAATTCTTCAACGGTATTGATAGATGCCCTCTTTAGACAGTTGAAAGAACGAACTGAAAGTTCAAGTTCCTCTATGGTCATTTCCATAGCTTTTTCCTTTTGGTCTTCTTCCTTTTCAACCATGATTTCAAGAGCGTCTGTCGAATCATCGAGCTGGACGAAAAGATTCAGGTGTTCCTGCATAATCTTTGCACCTATGGAAACTCCTTCTTCCGGTGTTATAGAACCGTCTGTCCATATCTCAAGTGTTAACTTATCAAAATCCGTAACTTGTCCGACTCTCGTATCTTCTACGCTGTAGTTAACCCTGCGAACCGGTGTGAATATTGAATCCACCGGGATAACTGAAATCGGAGTATTTTCGGATTTGTTTTGCTCTGCTGAAACGTAGCCTCTACCCCTTGATAAATTTAACTCCATAACGAGTGTTGCGTTTTCCTCTAAAGTAGCAATATGAAGCTCAGGATTGAATATCTTAAGATCTGAATCCCCTAGTATATCCGCTGCCGTAACTTCCTTAGGGCCTACAGCATTGATTATGACTCGCTTTGGTTCATCACTGCTAACTCTGACCGCTAACTTTTTGAGGTTCAAAATAATCTCAGTTACATCTTCTTTTACTCCCGGTATAGTTGAAAACTCATGCAATATACCGTCAATCTTTACAGATGTAACTGCAGCACCCGGCAGCGAGCTTAGAAGTATTCTTCTCATACTGTTGCCAAGAGTAGTTCCATATCCTCTTTCAAGCGGTTCAACGACAAATTTACCATAAGTACCGTCTTCGCTTACTGTCTTTGATATTGTCGGTTTTTCGATTTCTATCATTGAAAATTCTCCTTTCACTAACGTAATAATAACGGCTGTTACACAGCTATACTATTACTTGGAGTACAATTCGACGATGAGACGTTCTTCGATAGGTGTATCTATCTGTTCTCTCGTCGGATCGGCGAGCACAGTACCTTCAAGCTTATCTCTATCTACTGAAAGCCAAGCCGGAGTACCTACCTGCATTTCTTTGATCTCCTTAAACTTAGGAGAACTTAAGCTCTTTGCTCTAACTTTTATTACATCGCCTGCCTTTACTTGATATGAAGGTATATTGACCCTCTTGCCATTTACCGTAAAGTGGCTGTGTACTACGAGTTGACGAGCTTCTCTTCTTGTCATAGCAAGACCCATTCTGTAAACAACATTGTCAAGACGTTCTTCTAACATGATGAGAAGTGTTTCACCTGTTATACCCTTTTTTCTTGCCGCCTTTTTGAATGCGTTTCTGAACTGTTTTTCCTGCACACCATAGATGAACTTAGCTCTCTGCTTTTCTCTAAGCTGTAAGCCGTATTCGCTCATCTTCTTAAAGCTCTGTTTAGGTTTTCTCTTTGATTCCTTATAAATTCCAAGGTGACTTGGGTCTATCTGGAGCGACCTGCACCTTTTCAAAATTGGATCTCTATTTACTGCCATATTATTTGCTCCTCCCTATACTACACTCTTCTTCTCTTTGGCGGTCTGCAACCGTTATGAGGAATTGGTGTTATATCTTTGATCATAGTTATCTCAAGACCTGCCGTCTGCAATGCTCTTATAGCAGCTTCACGACCTGCACCAGGTCCTTTTACATAAACCTCTACCGTCTTGAGTCCATGCTCTTTTGCAGCTTTAGTTGCTGTTTCAGCAGCACTTTGTGCAGCAAATGGAGTCGATTTTCTGGAGCCCTTAAATCCAAGCGATCCTGCACTCGACCAAGCAAGCGCATTACCTTGCATATCAGTTAGCGTTACTAATGTATTGTTGAAGGTAGACTGGATATGAGCCTGACCTTTTTCAACGTTCTTACGGTCTCTTCTCTTTTTTCTGACTGTTTTCTTTACAGCTTTTGCCATTTTGTCCTACCTCCTTCTTATTTTTTCTTTCTTCCGACTGTACGCTTTGGACCTTTTCTCGTCCTTGCATTAGTCTTTGTTTTTTGACCTCTTACAGGGAGTCCTTTTCTGTGTCTTATTCCTCTGTAACTGCCTATTTCCATAAGTCTCTTTATGTTCATAGACACTTCTCTTCTAAGATCACCCTCAACGGAGTATTCCGTATCGATAATCTTTCTGATGCGTCCTGCTTCATCTTCAGTCATGTCTTTGACTCTTGTGTCAGGATCCACACCTGCTTTTTCTAAGATTGCAATTGAGGTATTTTTTCCAATACCATAAATGTAGGTTAAACCAATTTCTATCCTCTTGTCTCTTGGTAAGTCTACACCGGCTATACGAGCCATACTCTCCTCCTTCTCCTATCTTCCGTCACTTTGCCGAGAGTGATATAGACAGGTGACATCATACAAATAATACCGGACGCCTGCTCGGTCAAACGCCCCATAAAGGTCCTGTGATTATCCTTGTTTTTGCTTATGCTTTGGATTTTCACATATAACCATTACTTTTCCGTTTCTCTTAATTACTTTACATTTTTCGCAAATCGGTTTTACCGATGCCCTAACCTTCATAATAAACCTCCTCGTCAATCTCGTAAATTTGCTTGTTAGCTATTTGAATCATTTGTCGCGCCATACGATTCTACCTCGAGTAAGGTCATACGGCGATAATTCAACCTTAACCTTATCTCCCGGCAATATGCGAATGTAGTGCATCCTTATCTTTCCTGATATATGTGCAAGTATTTCAAAGCCATTTTCCAGCTTTACCTTGAACATTGCATTCGGTTGGGCATCCACAACGGTCCCAATAGCCTCTATAGTGTCCTTTTTAGCCATTTTTCCACCTCTTATTCGACTAATGTGAGCAGTTCAGGGCCGTCATCTGTTATAGCGACCGTATTCTCATAATGCGCTGACAATTTTCCATCAAGTGTCACGGCAGTCCAGTTATTCAGCAACGTTTCGATTTCGTACGTACCTTGTGCAATCATAGGCTCTATTGCAAGAACCATTCCTTCACACAACCTGGCTCCACGCCCCGGTTTCCCGTAATTTGGTATTTGTGGATCTTCGTGAAGATTTTTTCCGACACCGTGCCCCACAAAATCTCTGATCACCGAAAACCCTTCACTTTCTGCTTTAGCTTGAACAGCTGCGGATATATCGGAAATCCTATTGCCCACTTTTGCCGCTTCTACTCCGGCAAAGAAACTTTCACGCGTCACCCGAATAAGTCGCTTAGCCTCATCGCTTATTTTACCTACCGGATACGTTCTTGCCGCGTCACTTGTGTAGCCTTTCCACAAGGCTCCTACATCAACACTGACTATATCTCCCTCTCGTAAAATTCTACTTTTACTCGGTATACCGTGTACTATTTCTTCATTGATAGATACGCACACATTCTTTGGGAATCCTCCATACCCTTTAAATGTAGGAACCATCCCGTTCTTTAAAATGGCATCTTCGCAAAATTTATCGATATCGTGCGTAGATATCCCCGGGCGTATAAAGTCTTCAAGGTCTTTAAGAAGTTGCCCAGTGACTTTACAAGGAACCCTCATTATATCTATCTCTTCCTTAGACTTTATTACTATCATACGTATTCCTTTATGATCGATTCAATCTGCCCAAAGACATTCTCTGAATCCTGCGTCCCGTCTATCTTGGTTAGCTTGCCTTTTTTCTCATAATACTCTATAAGAGGCATTGTCTGCTCCTTATAGATTGACAATCTCTGCTTCACCGTCTCTTCGTCATCATCATTTCGTTGAAACAACTCACCGCCACAACTATCGCACACACCCTCTACTCTAGGTGGTGTATTGATGACGTGGCAGCTAAGCCCACAAGCTTTGCAAACTCTACGGCCGGTCAATCTTTCCACGAGTTCTTTTTCGCCTACTTCGATTTCTAATACCGTATCTAACTTGCAGTTATGTTGGCTCAGGAAGCTGTCAAGACTGTCAGCCTGATGGATTGTACGAGGAAATCCGTCTAACAAAAATCCATTTTTACAATCCGTTTCCGTCAATCTATCTTTTACTATTTCAATTACAAGGCTATCCGGTACGAGCTCTCCGTTTTTCATGTATTCTTTAGCCTTTTGTCCAAGCTTCGTATTTCGTGAGATATTATTTCTCAAGATATCTCCCGTAGAAATATGAGGAATACTATACTTTTCACTTATGAGGTTCGCCTGAGTTCCTTTTCCTGCTCCCGGAGGGCCAAGCAATATGCTTCTAAGCATTTCATCATCTCCCTCTATTTGAGGAAGCCTTTGTAGCTCCTCATCATCATTTGATTGTCTATTTGCCTCATTACATCAATAGCTACACCTACCGCTATCAATATGGCAGTTCCGCCAAATCTTATCTCAAGTCCCGTATATTGACTGACTAATGTAGGTAACGTTGCAATAATAGCCAGGAATATTGCTCCAACGAGTGAAAGCCTTCCCATTACCCTTGAAAGGTATTCTATAGTAGCTCTACCAGGTCTTGTCCCCGGTATAAATCCACCGTTTGATTTCATATTCTGCGCTATTTCAACCGGATTGAATGTTATCGTCGTGTAGAAATAGTTGAATGCTATTATAAGTATTATGTTAGCTATTGAGTAGAACCATACTCCCGGATTTCCCATAGGCATGAACCACTTAACTATAAAGCGTGCAGCATCGGATCCCGGCGCAAAGAATTGCGTTATCGTATACGGTGCCATAACGATTGACATCGCAAAGATTACCGGTATTACCCCTGCCTGGTTTACTTTGAGTGGAATATGAGTGGATTGCCCACCATACATTTTTCTGCCTACAACACGTTTAGCGTACTGAACCGGGATCTTTCTCGTACCTTGCTGTATCATTATTATTCCCGCAACTACAACGAGTGCAAACAGCGCGAATATGATAAGTGAGATTATCGAGAACGTACCTTCTAAGTACTGCGTTAATATAGCTATTATGGCAGAAGGTAACCTTACGATTATCCCTGCAAATATTAGCAGTGATATTCCATTACCAACACCATTTTCATTGATTTGCTCTCCTAACCACATAAGGAAAGCTGTTCCGGCTGTAAGCACGAGTATGATTATTCCAAAAGTGTACCAGCTGCTGTTTACAACTGCGCTTCTGAAAAGACCGAACGTCATACCTGTGGCTTGTATCAATGCCAGTACAACCGTCAGATATCGCGTAATCGCAGCCATTTTTTTTCTACCGGTAGTTCCTTCTTTTGCTAAATTCTCAAAATACGGAAAAGCTACCGTGAGAAGTTGAACTATGATTGACGCTGTTATATATGGTGTGATGCTTAGAGCAAATATCGTTAAGTTACTGAAGTTCTTTCCCGAAAACAAATCGAACATTTCCATCAATCCATTTCCGTTCCCGCTCATCAGTCTTGCAAGTTCCGCTCTATCGATGAACGGCACAGGAATGCTTGAACCTAACCTGAAAACGATTAGCATCAGAACTGTGAATATGATTTTGTTTCGCATTTCAGGCACTTTGAAGGCTTGTGATACAGTCTTAAGCATACCCATATCATATCACCTCTGCCTTTCCTCCCGCAGCAGCAATCTTTTCTGCCGCCGATTTTGTAAACTTATTAGCCTTAACCGTCAATGAAACGCTAAGTTCACCATCGCCAAGAATCTTAATTCCGTCAATGACTTGCTTTGCTAAACCTGCTTCCTTAAGAAGTTCAGGCGTAACTTCAGTTCCCGCTTCAAACCTGTTAAGCTCTCCGATGTTTACAGTTGTATAAACAGTAGCCCATTTATTGTTAAATCCTCTTTTAGGAAGACGTCTGTAAAGTGGCATTTGACCACCTTCGAATCCGAGACGAACTCCGCCACCACTTCTTGAGTTTTGACCGTTCATACCTCTACCACTCGTCTTACCTTGACCGGTAGCTGTACCTCTTCCTTTTCTCTTACGACTATGCTTTGCACCCGCAGGAGCTTTTAATTCATGTAATTTCATAAATGCACCTCCCTTATTACAGTTCTTCAACAGTAAGTAGATGCGAAACTTTTTTGACTGCACCTAATGTCTGTGGCGTATTTGCCATTTCGACGGAATGATGCATCTTTCTAAGTCCAAGCGCTTCTACAACTTTTCTCTGCTTAGGGGTAGCGCCGATAGTACTTTTTGTCAAAGTAATTTTTAACATTTTAGCCATTACGCTCTCCTCCTATCCCAAAATTTCTTCCGGTTTCTTGCCTCTCAGCTTTGCCACTTTCTCTACAGTCATCATTCCTCTGAGACCTTCAATAGTCGCAAGAGCCATGTTCCCTGTATTACTTGAGCCTAAAGATTTTGCACGAACATCTTGTATTCCTGCCGACTCGAGGACTACACGAACAGATGAACCCGCTATTACGCCGGTACCTGCAGCGGCAGGCATAATCAAAACCTTACCTGCTCCGTATACTCCAAGGTTTTTATGTGGAACAGTCGTATCAACCATAGGTACGTGAATAAGTTTCTTCTTGGCATCTTCAGTGGCTTTTCTTACCGCTTCAGGAATTTCCTGAGCTTTACCTAGACCTACGCCAACCGTTCCCTGTTTGTCACCTACTACAACGGTGACACTAAATCTCATATTTCTACCGCCCTTAACAGTTTTAGCTACACGTCTTATGCTTACGATGCTTTCTGTCAATTCCGGTTTTGAGTTTTCAAAGTTATTACGCATTATATTTCCTCCCGTTAGAATTTCAGGCCGCCTGCACGCGCACCATCTGCGAGTTCTTTAACTCTTCCGTGATAAAGGAATCCGCTTCTGTCAAAGCAAACTTCTTCAATACCTTTTGCTAAAGCTCTCGTAGCGATTGCTTCTCCAACTTTTTTTGCCGCGTCCTTATTTCCACCGTATCCAACTTCTGCCTGAAGTTCTTTATCAAGCGAAGAAGCCGCACAAAGAGTAGTGTGATTTACGTCATCTATAATCTGGCAAGAAATATTCTTGTTTGATCTAAATACACACAATCTTGGCTTATCAGGAGTTCCAACCATATTTTTTCTGACGCGAGCATGTCTTTTTATGCGTCTGTCATTTCTGCTTTTATATGCCATATCAGTTCACTCCTTTCTATTTAGCGCCTGTCTTGCCTTCTTTACGGCGAATAGTTTCGTTGTCGCATCTGATTCCTTTACCCTTATACGGTTCAGGTTTTCTCCACGCCCTTATATTTGCTGCGTAATTTCCTACAAGACCTTTGTCAATACCTTTTACTATAACTGTAGTTGTATCGGGAGTCTCCGTCGTAATCCCTTCAGGATCTACCATCTCTACAGGATGTGAAAATCCTAAGTTCATTACGAGTTTATTCCCTTTTTTATCAGCTTTATATCCTACGCCTTTGAGCGTTAAAGTTTTCTGATATCCATTAGTTACACCCTCAACCATGTTGCTTACAAGTGCTCTTGCAAGACCGTGTTGAGATCTTTCGTTTCTATTATCGGATTTTCTTGTGAATACGAGCTCATTATCGTTCACTTCAATCGTAATAGCTTTGTCGATTTTTTCCTGCAACTGTCCCTTTGGACCTTTTACGGTTACGATGTTATTATCATCAACCTTTATTTCTACTCCGGCAGGAAGCACGACAGGTTTTTTACCTATTCTTGACATTTATTTACCTCCTACCATACATAACAGATTACTTCGCCGCCAACTCCGAGTTTCCTCGCTTCTTTATCGCTTATAACTCCGTTAGATGTTGAAATTATAGCAATTCCGAGTCCGCCCAGTACGCTTGGTACGTCATCTGCCTTTGCATATACCTTGAGTCCCGGCTTTGAAATCTTCTTGATGCCTTTTATGACTCTTTCTTTGCCTGCGCCGTATTTCATATCTACTTTTATGACGCCTTGCTTATTGTCTTCGATAACTTCGAATCCGCTAATGTATCCTTCGTTCTTCAAAATTTCGGCAATTGATTTTTTCATCTTTGATGCCGGAATCTCAACTGAAGGATGACCGACAGTATTAGCATTTCTGATTCTCGTCAGCATATCCGCAATCGGATCTGTCATTGTCATTACAATTTTCTCCTTCCTCTTGTGCAGTTTCCTCTGTATGACATTTGGTGTGTGAAACTGAAAATTTCATACGGTCAATATTTGGACTTGCACATTAGTGTTGGTTGTTAATTTACCAGCTCGCTTTTCTAACGCCCGGTATCTCACCTTTATATGCCAGTTCACGGAAACAAACTCTGCATACGCCATATTTCTTCAATACAGAATGCGGTCTTCCGCATATTCTGCATCTGCTGTATGCTCTTGTTGAGTATTTCGGTGTTCTCTGCTGTTTGATTTTTAGAGATGTCTTTGCCATGTTGACCTCCTACTTTTCAAACGGCATTCCGAGGAATTCGAGCAATGCTGCCGCTTCCTCATCTGTTTTAGCCGTTGTTGTAAATACGATGTTCATTCCTTTGATCGTCTCAACGTCATCGTAATTGATTTCAGGGAATATGAGTTGTTCTTTGATTCCCATGGAATAATTTCCACGTCCGTCAAAAGAGTTCTTGCTTACGCCCTTGAAATCCCTTACTCTCGGAAGAGAGATATTAAAGAATTTATCGGCAAATGCATACATGCTATCGCCTCTTAATGTGACCTTTGCGCCTACAGGCATGCCTTGTCTAACCTTAAAGTTAGCTATTGATTTTTTAGCCTTGGTTACTACAGGCTTCTGTCCACTTATAAGGCTTATTTCTTTTAGCGCTGATTCTAAAATCTTTGAGTTTTCCTTCGCTTCGCCAAGACCCATGTTTATTGTAATCTTAGACAGCTTAGGAATCTCGTTGACATTTTTATATTGAAACTTTTCCTGCATTGCAGGGAATACTTCTTTTTTGTATGTTTCTCTTAATCTTGCTTTCTGTGCCAAAGTTCTCTCCTCCTTTCTAATCTATTTTAGATCCCGTTTTACGATTAATTCTTACTTTTTTATCGCCATCCATTTGGTAGCCGATTCTTACGCCGGACTTTGTCTTCTTGTCATAATACATGACGTTTGAAGCATCGATAGGGCCTTCGACGTGTCTGATCTCCGCTTGTGCGGTTCTCGTTTGTTTCTGGTGCTTTGTCTGAACGTTTACACCTTCGACCACAACTCTGTTTTCCTTTGGAATTACATGCATGACCTTGCCGGTAGTACCTTTATCTTTTCCGGCGATGACGACTACTGTATCACCTTTTTTAATTCGCATCTTCCGTACCTCCTATAACACTTCCGGTGCCAGTGACACGATTTTCATGAAGCCTTTTTCTCTTAGCTCTCTCGCTACCGGTCCGAAAATACGCGTTCCAACAGGAGTTTTATCTTCTTTAGCCTTGATGATTACGGCTGCGTTCTGATCGAACTTTACGTAACTGCCATCAGCTCTTCGTGTACCTTTTTTACTTCTTACCACAACTGCTTTGACGACATCGCTCTTTTTGACGACACCACCCGGAGTGGCTTCTTTAACCGCGCATACTATTATGTCTCCAACATTTGCATACTTGCGGCTAGTTCCACCCAGAATTCTTATACAAAGCAATTCCTTGGCTCCCGAATTGTCGGCAACCTTTAATCTTGTTTCAGTTTGAATCATTACGTGGTGCCTCCTTACTTAGCCTTTTCTACGATCTTAACGAGTCTCCACCTTTTACTGCTCGACATAGGGCGAGTTTCCATTATACGGATTTTATCGCCTATTTCGCACTCGTTATTTTCATCGTGAACTTTTATCTTTTTGGTCCTCTTAACCGCCTTACCATAAAGTGAGTGCTTTACGAGGTCTTCGATTGCAACTACAACGGTCTTGTCCATTTTGTCGCTGACTACCATGCCAACTTTTGTCTTTCTGCTGTTTCTTTCTGCTGCCATTTTTCAGATCCTCCTTTCCTTAAGCACGAGCCTTTGTAAGCTCTTTTTCTCTTATTATGGTTTTAACTCTGGCGATGTTTCTCTTAACTTCTCTCATCTTTACCGGATTTTCGAGTTGTCCCGTCACATGCTGGAATCTTAGATTAAAAAGTTCTTTTTTCATCTTGTCAAGCTCTGCAGCGAGTTCAACGTCCGTCATTTCTCTTATTTTATTAAGTTCCATTATGCTTCACCACCTTCTGTATTATCCGCTTTGGCGGCGAATTTCGTCTTAACAGGCAACTTGTGACCTGCAAGCCTCATCGCTTCTCTCGCCTGAGCCTCAGTTACTCCTCCTATTTCGAAAAGCACTCTACCCGGCTTTACTACTGCTACCCAATACTCCGGAGCACCTTTACCGGAACCCATACGAACTTCCGCAGGTTTCTTTGTGACCGATTTATGTGGGAATATTTTTATGTATACTTGTCCACCTCTCTTGATGGATCTGGTCATAGCTATACGTGCCGCTTCTATCTGATTTGAAGTGATCCAGCCGCATTCCATAGCAACGATTCCGTACTTACCGTAAGTTATTTCGTTACCCTTTGTCGCTACGCCTTTCATTCTGCCTCTATGAACTCTTCTATGCTTAACGCGCTTTGGCATTAACATGGCTTCGTTCCTCCTTCCTCATTCTATTCTTCAGTCGTGCTGACAGCTTCTGTCACTTCGACTTGTGGAGCTTCTACCTGTTCGGATGGTTGTGGCTTTTTGGCTCTTATTCTTTGATTCTCAGCCTTGACTATAGTAGGCTTGTTATCCCTTGAATCCTTACCTCTTCTGTCGCGACGCTCACCATCTCTACGTCCGCTTCTTCTGCGATCGCCATCTCTTCTATCGCGGCGTCCGCCTTTGCGTTCACGTTTTTCACGTTTTTCTTCTCTTATTGGGCTCTTAAGTCCCTTATCAAGTATCTCGCCATGATTTATCCAAACCTTGACTCCGATTTTACCGTACGTTGTATCAGCTTCTGCAAACCCGTAATCTATATCAGCTCTTATAGTATGAAGTGGAACGTTTCCTTCTGAATATTTTTCACTTCGTGCAATCTCTGCCCCGCCTAATCTTCCGGAGCATAAAATTTTGATTCCAACTCCGCCTGCCTTCATTGTTCTCTGTATCGCTTGTTTCATAGCTCTTCTGAACGATACTCTTCTCTCAAGTGCCTGTGCGACGCTTTCCGCCGTAAGTTTGGCATCAAGTTCAGCTCTTCTGACCTCTTCTATTGAAATCTCGACTTCCTTACCGGTCATCTTGATCAATTGTGCCTTGAGTTCATCAACGCCATTTCCCGATCTTCCTATAACCATACCCGGTCTTGCCGTTAGAATGATTACTCGAACTTTGTTTTCTGCAGCTCTTTCGACTAAAACTTTTGCGACGCCTGCTACATAAAGTTTCTTCTTTATATATTCTCTGATTTCATTATCTTCGACGAGCATATCGGCGAAGTTATTCTTGCTGGCATACCATTTTGAATCCCAGTCTTTTATCACACCGACTCTAAGTCCGTGTGGACTAACTTTCTGACCCATTTAGCTAACCTCCTATTCTTCGCCTTCTTCTTTAAGTGTTACTCCAACGTGGCTCGATCTTTTGAGTATCATCGAAGCTCTTCCTTGAGCCCCGGCTCTCCATCTCTTCATCGTAGATCCTTGGTTCGCATAAACCTCGGCAACATAGAGTTCATCTCTATTCATTCCGTGGTTTTCTTCAGCGTTTGCCGCTGCCGAAAGCATGACCTTTTCGACTATCTCCGCACCTTTACCCGGCGTAAACTTTAATATCGTTAATGCTTCGTCCAACTTCTTGCCTCTTACCAAATCCGTAATCGGTTTCAATTTGATAGGAGACATCCTTACATATTTTGCAACTGCTTTTGCTTCCATTTGTTTATCTCCTTCTATCTAACCTTTGAGGTTCTATCCCCGGCATGTCCTTTAAATGTTCTTGTCGGAGCAAATTCGCCGAACTTATGTCCTACCATATCCTCTGTTACGTATACCGGAACGTGTTTTCTTCCGTCATGTACCGCTATGGTATGTCCTACCATTTGAGGGAATATAGTAGAAGCTCTCGACCAAGTCTTTACCACTTTTTTCTCATTTGCTTCGTTCATAGCTTCTATAGTCTTAAGCAGCTTAGGTTGAACGAAAGGGCCTTTCTTAAGTGATCTTCCCATTATCTATGCTCCTTTCTTACTTCTCATTTCTCTTCTTAACAATATACTGATTCGAAGCCTTGTTCTTCTTTCTCGTCTTGTATCCGAGTGTAGGTTTACCCCAAGGCGTAACCGGACTCTTACGTCCGATAGGTGACCTTCCTTCACCACCACCGTGTGGGTGATCGTTAGGGTTCATTACCGAACCTCTGACATGAGGTCTTCTTCCCATGTGTCTAACTTTACCGGCTTTACCTATCTGTATATTTCCGTGGTCTTCATTTCCTACTTCACCGATAGTCGCGCGACAGTTAATCAAAACTTTTCTAACTTCTCCGGACGGCAATCTTACTTGAGCATATCTCTCTTCTTTTGCCATCAGCTGTGCGCCGTTTCCTGCAGATCTTGCAAGTTGTGCTCCTTTGCCCGGTTTCATCTCGATGTTGTGTATTACGGTACCTACCGGGATGTTGGCTATAGGAAGTGCATTTCCTACTTTGATATCGGATTCCGGTCCCGAATATACGGTGTCACCGACTTTTAAGCCCTTCGGGGAGATTATATAAGCTTTCTCTCCGTCCGCATAGACGAGGAGAGCTATATACGCCGTCCTGTTAGGGTCGTACTCTATAGCACTTACCTTTGCAGGGATTCCGTCTTTTCTCCTCTTGAAATCTATAATTCTATATTTAGCTTTCGCTCCGCCACCTCTATGTCTTACGGTTATTTTACCTCTTGAGTTTCTTCCCGCATGCTTTTTGAGCGATACAGTCAAGGATTTTTCCGGTTTTGACTTTGTAACTTCTTCAAAAGTTGAAACCGTCATTCCTCTAAGACCGGGAGAGGTCGGATTGTATTTTTTAATTCCCATGTTGACTACCTCCTACAGATTCTGGAAGAACTCGATCTCTTTGCTGTCATCCGTCAAAGTCACAATCGCTTTCTTATAAGCAGCTCTTCTGCCCTGCGTTCTTCCCATTCTCTTAAGTTTGCCGTCCATATTGATGACATTTATTTTTTTTACTTCTACGCCGAAGACTTCTTCGACTGCCAATTTGATTTCCGTTTTGTTGGCATCGGTAGCTACCTTGAAAGTGTACTTCTTCGAAGGAGCCAGATCCATACTGCGCTCTGAAATTATCGGCTTTAGTATAACATCGTATGCTGATCTCATTATACGTACACCTCCTCGATTTTCTTTACGGCTTCTTTCGTAACAACGAAACTGTCGTGATTTATTATCTCATATACGTTCATTGTACTTACGAGTGCCGTTCTAACTCCTTGGATATTCGCAGCCGATCTGATTACGTTATCGTCTTTTTCCGCTGTTACTATCAAAGTTTTTTTGCTCGCCTTGATGTTTTCGAGCACTTTTACCATGTCTTTCGTCTTAGGTTCGCTCATCTTAAGCTCATCTAAAACTACAATTTCTTTATCTGCAACCTTTGCCGAAAGAACCGACTTCAGTGCCAATCTCTTAAGTTTCTTTGGCACGGAATATCTATGATCTCTTGGCTTAGGTGCGAAAACGATTCCTCCGCCTATCTGTGAAGGATCCGTCGAACTTCCCTGTCTATGACGTCCTGTTCCCTTTTGTCTGAAAGGTTTTCTTCCGCCTCCTCTGACTTCAGCTCTCGTCTTTGCAGATTGAGTTCCCTGTCTTTGGTTCGCAAGATAGTTTACAACTACTGCGTGAACGGCGTCTTGGTTAGGTTCAATTCCGAATATCGAATCATTAAGCTCTATAGTGCCGGCTTCCTTGCCTTCCATATTGAGCATAGTTAGTTTAGCCATTATTTCGTCCTCCTTTCCGCTGGTCCTACTTGCCTTGACCCTTGATAGCATAGCGTACTCTTACGAGGCTGCCTCTACCGCCGGGAACAGCGCCTTTAATAAGCATCAAGTTCCTGTCGGTGTCTATCTTTACGAGTTCGACATTTTGTACTGTAACTGTTTCACATCCCATTCTTCCAGGTGACTTGTTGCCCTTGAATACTCTTGACGGATATGTTGCTCCTGCCAATGCACCATGCAACCTCTTATGTTTTGAACCATGGCTCATAGGGCCTCTGTGATGTCCGTGTCTTTTGATGTTACCTTGCGTGCCTTTACCTTTAGATGTTCCCGTAACATCGAGCTTCTTACCGACTTCGAAATCAGCAACCGTTATTTCCTGTCCCAGCTCATACGTTTCACCTTCTTCTACGGTGAATTCCGCGAGATGTTTCTTTAGAGAAACGCCACTCTTTTCGAAGTGTCCCGTCTTAGGTTTATTCACTCTGTGCGCAAGCGTATCTTCATATCCGACTTGAACGGCATTATATCCATCCGTTTCAATCGTTTTAATCTGCGTTACGAATTCAGGTCCTGCCTGAACTACTGTAACGGGTATAACTTCACCGTTTTCGGTAAAGATTTGGGTCATACCTACTTTTTTCCCTAAAATTGTTTTCATAATTTATGTTTCCTCCGATTCTTACATTGGACCGTGCATCGCACGTTCTTCTAAGGGAGATCCCTTACTCTTTTAAAGCTACAGCTTGATTTCGATATCAACACCTGCAGGCAAGTCGATCTTAGTCAACGCATCTGTCGTCTGTATAGTTGCGTTAGTAATATCGATTAAGCGCTTGTGGGTTCTCTGTTCAAACTGTTCTCTACTGTCCTTATATTTGTGTACCGCTCTTATTATCGTTACTACTTCTTTCTCCGTAGGTAGCGGAATAGGACCTGATACATCAGCACCTGTTTTTTTAGCTGTTTCGACTATTTTGGCTGCCGACTTGTCTAATAGTGCATGGTCATAAGCCTTAAGTCTGATTCTGATTTTTTGTAACTCGCTCATTTTCTCCTCCTGAATAAATTATTTTGTACAGTTTTCGCTATGCTTGTACAAGGTTTACCATTGCTGTTTCAACGGATTATTGCTTTCGCTTACTTCGTACACATCTCCGTGCGTTTCTTTGTTTTTAACGCAAAACAACAATAACACCTTCGCCCTCATCGAGTGAAGACAATTCTCTGCGAAAATTACCTGATAGCTCAGCAACTTCTCGCATCATCGCTCAAAGCAAGCCATAACAGTATATTACATCTTTTTTCCTATTGCAAGATATTTTTCAAAAAATATTTGCGGCATGATTATGTGAGATTTCTGTGTTTATAGCGCTTTAACCAAATAAAATCTTCATTTATCAAGCACATTACTTGGTTTTTATTTACACGCCACCTGGCGTTTGTTTTAACCGTCTTTGCAGGCATATAAAAAGAAGAGAACGGTTTAAAACCATCCTCATTCTCTTACAGGTATTCTGTTATATTAGCTCCGCCCCGACATTTTACATAGAACCATTATTACGCCAATGTCCAGCTCTTAGCATTTTCGCGCGCCTTTATAAAGTCGGAGTAAATGCCTTCTTCCTTCATCAGCTCGTCATGGGTTCCTCGTTGCGCCAATATACCTTCGTTTATCGTCAGTATTTGGTCTGCGTGTTTAACGGTTGATAGTCGATGCGCAATCGATATTACCGTTTTACCCTTGCATAAAACATCTATAGCTTTGAGTATTTCATACTCGTTTTCCGGATCTACGGAGCTGGTCGCCTCATCGAGCAGTACTATCGGAGCGTCTTTCAGTAGGGCTCTTGCAATCGATATTCTCTGTTTTTCTCCTCCGCTTATATTGCTTCCTCCTTCGCCTATTACGGTATCGTATCCATCTTTCATCTTCATTATGAAGTCGTGGCACATCGCTTTTTTGCTGACTTCTATAATTTCTTCATCAGTTGCGTCAGGTTTTGCAAATTTTATATTGTTCTTAACGGTATCGCTAAACAGATATACATCTTGAAATACGAGCGATAGATTCTTTAAAAGAGCGTCGACGTTGTAGTCCTTTATATTCTGCCCACCAATTTTTATAACACCGCTGTCAACATCGTAAAATCTTGCCATTAAATTTATCAATGTGGTTTTACCGCTACCGGACGGACCAACAATTGCAGTTTTTGAGCCTTCTGCAATTTTGAAACTCATATCGTTTATTACAGTCTTATCACCGGTATATCCAAATTTAACGTGTTCAAACTCTATATTCTTTACACCATCGATTGAGAATATTTCTCCATTTTCAATATTCGGTATATCCATTATTTCATTCAGGTAATCCAAATGCGCCGGATTTTTGACAAGCAGTAATGAAGATGCATCGAGTTGCTTTAATCCACCAAACAACATAAATGATGCTGCAGACAGCGTCAGCGCCTGAGGCATTGTGACTTCGTTTTGCGTGAACAGATAACAAGCATATAGAGTTGTAATAAGGCTGGAAGCATGCAATATCGTTCCGAAAATCTTAGAGTAAATCGTAAATTTAACCTCAATATCCGTCTGCTTTTTTTCGATATCGTGAGCCGTCTTATATACTGCTGAATGTATCTCCTTTATCTCGCTTTCCTTGACATGTGGAAAACTCCTTAAAACCGGTATTCCCCTCAGTCCGTCTATGAGCGCATCTGAAAACAATGCAGTGGCTTGGTGTTCTTCCCTTATATACTTTTTACCCGTTTTAAACATCAGGAATACGAATGACCATGCGATTGCCACCAATATAAGGCTCAACGCTCCAATTTTAACGTTCATGCTAAAAAGCCCGAGCAAGAGAAAGAACGACAGCGACATGCCTGAAATGGTGAACGTAAATGTTAATTGAGATAGATTTTCGAGATTTCTCAATATATTGGTGAAGCACGATAAAATATTTGAAAGGCTTTGCTCACTAAAATACCCCATACGAGCCTTCTTAAGACGTTCACCTACGTCTAACCTGTAATCCTTATATATTGAGAAAAAGACTCCCGCTATAAATTTATTTTGAAGCCAATTGCAGAGGAAGTTAAATAAAAACCCCGCGCCTAAAATTCCAACTACCAATCCGATGCTCCCTGCGGAAACATCGTCGAGATAATAGAAAGCAAAATAGATTGCAGAAAAACTCATTATAAGGGAAAGGTTTTGTACAAAGACCATGACCATTCCCGTGATTAGTTTCTTTCTGTATTTACCGGATATTTTTATGGAGCGACTTATGAAATCAAACATATTACACCTCCTCGTCGTATTTCTTGTTTAAGCTTCTATAAAGACTGCTGTTTTCTATCAAATCGTCATGTTTCCCTTGAGCTTGAATCTTACCTTCGTCCATTACAATTATACGATCAGCATGTCTTATAGTATGAAGCCTGTGCGCTATAACTATTAAAGTTTTATCCTTTATCAAGCCTGATATCGCTTCTTGTATAAGCGCTTCATTCTCAGGGTCTGTATATGCCGTTGCCTCATCTAAAACAACTATATTCGACGGTTTCAATATGCACCGTGCGATTGCAATTCTCTGTTTTTCTCCACCGGATAACAGGTTTCCTGCATCTCCCGGTTTCGTATCATAAGCGTCAGGGAGTTTCATGATGAAGTCGTGGCATTTTGCAGCCTTAGCAGCCGCAATTACTTCCTCTTTCGTAGCATCAGGGTTCCCGATTTTAATGTTATCCAATATGCTTACGTCGAAAAGATAATTCTCCTGTGAAACGTATGCAATTCTATCCATTAACTGCTTAAATGGGATTTTTTCAGACTCAATTCCCTCTACGAGAATTTCACCTTCATTCACGTCCCAGTATCCGGAAATGAGTTTGGCAATTGTCGACTTGCCGCTGCCGGACGGACCGACTATGGCGGTCATCTGATTCTTTTCGGCTTTAAAAGTTATATTCTTCAAAACCTCTTGACCCTCTTTATATGAAAACGATACATTATCAAATTCCACGCCTCTTGTAGCGTCAAATCGGGGTTCCACATCATCTCCCGGTCTCTTTTGCGGCTTCATGAATAGGAGCCCGCGTATATCCATCCATGTAGTGGATGCGAGCTGATATAATTCGAAACTTTGAGTTATTGCAAATGAATTAGGCAAGACCGAAAGAGGCAGTACCACCGACAACAGAAAAGTCGATATCGTTATCTCTCCCTTGCTATAAAGATAAAGTGCAAGCGGAAGTGTCAGTATTAGCGGTGTCATAGTCGCAGCCATAAATAAAGCCATACCTATCCAGCTTTGCTCCCACCACTTCATTGTGGAATCGTGATAAAAATTCACCGAGTCAGAAAATCGCTTATATGATTTTTCACCCTGTAAGAATGCCTTGATTACAGGAATTCCGCGCACATATTCGCCGCTGCTTTCTGCGACATTTGAATAACTCGTAAGCCAAAGAATCATTCTCGCCTTATAATTATGCATCATTACAAACGCACCTAAGAAAGCAAGAGGAAGTGGGGCGAATATAGACAGGCCTATTCTCCAATCTAAAAAGAGCAACACAATCGTGCATAAAATTGGATGAAGTATTTTACTCGGCAATTCCGGCATTATATGTGCAACCCAATCTTCGAGTTCTCCAACCTTATCATGTATTATTACCTTTATCTTAGCGACAGGGTTTTCGACCATATAACCTAAAGGTATTTCTTTGAGTTTCTCAAATAGAGAAGCTCTCAACCTCGCGAGTATGCTGAAAGACGTCTTATGAGAAATAGTAGTACTAAAACCGGTTAGTACTAAATGCGTCGTCAGGCTCGCTAAAGCTAAAAGTGCATATAACGTTAGCGATTTGAAATCCCCTGCTCCTGATGTGAAGTATCCCAATATCCATGTTGCCGCATACGCTGCAAAGAAATATGATGCAAAAGCGAATATTTCCCCTATGCAAGCAAAAAGAATGGAAAGGTTCAACTTTCTTTTGAGTTCAGGTGCCACTGAAAAAAGCTCGTTAGTAAGCTTCGTCGGAGATATCTGCTCCTGTTCATACTGCATTTCAACTTGCTCGTCGACCAACTTCAATACGCTTTCAGGCACATCAGGAACTAATCCTTTTATTTGTTTTTTTAATTCTGCCGCTTCTTGAGTACGGTCTTTACTGTCATGTTTATCCTTTCTTGGCATTATGCCCTCCTTAATATAATTTATATGATGATATTATTCCTTTACCTTGCCACAACTTGTCAAATACACCTTGTAAAACACACGCGGTTTAGCTATGACTAACTAATATTTAATATACCTTGTTTCTTTTTTTATAAACAGAAATACCTTTATTTACCTTTAATATACAATATACTTGCAAAGGCATTACAGAGAACCCCCGCAATGCCTTTACACTTTACTTCTATCAATACATTTCGTTTCAATCACTATATGGCATTATTTAGAGTGAATCCTCCACTCTTCAGATGCACATCAGGTAGGTTTTTGCGTCTTATTTTTCCTGACTTCACGCATCACTTCTCCAGCCGAAACGTTACAGCCACAGGAGTCTGTACCGGAAGACTTTGAGCTTCCACAGGAAGAACACCCACCTCCGCAACCGCCGTTTTTGCGTTCTCTCCATAGATATCTTATCGCAAAGAATACGACTAACCCGAGAACGGTCAAAACTATAGCGTAACCTAAATACGGATTCATTGCCTCACTTCCCTTCTATAGATTTACTCCGAATATAATCCATTTACTTAAATTCCTATACGGATTTCAGAATAAATATCCTATTCTATTTTGTTTCGGCTGCCTGAACTGAAGTAAGATTCTTGTCATTCTTTGGAACGTATCCTTTTCTTACTAACAGGTATATTATACCCACAAGCAATGCGATACCAATCACAGGTCCAATTCCAAATGCGACCTCTCCGACTATCAATCCTACGACATTATATCCTATAAAAGCAAGTACATATGCCCATACAGTCATCCATGCTACAGCTGCCGTAGTCCACTTTGTACTTCCCATTTCGCGCTTGATAGCTCCTATTGCAGCGAAGCAAGGTGCACAGAGAAGGTTGAATATCATAAACGCAAGTCCTCCCATAGGAGTATAGTCTTTTGCAACACGACCCCAGATTTGTTCACCCGTTTCCGAAAGTTCACCGTCAGAATCGTTATAGTTATACAATACACCGAACGTTCCTACGACTTCTTCTTTAGCGATTAAACCTGTAACCGTAGCTACAGTAGCTTTCCAGTTGCCAAATCCAAGAGGCTTAAATAGTGGAGAAACCGCACTTCCAAGGCTTGCCAGTGCTGAATCATCCATAGCGTTTACTTCTTCTACAGGAATATCCCTCTTAGCCGCAAGGTCTTCCATATATTCCGCCGTTACGAGATTTTCATCTTCATATAAACGGTCTACCATTCCAAACTTGCCGTTTACCGAGCCAAAGCTTGTGAGGAACCAGATTATTATCGTCGATATGAGTATGACCGATCCTGCTCTCTTGATGAATGCCCATCCGCGTTGCCACGTAGTAATCAGTATATTTTTTATCGATGTTATATGATAGGCAGGCAGTTCCATTACAAACGGAGCCGGATCTCCTGCAAGCGATTTAAACTTCTTAAGAATTAACCCCGATAGTATTATCGAACCGATTCCGAGGAAGTATGCACCCGAAGCAACCCATGGTGATCCTCCAAGTACAGCACCTGCAATTAACCCTATAATTGGAAGCTTCGCGCCACAAGGCATAAATGTAGCCGTCATTACGGTCAGTTTTCTATCTCTATTCTGTTCTATAGTTCTTGCCGCCATTACTCCAGGAACTCCGCAGCCCATAGATACCATGCAAGGTATGAAACTCTTTCCTGAGAGACCAAACTGTCTAAACACTCTATCCATTACGAAAGCAACACGCGACATATAACCTATATCTTCCAATATTGCCATCAGGAAGAAGAGAACGAGCATTTGAGGCACGAAGCCTAAAACTGCACCTACACCTGCAACGATACCGTCTTGTATCAAGCTATAAATCCAAGTTCCCTCAGATAATCCAAGAGCTCCAAGAATAGCGTCAAATCCGTTAGGTACCCATTCGCCAAATATCACATCATTAGTAAACTCGGTAGCCTTCGTTCCGATTGAGAACGACCAACCACCCATCGCGATTGCATAAATCAAAAACATAACTACAGCAAATATAGGAAGTCCCAAAATCCTGTTGGTTACGACCTTATCTATCCTATCGGATAATTTCATATTGTCTTTAGCTTTTACTTTTTTAACGGAATTTGACGTGATTTCCGTTATATAGTTATATCTTGCATTTGCGATGATACTTTCAGAGTCATCATCGTATGCTTTCTCACATGCTTTAATTATTTCTTCTATCTTGCCTGAAACGCTTGATATCGAAAGTTTTTCAGCAATCTTCTCATCTCTTTCAAAGAGCTTGACAGCATGCCAGCGCAATAGCTCATCTGTAACTTTACCTTTGATCAACGTTTCAATGTCCTGAATCGCCTTTTCAATATCCTCGGCAAAGAACTTAGGAATTTCCACTTCAGCTGATTTCTTAGCTTCTTCTACTGCCAAATTGATAGCTTCAATCGCGCCTTCTCCCTTGAGAGCACTTACTTCTATAACCTTACATCCGAGCGATTTACTCAATTTTTCCACATCGATTTTGTCACCGCTTTTTCTGACCAAATCTATCATGTTAAGCGCTATAACGACCGGAATACCCAGTTCCATCAACTGTGTAGATAAGTATAAATTTCTTTCAATATTAGTTCCATCTACTATGTTTAAAATTGCATTCGGTTTTTCATTGACCAGATAGTCACGAGATACGACTTCCTCCAACGTATATGGAGAAAGCGAATATATTCCGGGAAGATCCTGTATTAAAACTTCTTTATTCCCTTTTAGTTTACCCTCTTTTTTTTCAACAGTAACGCCCGGCCAGTTTCCTACGTACTGATTTGAACCGGTCAACGCGTTAAACAGTGTGGTTTTACCACTGTTAGGGTTGCCTGCCAATGCTATGGTAGTAGCCATTTTTTCTCCTTTCTTAATCCTTTAGCCTTACTGAACTTCTATCATTTCAGCGTCGGCTTTTCTAACTGAAAGCTCATAGTCACGAATGTTTAATTCCATAGGATCCCCGAGCGGCGCAACTTTTCTTACGAATATTTCAACGCCTTTCGTGATTCCCATATCCATTATGCGCCTTTTTACAGGCCCTGTTCCGTGCAGCTTGAGAACCTTTACGGTTTCTCCAACGGAAACATCTCGTAGTGTCTTCATATGTTCCTCCTTTGTATGTCTCCTTCATAGGTACGTTTAGTTTATAAAAATCTTACTTGCCATCTCGCGCGTGATTGCAAGTGTAGAATTTTTTATCTTGACTATTAGATTTCCGCTTTGGGACTGAATTATACTCACTTTTGTGCCCTCGACAAATCCCAAGTCGATCAATCTCTGTCTATCTTTACCTGTGCCTCCGATTCTTACTACGGTAACAGTGTCTCCCAATTGCGCCATCGTTATAGGCATAATGACTACCCCTTCTCTCATATTCTTTGTATCTTGTATAGCAAACATTAGTTTATACCAACTAATTATTGTTTGTCAAGTTTTCTACACTCGTTCCATAGGTCGTTACCTGTTTAAATTTAGGGATTTAACCTATAAACGCAAAAAGCCCTTTCAGATTCGCGGCGTACTTTAATTCGGTCAACCACATAATCTGCTCGGGCTTATTTATTTTATATAATTTTATCGTACAATCGACTGAAATTCTACTGCATCGATAATACCTTGTAATCCTTAGACTCTACTGCAGTTTTAAGTTTGTCGACATCAACCTTTTCCTCGGATACTACAGTAGCAATATTATTCTCATGATCTGCCGCCACCTCTATTACTCCCGGCACCGACTCAAGTGCCTTTTTTACGGTCGCCTCACAATGCTTGCACATCATTCCTTCAATTCTCATTACTACTTCTCTATTGTTTGACATATCTTCCTCCCCTATCATTTCACTTGATATAATAACATTCCTATAAATATCGACTCTGTTCAGTCTTAAAGAATTTGATACCACGAAAAAGCTCGACAAACTCATAGCGGCGGCTCCTATCATAGGGTTTAATGACCAGCCTAATGCTGATATAAAAACCCCTGCTGCGAGTGGTATTCCAAGTACATTGTAGAAAAATGCCCAGAATAAGTTTTCGTGTATCTTCTTAAGCGTGGCTTTAGATAGGCCGATTGCTGCCACAACATCATTGAGGCTACCTCTACTCAATACGACGTCCGCTGCATCTATAGCCACATCTGTGCCCGCACCTATTGCCATTCCAATGTCGGCGCTTACTAGTGCAGGAGCATCGTTTATACCGTCTCCGACCATCAATACTTTCGAGTTCTTTTGAAGGTTTCTCACTGCCGCTTCTTTTTCAGCCGGCAGCACCTCAGATATAACTTCATCAACACCTACATCAGCACCTATCCTTTGAGCTGTATTATCATTGTCGCCTGTCAGCATAACCGTTTTTAATCCCATTCTGCGCATCGCTTCTATTGCAAATGTGCTATCTTCTTTTACTTCATCAGCTACAGCTATAGCCCCTATCAAATCTTGCTCCTTAGCAAACAGCAAACACGTCTTTCCTTGCAGCTCAAGAGACTTCATCTGTTCATTGAAATCATCGGGAATATCTACTATACCCCCTATATATGTGCGGCTTCCCGCTAATATTTTTTCGCTTCCGATTATAGCCGTCAAACCACGTCCTGCCTCTATTTTAAAGGCTTCGGTATGAAGAAACTGTATAGAGCGGCTTTCCGCTTCCTTTATTATGGCTTTTGATAGAGGGTGCTCACTCTTAGATTCAATGGACGCCGCAAAAGTTATAAGCTCATCTGTCGTATATTCTCGTGTTTCCAATATATCGGTAACTACAGGTTCTCCCTTTGTTATCGTTCCGGTTTTATCTAAAACTACCGTTTTAACCTTTCCCGTTTCTTCAAGCGATACCGCTGTCTTAAATAGTATACCGTGTTTTGCACCGACACCATTTCCGACCATTATTGCCACAGGCGTTGCAAGACCTAATGCACACGGGCAACTTATTACCAATACTGAAATCGCACGAGCAAGCGCATAGCCTATTTCTGCACCTGAAATCAGCCAAACTATCGCCGTAATTACAGATATACTCATTACCACAGGCACGAATACCCCTGAAACTCTATCTGCAATCTTTGCAATAGGTGCTTTCGTAGCGGCGGCATCAGAAACCATTTCTATAATACGAGAAAGCGTTGTATCCTTGCCAACTCTCGTAGCTCTGCACGTCAAGTGACCGTAACTATTAGAGGTGGCGGCCGATACCGTATCTCCTTCAGATTTATTTTGCGGAATGCTCTCTCCCGTCAGCATAGATTCATCTACAGCACTTTGTCCGCCAATCACAACTCCGTCTACCGGTATGTTTTCTCCGGGGCGGACTACAAACACATCGCCCGTACTTACTTCGTCTATGTGTACCGTTTTTTCAATACCACCTATTACTATAGTTGCCGTCTGTGGATATAACATAATTAAACTTTTAATTGCATCTGTCGTTTTACCTTTTGATCTGGCTTCAAGCATTTTACCTAAAGTAATTAGCGTTACTATCATTGCGGCTGCTTCAAAATAAAGATTATGAGAAATCGCACCGACGACTTCAGAATTTCCCGCTAAATTTTTATCGGTCATCTTGAAAAGCAAATACAGACTCCAACCAAACGATGCAGATGAACCGAGCGCCACAAGAGTATCCATATTCGGCGCTAGGTGAAGCAAACTTTTAAAGCCGTTCGTAAAGAATTTCCTGTTTATGACCATGACTACGATTGCAAGTATCATCTGCACCATTGAGATTGCAATGTAATTGCATTCGAAAAATTCCGGAAGGGGCAACCTTAACATAGAATGCCCCATGGAAAAATACATCAGCACCAAAAGAAATACCGACGATATGACTAACCTGTTTTTTAAAATTGGAGTTTCATTATCCTGTAATTGCTCTATATTATTAGAATTCGCAAGCGTCCGCGATGATTCGTTATCCACATATTCACTTTTAGCTTCATATCCGGCATCTCTAACAGCATGCAATATATCTTCGCTGTCGACTTTTCCTTCTACGCTTAAAGAGTTGGTCAGCAAACTTACGCTGCAAGCGTCTACCCCCTCAATCTTACTTACAGCCTTCTCTATACGAGCCTGACAAGCCGCACAGCTCATGCCCGAAACTTTGTATTTTTTCATTTAAATTACCTCTTTTAACTTCATACACAATATACACAAAAGCAAACATCGGAACTTACGTTCCGATGTTTGCTGTGTGGTACATTATTTGGTGGGTTAAACATTTATGTTGTTTCTTAATCTAATCTACTATCTAATATTGAATCTTGCATACTCTATGTAAAGCGGAGCAGCATTCATTCCGTAATCTTTTTCCGCATTCAATTTTTCAATGCGAGCAGTTTCCAATTTTCCGGTATTTCTCTTAGCTGATAAAAACTTAATAATATTAAACATTTTTACCTCCTCATCGGCTTCGCCGATCATCTCATCAATTCATTCTTCTTTCTATGGCTTTATATTACATCTTTTTTTATCATTAGTAAAACGCTTAATTTTCATTTTTTTAATTAGTTTTACTCATGATACCCCTATAAAAGAAGGTCCTCTTGGACCTTCTTGGTTTAAATAAAATGAATTACGCCGTTTCACGTTTTTCCGCCGGTTCTTCCTCCTTTTTAACAGGAGGCGACGGTTTTTTCTTTTTTAATCTAAAGTTTTGTATAGCTCCGGTAGGGCAGACCTTCGCGCACATACCACAGTTCTTGCACGTGTCAGGGTCTATGAACGCAAGATTATCTACAACCTTAACGGAATCAAACTTGCATGCCGTTTCACACTTCTTACATCCTATACAACCGACTTGACAGGCTTTTCTCGTTGATCCACCTTTCTCGTTGCTGTGGCATAAGCATATTACCTTATTCTTTTCGGCAGATATTCTTATGATGTTTTGTGGACAAGCTGTAGCGCATGCTCCACAAGCGACGCACGCGTCACGATCTACTTTTGCAACACCATTTATAACTCTTATCGAATCAAAATCACATGCTATTTCGCAGTCTCCTAATCCGAGACATCCGAATGCGCAAAGTTTATTACCACCAAAAAGCTGCTTTGCTGCTTTACAGCTTTTCATACCTTTATATTCTAAAAGTGATTTTGCTGCCGTGCTGTTTCCGTTACACATGACAACTGCTACTTGTTTTGCAGAAGACCCTGCCTCAACGCCAAGAATTTGGGCAAGTTTTTGTGCAACCTCCGCACCCCCTACAGGGCATTTATTACATGACAGACTTGAATCAGCGGCAAGGGAATTCGCATAATCTTCGCAACCTGCAAATCCGCATCCTCCGCAGTTAGCGCCCGGCAGAGCCTCACATAATGCCGCTGCAGTTTCATCTACAGGGACAAAGAATACCTTTGAAGCTACCGATAAAACTATCGCACATGCCGCACCTACTGCAACTACTACTAATATTGCTTCTAACATTTATGTAGCCTCCTTCCTAAGCGAATAATCCGCTGAATCCCATGAAGCTAAGGCTTAAAATCGCAGACGATACGAGAGTTAACGGAACACCCTTAAATGCCTCCGGTACTCCTTCCTCGTTTACGAGCTTAGTGCTTCTTATACTTGCAAACAGCACGAGTGCTATAGTAAAACCGACAGCTGCGCCTATTGCATTAGCTATTGACTCACCGAAGTTATATCCAGCATCTATACTCGCTATACATACCGCAAGTACTGCACAGTTGGTAGTTATCAGAGGAAGATATACACCGAGCGAACTGTAAAGCGCAGGAATATATCTCTTTAACATCATCTCTATAAGCTGTACCAAAGATGCTATTACAAGAATGAACACTATCGTCTGAAGATACTTAATATCAAATCTATCCAATACTTGCTGTATCGGCCACGTTACCGCCGTTGCAATTACCATTACGAATATGACGGCGCCTCCCATTCCGACTGCCGAATCCAGTTTCTTCGACACTCCGAGGAACGGACATATTCCGAGGAATTGTGCAAGCACGTAGTTATTAACTAAAATCATGCTCAACACTATCGGTAGCACTCTCATTATTGCTTCCATGTTAAGCCCCCTTCTCTTCCGTCTTCTTCGGAGCTGTTATCTTCGTTTCTGACAATATTGCCATTTCCTCTTCTCCGAAATCTCTACGTTTTATCGATTTATCTCTGATTATATAGTTAACTGCCGCTACCAAAATAGCGTAGGTGAAAAATCCACCGGGCGCTAAATTCAATATTCCAACGCCTTCAATCTTTCCGGCTAAAATGGATATACCGAACAAGGTGCCTGCACCAAAGAATTCACGAAGCATTCCCATAAGCACAAGAGAACCTATATAGCCTATTCCCATTCCTATACCGTCGAGTGCAGAGTCAACTATATTGTTCTTACTCGCAAACATTTCTGCACGACCCAATATTATACAGTTTACAACTATCAAAGGAATAAAGAGCCCTAAAGATTTATCGAGTGCAGGCAGGAATGCCTTCATCATAAGTTGTACAACCGTTACAAATCCTGCTATTACAACGATAAAGCAAGGGATTCTTACATTATCGGGAATTATATTCCTGATTGCCGATATAAATATGTTTGACAGCACCATTACTACCGTAAAGGCAACGCCCATTCCAAGAGCATTAAGCGCAGTCGAACTCGTCGCGAGTACCGAACAACAGCCAAGTAAAAGTACCAATACCGGATTTTCTCTTATTATGCCCTTAGTCAGAATTTGCAGTTTACCATTTTTCTTTACTTCCATTAGAGGTCACCTCCCATGCTCTTAAGCTGTTCGAGTGCCCCATAAACACCGTAATGTACAGCGTTTGAGGTTACTGTAGCGCCCGAAACGGCATCGACTGTCTGCTCATCTTTCGCTGTCGTTGAAACGAGTTCATTAAGTCCGTTATACTGTGCCAAGTGTTCTACAGTCTGCGCTTTAGTACCGACCCCCGGAGTATCCGTATGCGCGGTAACCTTTACTCCGGTTATGACTCCGTCTTTACTCACGCCTACCATCTCCGTTATAGGTCCACCAAATGATTTTGTTTGAACGGTTACAACGTATCCCGCACCATTATTTGCAGCATATACCTCCGTGACTTCAACTTTACCGTCATCAGTTTTAAAAAGTTCGCCCTCTTGTAAAGTGAACGCATCGGCTTCAGCTAATAGTTCCTGACGAGCTTGATCAGCGTCGGCTTGTGCTCTTTGCGCTATTATAGGGTTGGTAATTCCATAAGTTAATGCAAGAGCTGCCGTTATCACGAAACATATACAGATGAGGACTATGATAGGTCTGATGTATTTTGAAAATAGATTATTACTTTTCATCTTTATTCTTTTTACCTCCTCCGTATGATAACTTCATGCAAAGCATATCGATGAGCGGCGTTAAAACGTTCATCAATAATATTGAAAACGATACGCCTTCAGGATAACCTGCCCAAAGTCTTATGATCATCGTAAAGAAACCGCAACCGATTCCCATGATAACCTTTCCAAGAGGCATTATAGGGCTCGTTACATAGTCTGTAGCCATGAATATGGCACCGAGCATTACACCACCACCTAATATATGGAAAGTTGCCATTTTAAGTGCGTCTACTTCCCCTCCCATAGAGTAGTAATATATATACGCTATTACGAACACCGTTGCTATAAACGCAACAGGAGTAGCAGGCGAAATTATTTTTTTGTATACGAGGAAAAGCCCTCCTATTATTAGAGCGAGAGCACTTACTTCACCAAGCGATCCGCCGATGGTTCCCAGGAACATACTCATGTTGCTCGGCAGGTCTAAATCAGCCAGTTCCGTTAGCTCTGCTTCCTTTAAAATTCCAAGAGGTGTTGCAGCAGTCGCCCCATCATATGACATAGCTGCAGGCCACGAGGTCATTCTCGTAGTAAATGATAAAGTGAGAAATATCCTGGCGACGATTGCAGGGTTTGCAAAGTTTCTACCAAGACCCCCATAAAGTTGCTTGACTATAACAATAGCTACGAATGAGCCTAATATAGCCATCCAAATAGGGAAATTGGAAGGAACGTTGAAGGCTATAAGTGCCCCTGTAACTACGGCACTTAAATCGCGTACCGTATTTGGACGTTTCATAACCTTTTCGTATCCCCATTCGAAGAAAGCCGAAGATACTATACATACTACGGTTAAAAGCAACGCCCTGTAACCGAAAACATATGTGCTTGCCGCAAGCGCCGGAACGAGTGCTATTAAAACGTATAGCATCGTCTTTTGCGTATCAAGTTTAGATACCAGATGCGGTGCAGATGACACCGTTAAATTGCTGTAATTTTTCTGTTCCATTATTTTATCCCCGCCTCCTTTACAAGCCCTTTGCTGAGCTTATTTATAAACGCCAGCGGACGCCTTGCGGGGCATACGTATGAACAGCTCCCACATTCCATGCACTGCATGATTTGAAGATATGCAAGCTTGTGCGCATCTTTTACGGCATAAGCATCTGCAAATCCTGTAGGCAATAAATTAAAAGGACATGCCTGATGACAGCGTCCACAGTTTATACATGCTGTTTCTTCCGGGATTAAGGCTTGATCACCCGTGAAAGCCAAAATAGCGTTGTTATTCTTCACTATCGGCATATCATCTGAAGGAATGGCTCTACCCATCATAGGGCCTCCCATCAATATTTTTTTAGGTTCTTCCTTATATCCTCCGCAAAATTCTATAATTTTGTTAATAGGCGTGCCTATCATAGCTGTAACATTCTTAGGTTCGCTTACCGCATCGCCGTCGATAGTCATTCTCTTTTTGATTAGAGGAACACCGTCTCTAAAGTATTGCCCTACAAATGCTACGGAAGTGACATTAGATAATATTATTCCAAGCTGTGCAGGAAGAACTCCTGCGTCCATATGCTTACCTGTTATCTCGTATACCAATACGCGCTCAGCACCTTTTGGATACCTCGACTGCAGGGTGAACGTATGAAGATTATTAAGCCCTTGTTCCTTAAACATGGAATCAAGTTTTGCAATTGCGTCACGCTTATTCGCTTCTATTCCGATATATCCGTCCTTCAAATCGAGGTGTTTCATTATAAGAAGCATTCCGTCTATTATATCTTGAGTGTCTTCAAGCATCGTCCTATGATCGGAAGTTATAAACGGTTCACACTCAGCACCATTGACTATGAGGGTGTCGACTTCATCTATATTTTTGGGATTATATTTTATATGAGTAGGAAATGACGCTCCTCCTAACCCTACGAGTCCGCTGTTTTTAACGGCTTCGACAAAACCGGCTAGGTCATCTACCTTTGGAACTTCAATATCCTCAGACATTTCCTGCTTCTTATCCGTTTCTATTACTATAAGAGTATCCGTTCCTCCCATAGCATTACGCTGAGTTTCGATACCCTTTACCTTGCCGGATACGCTGGAATGTATAGGCGCGCTCACAAAAGCATCTACATCACCTATCTTTTGCCCAACCTTAACCAAATCGCCTCTCGCGACAAGAGGCTTACATGGAGCACCTATGTGCTGTGACATTGATATTTTAACAATATCGGGTATCGGAATCGCTTCAGTCGCGCAGGCGGCAGTATTTTTATAGTGCCCTGCATCAATGCTTCTCAAATGCTTGGCATTTAGACCCATATCTGAAACCTTCCTTTCTTAAAAAAATAATAAAAACATAATCATACGCAACAATTATACAACAATGTGTATAAAAAATCACAATAATATCATCGATTCGTTTCTATATTATCAATTATTTTGTTGATTCACATTCGGTTCACTAATCCGTTTTTCTCGCTGCAATCTTTACTATATCAGCATATCTTTCCATTATCTTGTCATAGTTTTCAGGTATATGGGGGAACAAACACTTGCTGCAGTCTTTAAACCCCGAATCTGTATACGAAAAATTTCCACCGCATTTGTCGCCTAAAGCGTAAAGCGGGCAATAACAAAATAAGCAATTAAATCTGCTTTCATCTTTTACCTTATGACACGGAAAAAACTCACATTCTTTATGACTGAAAAAAGCGTAACGCCTTTCACCTTTCTTTACATCTGTCATATCGCTCTCCTTCTTGCCTTTGTAACCGGTCTAAGTTATATTATTTAAGTAACTATATTGTAACACAAATCGGAGGTCATTTTGAACATAATACTTCAGGGATTGCTTTTAGGTTTTGCTTACGTAATGCCTATAGGAACACAAAATATATTCGTAATAAATACCGCACTAACTCAATCCAGAAAGCGTGCGCTGACAACCGCAGGAATAGTATTCTTCTTTGACGTCACACTTTCCTTGGCTTGCTTCTTCGGGATCGGTGCATTTATGGGCTTATCCCCTTGGATAGAATTTTCAATACTTGGAATAGGTTCTATAATAGTTTTATGGATTGGATTTTCAACAATAAAATCTAAAGCTACTCTTGAAGATAACGGGGATAAGCTGGATATTCCAATAACAAAAGTTATAGTCGCAGCATGCGTCGTCACTTGGTTTAATCCACATGCAATAATTGATGGAACCATGCTTCTTGGTGCTTTCCACGCTTCGCTTGAAGCCAGCGAATACCTATTTTTCATATTAGGCGTTTCACTGGCCTCATTCACATGGTGGTTTGCGCTTTCCTCGTTTGTTTCGATATTCCACGGTCGTGTAAACGAGAAAGCACTTAAAATCATCAATATAGTCTGTGGACTTATAATAATGTTCTATGGAGTGAAGTTATTTATCAACTTCATCGAAGCATTTAATTTAATGTTCTAACGAAATCAACTATAGCTCCAACATTTCTATATACGATAGGTTCCACACCGTCTTTTACGATTAGCGCAGGTACGGATTTAATGTCGTATTTCGAAGCTATGTTTATCCCGTCTTTGTCTTGTGTTGATACCAGTTTATATTCCAATCCGGCACGCTCCAAATGTTGCTTTGCCACATTGCAATTAGGGCAAGTATTTGACGTTAGAAGAGTTACAGTATTCTCGCTTACATCATACGACTGTCTGTTTTTAAATTCACTTGATTTGCCCTCATTCCAATTTTTTACAGGCCTATAATATCCCGTTATCCTCGAATACACTTCGGTTTCTTTGCCACAATTCGGGCAGGCGAAATGTTCACCTTCTATGTATCCATGATCGTTGCATACCGAATATACGGGAGAAATCGTATAGTAAGGCAGTTTGAAGTTATGTGCTATTTTCTTTACGAGATTCGCGGCAGATTTCCAATCCGGTAATCTCTCGCCAAGAAAGCCATGCAAAACGGTTCCCGAAGTATATAGCGTTTGCATATCATCTTCAAGTTCAAGAGCCTCAAAGATATCATCAGTATACCCTACCGGCAGATGCGAACTGTTCGTATAATATGGAGCATTGTCACCTGATGCAGCCGTAACTATATATTGGAATTCATCCTTATCATGTTTTGCAAATCTATAAGTAGTGGATTCCGCAGGTGTCGCTTCGAGGTTGTATAAGTTTCCATAGGCTTCCTGATAATCGGATAATCTCTCTCTCATATGATTCAGAACTTCTTTTGAAAAAGCGAGTCCCTTTTCCGTCGTTATATCGCCATCGAGCCACCTCGCATTTAAAATCGCCTCGTTCATGCCGACTATACCTACGGTTGAAAAATGGTTGTCGAATGATCCTAAGTATCTCTTAGTATAAGGATATAATCCCTCATCCATGAGCCTACTTATAACGTTTCGCTTTGTGTGTAGTGATCTGGCAGCTATGTCCATATATTTATCGAGCACATTATAAAATTCTTCTTCATTGTGGCTCATATAAGCAAGTCTCGGCAAATTCAGCGTCACAACTCCTATCGATCCTGTACTCTCCCCTGAACCGAAGAAGCCGCCGCCTTTCTTTCTAAGCTCCCTTAAATCGAGCCTTAATCTGCAGCACATCGACCTTACATCAGAAGGTTCCATATCCGAATTTATATAATTGGAAAAATAAGGGGTTCCGTACTTGGCCGTCATTTCAAACAGCAGTTTATTATTTTCCGTTTCGCTCCAATCGAAGTCCTTTGTTATTGAGTACGTAGGTATCGGATACTGGAACCCTCTACCATTTGCATCTCCTTCAATCATCACTTCTATGAAAGCCTTATTTATCATATCCATCTCTTTTTTGCAATCACCGTATACGAAGTCCATTTCCTCGCCTCCGACAATCGCAGGTAAGTGTTCCATATCAGGTGGCACGCTCCAATCTAACGTAACGTTTGTAAACGGAGCTTGCGTTCCCCACCTCGACGGAGTATTTACTCCATAAATAAAAGATTGAATAGCTTGTTTGACTTCCTTGTATGAAAGTTTATCGACCTTTACGAAAGGTGCAAGGTAAGTATCGAAAGAGGAAAAGGCCTGAGCACCTGCCCATTCGTTTTGCATTATTCCAAGAAAGTTCACCATTTGGTTAGCGAGTGAATGAAGATGTTTCGCAGGTGCGGAAGTTATACGCCCTTCAACACCACCGAGGCCCTCTTTTATGAGTTGCTTTAAACTCCAACCCGCACAGTATCCCGTAAGCATCGAAAGATCATGTATATGCATGAAGCATCTTCTATGCGCCTCTGCAATTTCTTCATCGTATATTTCGGAAAGCCAGTAATTTGCCGTAACTGCTCCCGAGTTTGAAAGGATAAGACCTCCAACGCTTAGTGTAACGGTAGAATTTTCCTTTACGCGCCAATCTTTCTCGGTTCCGATATATCCGTCTATCAACGATTTATAATCGAGCAGTGTTCCCTTCGTATCGCGTGCTTTTTTATGCTGATTCCTATACAATATGTAAGCCTTTGCCGTCTTAACATATCCACAGTTCATCAAAGTCTTTTCAACTTCATCTTGAATCTCTTCAACCGTCAGCATACTTTTTTTGGTAGCTTTGACAGACGACATTACAATTAAGCATACGGCAGTTGAAACGGGCTCTATATCCTCTTTTGATATTTCATCGGTAGCTTTAAAAGCTTTTGCTACTGCACGTTCTATTTTACTTTGCTCAAACGCATCGACGCTTCCGTTTCTTTTAATTATGTTATCCATCTTGTCCTCCTTCTCCGAATTCTATTATATCCCCCGCCTTAAGGCTCCTTTTAACAGCTATCACTCTCTGATTTGCGCTACCTTTCCACATGAGACTCTCATCACGCTGCTTATCAACGTATCGCCCATCTACGATGACATCTATATTCTCTAAAAAATCATCCGCATCGGAACCTGAATACATCTCCACAAGTTCTTCAAAACGCCAGCCCGTATAAATCCATACATTCAGTCCTGCATCTTTTGCCGCTTTAGCTATTTCCAGTGCCTGCGCAGCTTGCATAAACGGCTCTCCACCCGACAGAGTAATCCCGTCTATGTATTTTGTCGAAAGTATATCAGCTATTAAGTCGTTCACATCGATTGACTCTCCGGCAGTCTCATCATGAGTATCGGGATTATGACAGTTGTAACAATTATGCGGGCAGCCCTGAAAGAACACTACGTATCTTACGCCCTCTCCGTCGACGAAAGACCTCCTTTTAACCCCCGCTATTTTAACTTTCATGCTAACCCCTTCAGCTTGTTTTTTAGGCATTTAGATAAATTATTGTCTAATGTAAATTAGATTATATACCCAATATATAGTGGTGTCAATATAAAATATAGCCTATATATAGGCTATATTTCATTATATATTTTCTATAAGATAATAATACAGATTCATTTTAAATCTTATAATATTAATCAATGGCTACTATCTTTCTTGCAAATATATGTATGGAACATATACAGTTCTATAATCCGACATATGGTGTTCAAATCCAGTTTAATATCCGAATCTTTTTCTATAAAATTCTTTTCAATAGCGAAACGAATAGCAGCTTTATATATTGTTGTCTTTTTAATATCTTTTGCAAATGTCCAAGCAGGTTGTATATTATTAAAACTTTTCTTAAATAACTTCATGCTAAATAACCTTATAGCTTTTATACAAAGATTTTTAAATTTAAACAATGTATTTCTAGGAATCTGAACAACATCAGTACATGTTGTCATACCTAATACCGTGGGCACACGAGATACCATAGGCATTTTTTTAGTAATCCAACGGCTCATATATCTACCTGAATATCTTTCACGACGCTTCAAATTATACGAATTCACTACAAACCTATATTCTAATAAAGGCGCATATACTTCTAAAATCTTACTTTTTGTATTATAATATGTATTCCTAAAAGCTTTTACTTTTAAATACCATTCATACCAATCATAGGATTTAGTGTTTACTTGTTGGATATTCTGCTTTAGCCATTCTAGTATCAACTGCTCCGTTCCTTCTATCGAGTCTATTGCGGCTTTTGTATAGCATGTAACCTTCGATACCGGCTTTACTCGATTTTTATAGAACTTCATAAAATTAGTTTTTTGCTTGTTATATGTCGGAAGTTCCTCTTTCCAATGTTCATCTTTATGAAGAATCCCCGTATCGCCAGTAAATAACAATGTATATTTATGGTCATTAAGAATTTGTAGAAATTTAGTCATCTTATATGTGAAATCCATACCATTAAAAAGTGACATATATACGTCTCTGTCAATAACAAGAGTTCTTATCGTTTCGTCTAAACATTCTTCCTTGTCTATAATAAAAACGTTAAAGTCCTTTTCCATAAGATTTGATATTCTCCTAGAAATGTCGATATCAGGATCATCTTTTATTGTTGAATACAATGCCACATCTAAAGATTCAGAATTAATTACAGAGAACACATATCTGCTATCAAATCCACCTGTTAGGGTAAGTACTTTTCTTGCCTCTGGTGTCGAGTCCATCAGCTTTGACTTAATCATATTTGAAAAGGATTCTGTATCGATACTATATTCTAAATCACTCAGCGCCCCTATCCCCTTTGCTTCAGTTTTCAGCGTTCCCTTTGCGTCTATCTTATAGTAGCACTCTCCTTTCGATCTATATATATCTTTAGCGTACGTAAAGCCAAAATGGTTTGCACCATAATAAAGATATTCAACAGCTTTATCATAATCTATTTCTATATTATCAATGCCTTCAACAAGTTTAACAAAGCTATCTGCAATTCTATTGTTATATAAATACAAACAACGTTGCCCATTATGATCCGTGAACGCAATCAACTCATTTTTATTTCTATCGTGTATTATTACTATATATGCTCCGAAAAGTTCTATATAGTTTATACCTCTTTCACTTTCATATTGCTTTGCTAGATACTTAATCGTATCTAATCCAACATTAGTATTAAGTGTAAATATTGTTGGGGTATAATAATAAAACACATTATTTCTTTCATAAACTTTATACTTCTCATCTACACATTCTATCTTATTTCCTTTTAAGTACATTCGATCCCCCTATTAAAAGCCAAAATCTAAAGCAACACTTTTTTCATAAAAGCAAAAAATAAATACTCTAATATCCCACTAAACACATACCTTCTTTGTTAATCCCCATAATATTTTTACCATTATTTATAGCTTTAATTATATACTTTATAACTTTATCTGAAAGTTCTTCCCCCGGAACAGCTATAGGTATACCAGGTGGATACTCTACAATAGGCTTAGCACATATTCTACCTACACCATAATTAATATTAACGAATTCTACACAAATTGGCAATTTCTTTATAACACGATTAGACGTTATAATTTCATCTAATGTAATGTCTTCAAACTCTTCAACCGCATTTTTAGCATTAACCATACGATGCTTTTTTACTGTATTCCTCACTACATTTAATAGTGCCTTAATCAGAGCATCATAATCTTCCTTTACATTCCCGATTCCCGTAAGTGCCATTACCATGTCCCCCGATGAAAGTTCCAAATGTATGCCCTGCCGCTCAAAAAGTGACATGGCTTCGGTTCCGCTTATTCCCAGGCCTTGAAAATCTATATTGATCTTGCTCCTGTCGTGATTTTTACCGGTTATCAGTTTTATCCCATTAATAGTGCTTGCTTCTTTGTAAAATCGATCTATGTTGTCCACCCAGCGAGTAATCAGTTCCTTGGCGTAAAGTTCAACTATTTCAGCGTTGATATCTAAAGAATTCATCAATATGTATGACGGACTGCTCGATTGTATGATTTCAAGATTACGCGAAAGTGCAGTTAAATCTATTTCATCGGAATATACGTTTAAAACAGCAGTTTGTGTAAACGATGCCATAGTCTTATGAATGCTCTCTATTACGATATCAGCACCCTTTGACTCTGCTCCTAAACTTGAAAATCCATATTCTTCCATTAGTTTTAGGTGCGCTCCATGAGCTTGGTCAACAATAAGCATTTTCCCATATTTATGTGCGATTTCTGAAATCTTATCTATATCAGCACAAATACCGTAATAATTAGGACTTGTAAGAAATACGGCTTCAACATCAGGATTCTTCTGTAATTCTCGTTCAACGGTTGATGGCTTTATATCTCCAATTATGAATGATTCCTCTACGATCTCAGGAATAAGACAAATCGGCTCCGCTTGAATTAAAGAAAGTGCATTCCACGCTGCTTTGTGCGCATCTGCCCCAATTAAGATTTTACCGCCTCTACGCACAAGCGTCATTATAGCGGCAATTATACAAGCGCTGCTTCCTCCTACCGAGAGAAATGTCTCACGAGAGTCATATATCGCCTTATAGCGATTCATAGTTTTGCGCAGAACTCCAACGGGATTAAAGAGATTGTCAGCACCTGATATTTCGGTGATATCCCCTTCGAGCAACCGATCTATTTCTACTGACAATCCAAGTGCATCAAAAAAGCGTCTCCCCTTATGTCCTGGCATATGAAAAGAAATATGGCCACCTTTTGTGAGCCCGGCTAAAAATTCTTTTAAGTTCATATCATTCAAATCTTTGTCCATAAATCGTTTCCCTCGCTGTCAATATTATAAGCTAAAGTCTAAGCTAAAGTAGCCACACTACATCAATGGGCTTAATACCCGAAGCACGCCGTCAAACAGCAATCCTAAAAACGTAGTTTTACAATCTTCAGTCGTTATTCTATCTGAACGCGAAACCGCTCTTATAAAATCTTCCTTTAAATCCAATAAAGCACTACTTCCTGCCATAAAGGTTCCACATTCAAAATGTAAATATAAGCTTCTATAATCTAAATTTATGCTCCCAACCACGCCAACATTATCATCGGCAATTATGCTCTTTGCATGTACAAATCCGGGCGAGTACTCGTAAACTCTAACCCCTGCATTTATTAAAGGCAGATAATATGAGCGAGTAAGGCGATTTATAATCTTTTTATCAGGAATCCCCGGGGTGATTATTCTTACATCAACACCTCGTTTTGCCGCCAAGCGTAAAGATGAAAGCATTTCATTATCTATTATGAGGTATGGCGTATAAATGTATACGTACTCTTGCGCTTGGTTTATTATCTCCATGTATACATTTTCGCCCAAATTTTCATTGTCAAGCGGCGAGTCTGAAAACGGCTGAACGATTCCGTCGTTTTCATACAAATGATATTCATCGTCAGGGCGGAAAGCATCATAGTTTCTATCGGTCTTGCGAAAAGAGTTCCACATATTTAAAAACATCACCGTATAATTCCAGACAGCTTTGCCCTCTATCCTTATTCCGTTATCTTTCCAGTGTCCAAACCTTTGCTTTTTATTGATATACTCATCGGCTATATTATATCCGCCTGCATGCGCAACGTCTCCGTCTACGATCATTATCTTTCTGTGATCTCTATTGTTATACACAAGCGAAACTACCGGTCTAAGCGGATTGAATGCAAGCGTTTTAATACCCGCGTTTTCAAGTATCTGAACGAAGTCGGCAGGCAACTTTTCTATGCTTCCTACGTCATCGTAGATTACGCGAACATCTACACCTTTTTCAGCTTTTATCTTAAGTATTTCGAATATTTTGTTCCACATATAGCTATGTTCGATTATAAAATACTCTATGAATATAAACTTCTCCGCTCTGTGCATGTCATCGAGCATAGATACAAAAGCTTTGTCGGCAACATCAAAGTACTTGGTCGATGTGGAATGCCAAGCAGGATAAGGCCCTTTATTCGCTATGTAAGAAACCGTCTGCAACGTTCTCGTATCAGCCAAAGCCGAAACATCATCGCATTGCTTCAAATCGCCTATGTGCGATTTTTCTACCACATCCATCCTGGCCTTAATTCTTCTGGACGGCAGCTTATTACCAAAGAATAAATACATGGTCGCCCCAAATATAGGCACAAGGCATATGAGCAATATCCAACCCAATTTATATGCCGAAGTATCATCTCTATATATTACGAACAAAGCCATTAAAACAGCACCGATATTGAACAATATGCTCATATACGGTGCGTAATCGTTTAATTTTAATATTGCAAACCCTATCCAAGCAAACTGAACGAGTATCAGAAATATTGTTATGACGAGTCGTCCGAAAAATTTTCCAAGTATGCTTTTTTTGCTTTTTTTCATTTATCCCTTACTTTGAAATAATATCTGTTCCCATGTATTTGTGAAGAGCTTCAGGTAATTTTATGCTTCCATCTTCCTGTTGGAAATTCTCAATTATCGCTGCAACGGTACGACCTACCGCAAGACCTGATCCGTTTAGCGTATGAACGAATTCCGGTTTTTCCTTACCTCTACGGAATCTTATACCCGCTCTTCGAGCTTGATAATCTTCGAAGTTACTGCACGAAGAAATCTCTACGTATCTATTATAGCTCGGCATCCATACCTCTATATCGTATGTCATTGCCGCTGAGAAACCCAGATCGCCTGCACAAAGTTTTACAACTCTGTACGGTATGTTTAAAATCTTAAGTACTTGTTCCGCATCAAGAGTTAGTTTTTCCAGTTCATCGTAAGACGTTTCCGGTTGTACGAATTTTACCAATTCAACCTTGTTAAACTGGTGTTGCCTTATTAAGCCCCTTGTATCTCTACCGGCAGAGCCTGCTTCCGCTCTGAAACAAGGAGTATACGCAGTATAGTATATAGGCAGTTCCTGCTCATCGATTATTTCCTGGCCCCTCATGTTGGTAAGTGGAACTTCTGCCGTAGGAACTAAAAAATAATCCTTTTGAGGAATATAGAACATATCTTCCTCAAACTTAGGAAGCTGCCCCGTTCCTGTCATAGCATCTCTATTGACCATAAAAGGAGGTAATATTTCGGTGTATGGTTGTTCCTCTACGTGAAGATCAAGCATGAACTGTATGCATGCGCGTTCAAGCCTTGCACCAAGTCCTTTATAAACGGTAAATCTCGCCCCCGTAATCTTTGAGGCACGCTCAAAATCCAATATATCGAGCTCCGTACCTAAATCCCAGTGAGCTTTAGGTTCAAAGTCAAACCGGGTCGGTTCACCGAACTTGCGTATTTCGACGTTATCGCTGTCATCATTTCCGGCTTGTACTTCCTTAAAAGGAGTATTTGGAACCGAAAGCAGCATTACTTTTAACTCATCTTCTATTTGTGCCAATTCAGCATCTAATCCTTTAATTTCATCTGAAACGAGTTTCATTTCAGCCATTATAGCGCTCGGATCTTCTCCCGCCTTCTTGAGCTTCGGAATCTCTTTTGACACTACATTTCTTCTGTTCTTTTTGACTTCAACATCAGCTAAAACTGCTCGCCTTTTTTCGTCCAAAGCCTTTATCTTTTCGAGTCCAAAGTCACCTTTGCCCCTAAATTCAACTCTTTCTTTAACAGCTTCATAATTTTCTCTTATCCTCTTTATATCTAACATTTCTTTCACCTCTTAGAAAATATTTTTCTTGTACCGCGAATACATCTCTAATAGTCGTTTTACCTTTTCGGATATTTCCATTTGTAGCATAGCTGCCACTTCACATTGTTGATTATCCAAAGCGTCTATCGCTTGTGCGAGTAAACATTTATGTTCACACGTATTTTGCCCGAGTTCGCGCCTCAATTCTTCTATTGCACTCCAATTTTTTTCGTCGTAATCGGTATGTGCCAAGTCACCTTCAATTCTTTTACAAGATCGTACAAGCGCCATATTCTCAGGAATAATTCTATCTCTAAATTCAATTCTCCAGCGAGATAATATCTGTTCCCTATACGACTCTATAGCCATATCGTTTATTACATCAGCTCTCTTGAGCACTTCCAATTTCTCCGGATAGAGTTCAAACGCCTTCATATTATCGCACACAGTTTCAGGTGCTTTTCCAAACAGCTTATCCCGTTCAGCCTGCGAAAAATCTTCAAAGACTTCTTTTTCACTCCTATATTCTCTGTACTTTTCGAGATAAAAATCATCTTCTCCATATTTTTTTGATATTGATTTTTCAAGGTCTTGAGGGGTCTTACCCTTCTCCAAGGCTGCTTCAATGCCATCGAGCATTGCCATATACGACGTTGCAAGCACAAGATACGTATTGCTCTTAGGGTTGGGAGATCTAAGCTCAAATCTCGTAGCATTCGGATTGTTTAAATCTCTGATAAGCCCGAGTAAAACCGTTCTGTTTCTTGTAGGCTCTGCAGCCGTTCTTCCCAGAGACGTAACTATGCACACAGGCGCTTCATATCCCGGTTTAAGTCTGTTCAGAGCATCATTGCTTGAGCTGATGAACGGATTCAGCACTTCGTAATTTTTAAGTAATCCCATAAGCGCTCCATATCCTATAGGATTAAGAAAGTCCTTTTCCATATCCTTAGCAGAAAACATATTTACAATTTCTCCACTACGCAATTTCGCCGCTAAACCTATATGCGTATGCTCACCACTACCTGCAACTCCGTCAAACGGTTTTGCCATAAATGTTACGTCAAGCCCATGCATCGTAAAGATATCCCTAACGACATATTTTACATGGTTCTCATTGTCGGCAGAAAGAAGTGCATCATTGTATTTCCAGTCTATTTCAAGTTGCTCCATTACGTGATGATAGTGACCTGTGTGCGCCATTTTCGCCTTGACTCCACCGACTTCCTTGTGTCCCATTTCAACGCCAAAGCCGTATCTATCGAGTATATTCAATGTGTCCTCAAGCGCAGTTCTGACCTCTCCATACGTTCTTTTCCAATACTGCTCTTTCAACACTTCCGCCGTAAACAGCTGTTCCCTGTCTCCTTTATCGTCCGGAGTCTTAACCCAGAATTCGAGTTCAGTAGCACTCGTAAACAGCACGTCCTCAATATCATCCGGATCGTTGATGCCATACATATATTGGCAAACGTACGGGTTTTCTTTTATAAGCCTTACTATTTCGCTCTTAAAGCAATTCAACGCATCTCTCAACATTACCCTTGAGCCGCACCAAAAGCTGTCGTCATGTAAAATGTACGACGGTAGCCTTAGGGTTCCTATCGGTAAGCCTATTCGGCTATCGACGTTTCGATAGTTGTAATCAACGTACCAATTTGCATCCATATCGGGTATAATATCAACTTTTGCATTGTTCAAGCTTGCAATTTTAGGAAGCGCAACCGAAGATCCGTCGGTCTGAACACCTGACATTAACATTTTATCCATGTCTTCTATGAAAAGCCTAACCGGAATTTTCTCGTCCGTATCGTGACCTCCCATATCTATTCCGACAAAAGATACGTACTGCACTTCCAGGTGCTCCAATAATATTTGTTTTATCTGTTCTTTATCATGCTGCCAAGCAGGAATGACAAAGAGCATCTTATCCAAGTTAAAATTTAACATTCAATCACTTCCATTCAAGATAGTACAGGAACGATGTAACTTCGTAAATCTGTATCTAAATTTCGCTGAGTTCTACCAGCTTGTCAAGAACTTGTTCGAGCTCAGACATATACGTACCGTAAGCTGCCCAATCACCATTCTTCAAGGCTTCCTGAGCTTTGTCATACAAATCTCCTGCTTGCTGTATGTATTCGGATACGCTCGTCTCGCTTCCGCCTGATTCAGTTCCGCTCGTATCTACTTCTCCTGCAGGGTTCTCAACTCCTGTGCCTTCTCCGAAAAGCACCTCAAGCGCTTCTGCCAACGTAGGCTTATATGCCATTCTATCCCCATATGCAACTACTATTCGCTTCACTTCCGGAATCGCGGTGTTTGATGCTTCAAGGTAGATAGGTTCCACGTACAGAAGTGAATTTTCAATAGGCACAACGAAAAGTCCTCCCCGGCTATACGTAGATCCTGCTTGACTCCAAAGCGAGAAGTCTCTCGATATCTCCGTATTTTGGTCTATCTGCGCTTCTATCTGCATAGGCCCGTATACCGTTCTATTTTTCGGGAACGTGTAAAGCAATAACTGCCCATAGTGATCCGCATCATTTCTCGTCAGTATAAGCGCGGTCATGTTTTGTTTCGATTTAGGCGTATAAGGCAAAATACTTACAAATTCTGGAGATGATTCTCCCGGTAACTTGACTACAAAATAATTAGGAACCATTTTGCGTTCTTCCGTGCCATAAATTTCATTTGCTACGTCCCACAAATCCTCATTCTGATAAAATACCTTTACGTCATCCATGTGATATCTTGCATATACGTCTGCTTGTATCTCGAACAACGCACTTGGATATCTCATATGTGATCTCATATTCTCCGGCATTTCTTCTATCGATTTGAATAGTTCTGGGAAAATCTTTTCGTACGTCTTGGCAATCGGATCATTTTCGTCAACTATATAATACGAAACATCTCCATTGTACGCATCAACGACTACTTTTATGGAGTTTCTAATATAGTTTGTCGTTCCGACTTTCCCCGTGTACGGTTCTGAATACGGATAATACGAACTTGCCGTATATGCATCTATCATCCAATAGATTTTACCGTCAACAGATATCCCATACGGATCGTTTTCATAAATCAAGTAAGGCATTATTTTGTTTACTCTTTCCCTTACATTGCGATTTACTATTATACGTGAATCACTATTTATATTAGATGAAACGAGCAACTTTAAGCTACCTTCTCTAAGTGAAAACAACAATCTATTTATAGGGTTTAAGCTTATACCGGCAGTGCCTTCGTATCTGCTGTATGCATTTTCTTGTCCGTTCGGATAATCGAATTCATCTTCCCCTGTATTGATTACAACGTAATCGTTTGCAAGCTCCCCAAAATAAATTTGCGGTGTCGTTATGCTTATCTCCTCCGCAAGGCTTTCCGGTGGTATATTCTTGACGATTACATCGGGTTGTCCGCTTGCCGTTATTTGATTTACGCGCGATAAAGCAAATCCGTATCCATGAGTATACTTGAGATGACGATTTATCCAAGTATCGCTAATTCTGTCTTCATCTATCTCTCTTATAGCCAAATAAGTCTGTGTATATTCTCCATTTATGAAGTAACGATCCACATCTACGTCATTGAACTTATAATACTGCCTTATACTCTGCGTTTGATTATAAAAAGTATTAGTAGGCAGATAGTCATTTATTCTTATATTTTCAACCGTCTCAACGTTAGTTGCGATCCCCTCGGCATTTAACGAATTATCCGCTTCAAACGATCTCGTATCAACATCTGATATATTATATGCCGCTTGCGTAAACTCTATATTATACTTTAGGTATTTCGATTCTTTATTGATTTCATCAGGCGCAACGACCATATTCTGAACCAGAGCAGCAACACCCATGCCGAGTAAGCCTATAACTATCATGCTCGCCGGTATGTAAGTCATCTTTTTGAAGCTCTTCTTTTTTATTAAAAAGCCTATAGCTACTGCACCAACTAAAGACACCAATGTCAATAGTCTATATACCCAAAGCGTTACCGTAACACCTGTAAACCCTGCGCCGTATACTACACCGGTATGTGCATGCAGCAGATCAAATTGCATGAGTACAAAATTGACTGCGAGCATCATAAAGAAAATAACGCCAAGTATCGTAAACTGTTTAGATGCTATAGCAAACAATTGCTGCATGTTTGTATTCGACACCTTCGTCTTATTCCTATAGTTCGTTTGTCTACCGCCAAAAAGTTGATTGAATATATTCCCGAGCGGTGTGTTTTCGCCAAAAGGAACGCCCTGGCCTCGCCCATATGCATTTCGGTTCGCTTGAGACTCATCTGAATATTTACCGTCTTCAATAGGCTCCGCCTCATTTTCTTCAAATCCCGAAGGACTGTGCATCGTCAATAATATCATGTAATAAATCAACGTCGCTATAAAGAACAGCACGATTATACCAATAAGCATTTCATTTAACTGATCTAAAAACTCCAATCTGAATATGTAAAACGAAATATCCAAATTAAACACGGGATCTTTTATCCCAAATGGTGTACTATTTAAAAACTCAAGTAGTTGGAACCAAAGATTTCTGGCAAAGTGTAACGAAACTATTCCGCCAAACGCTACTGAAATAATCCAAGTATATGTATTTAATCTTTTAACGTTAGTATTTTCGTTTGATATTATATTCTTAAAATAACTCTTTTTTAGTCCGCGTAAGTATATCCACATCAAAAGAAGCAGAACTATGAAAATCGGAGTTCCGTATTTTAGTTGAGTAACAAGTTTGGTAAAAAATACTCCGAGATAGTCAACTTCCTTAAACCAAAGAAAATCTGTAAAAAAATTTATGGTAAGAGTGAACGTACTGAAAATAACGATTCCAAGCGCTATTATAATGGCTTTTTTCTTGTTTTTTAAGTTCCCTGCCTTACCGGTCTTATCCTTTGGTTGTACTTTTTTGTGCTTCTTGTCATTTGCATCGTATGATTGGTTAAAATTCACTTTTAAATTCCCTCCATAGGCTTGACGCCAAGCGATTACTTGGCGTCGATAACATCTACTACTTCTTCAATCCACAAGTTATTACTATCGTCCGGTATGAGATGCACTATTTTACTTGCCGTCGTCTTCTCGTCAAGGTTCTTTTGGAAATCGGACACTCTTATCAGTGCGTAATATCCAGATTCCGATTCATATATCTCCCCAATTTGGAGTATTTCGATTACGTAATTCGGCATCAAGTCTTCATCGACTTCCATCGGTGTTATGGCACTTAACTCTCCGTATAAGCTCGATTCGGAATCCACATAATTAAACACCGATTCATCTCCATAATTTATTCTATCTCCCAACGCAGAATAATATGCAATTATACTTTTTACAACTGCATCACTTTTTTTGATGACGTTTCCGGCTTCATCTTTATAAAGCTCCTCATCTTCAAGCAAAGTCGCATTCTTAAAATCTTCTATTCCGTAATCCTTATCATCGCTATATATCAACGCCGAGTCAAACTTAATTTCTCCTATATTAACATCACTAACATCTTGTTTCATAATAGCAATCTCAACAGGAGAACTGTCGATATCGGGATCAACAGAATCGGTTATTGTAGGTTGTGTAGCTTCATTGCCGACTACGCTATTATACCAACCCCTTATAGTCTTAGCAGCAGTCGAATCAGGGAGGAATACAACTATAGACATACCCAATATAAACACCAACAATATGACTATTATTATGTCTATAAATACCAATACGGCTTTATGTTTTCTGCGCTTTGAGCGTTCCAACTCCTCTTCTATATCATCTTCATTAAAGATGTCACTATATCTTACTTGTTTTTTCCCGTCATCTACACTGTCTGCGTCATCTTTTTTTGCATCAGTGTTTATCTCTTTTGGCGCAGTTAAACCCGCTGCTTCAACTTCCCGTTTTTCATTCTTGGAAACCACTCCAATGGCTTCATCAGAGTGCTTCGCATCAGAAGCGACTTTTTCTGCGCTCTTATCGTAACCTTCACTTTCTTTATCCTGCACTTCTTCTACAGCGTCCTCGCTTTTGTCTTCTGCTATATTTTCCGGTTTCTGTTCGCGTTCACCCTCAGCTACCGGTTCTTCGTCCAATTCTGATTTGCTGTCAGATGAAGGTTTCTCAACTGCTGCAATGTATTCGTTCGAAGGGAGCTCGTCTTCTGCTATAACTTCATCGTCAACTATCGG